>MPMF02133370.1_pt1 | contig 17678 bp, 13 predicted proteins | sample 1617271 | NCBI WGS metagenome assembly MPMF02 (sample SAMN05944812, study PRJNA350692) | marine metagenome | biome: marine; feature: ODZ; material: water; isolation source: 120 m water sample prefiltered with 30 um filter, filtered on to 0.2 um... | place: Pacific Ocean | collected 2012-04-09... | reverse complement strand
CGGCGCTGGTAGCGCCGCGTGCCGCGCCAGCGAATCCAGGCGGTGCGCGGCCAGCCAGTCGGGCTCGGATCCGCTCGCCGATATCTCCCGGACCAGGGCTTCGTCGGGCGTCGTCGCCGGGCTAGTCGCCATGGTTCGAAATCCGGTGGAGTCGGGGTGGCAGCGTGATTACGGTCGAGATTGCCAGACTAGCCAACGGAGCCTTCCATCTCGAGTTCGATCAGGCGGTTCATCTCCACCGCGTACTCCATCGGAAGCTCCTTGATGAACTCCTCGAAGAAGCCGGTGACGATCACCGAAGTAGCCTTTTCTTCGGTCAGCCCGCGGCTCATCAGGTAGAAGATCTCCTCGTCACCGATCTTGCTGACGGTGGCCTCGTGGCCGATCTGGCTCTCGTCCTCTTCGACTTCTATGTAGGGATAGGTGTCGGTCTGCGATTCCGGCGTCAACAGCAGGGCGTCGCAGCGCACGAATGACTTCGCATTTTGGGCGCCGGGATCGACCTTCAGCAGCCCGCGATAGCTGGCTCGTCCAGTGCCGTTGCTGATCGACTTGGAGGTGACAGTCGAGGTGGTGTTGGGCGCCGCGTGGATGATCTTCGCACCGGCATCCTGGTGCTGACCAGACGTGGCGTAGGCCACCGAGAGAATCTCGCCTCGCGCGCCCTCGCCGACCAGGTACACGCACGGGTACTTCATCGTCACCTTGCTGCCGATGTTGCCGTCGATCCACTCCACCGCGGCGTTCTTGTGCGCCACCGCGCGCTGGGTGACCAGGTTGTACATGTTGTGTCCCCAGTTCTGGATGGTCGTGTAGCGGATGTGCGCGCCTTCCATGGCGATCAACTCGATCACCCCGGAGTGCAAGGAGTCGGTGGAGTACACCGGCGCCGTGCAGCCCTCGATGTAGTGCACGTCGGCGCCTTCGTCGGCAATGATCAGCGTCCGCTCAAACTGTCCCATCGCCTCGGCGTTGATCCTAAAGTACGCCTGCAACGGCATGGCCACCTTCACGCCCTTGGGTACGTAGATAAAGCTGCCGCCGCTCCACGCCGCCGTGTTCAGCGCCGCGAACTTGTTGTCGTTGATCGGCACCACTGTGGCGAAGTACTTCTGCACGATTTCTGGATACTGGGCCAGGCCCTCGTCCATGCTCAGGAACACGACGCCCTGCTTTTCCAGGGCGCTCTCGTAGTTGTGATAGACGACCTCGGAGTCGTACTGCGCGCCGACCCCGGCCAGGAACTTCTGCTCCGCCTCGGGAATGCCAAGCTTCTCGTAGGTTTCCTTGATGTATTCGGGGATATCGTCCCAGTCCTGTTTGGCCTTTTCTTCGGTGGGACTGACGTAGTAGTGCATGTCCTCGAAGTCGACCTCGGAGAGATCGGTGCCCCAGGTTGGCATCGGCCGTTCGCGATAGCGCCGCAGCCCTTCCAGCCGCAGCTCCAGCATCCACTCGGGTTCTTCCTTGATCGACGAGATGCGCCGGACGATATCCTCGTTGATCCCTTTGCCGGTATCGACGGCGGCTTCCTCTTCGTCGCGGAAGCCGTATTTCTTGTAGTTGAATGCCAGTTCGGTGTCGGCGGGAACGATGACGTCTTTGGGCATCTCGCTAGACCTTCTCCGCTACCCGCGTGTACCGGTCGTAGCCAGTATCTTCAAGATCAAGCGCAAGTTCAGGGCCGCCGGAATCGACGATCCGGCCGTTGGCCAGCACGTGCACGAAATCCGGCTTGATGTAGTTCAAAAGGCGCTGATAGTGGGTGATCATCAGCACTCCGGGGTCTGGGCCGCGCAGACTGTTCACGCCCTCGGCGACGATTCGCAGGGCGTCGATGTCGAGGCCCGAGTCGGTCTCATCCATGATGGCCAGCGAAGGTTCTAGGATCGCCATTTGCAGGACTTCGCAGCGCTTCTTCTCGCCGCCGGAGAAGCCCTCGTTCAGGTACCGCGACACGAACGACAGATCCATCTTCAGCATTTCCATTTTATTGACGATGAGCGTTCGAAACTCGCGGGCGCTGATATTGTCATCCTCGGCGCGGCGTGAGTTGAGCGCCTCGCGCAGGAACATGCTCAGCGGTACACCGGGGATTTCCACCGGGTACTGAAAGGCCATGAACATCCCGGCCCGGGCGCGGGCGTCGGTGGATTCTTCCAGGATCTCCTTGCCTTCGAACACCACCGAGCCGTCGGTCACCTCACAGCCGGGATACCCCATCAGGGTGTTGGCCAGCGTGCTCTTACCCGAGCCGTTGGGCCCCATGATTGCGTGCACTTCACCCCGGTTCACCGCCAGGTCGACGCCGCGCAGGATCTCTTCTCCCTCGCGGCGTACCGCGAGGCCCTTGACCTCGAGCAACGGTACTGTCTTCGCCATACTTCAGCCTTTTCTATCTCTGAGGATCCGGCAGCCGTCCCCGGACCTTGCTGGGGGCCGTTCCGCTCGCCGGCCGCTTCCCGGTCATTCTGCCGGAATCGGGGCGGCTGTGTCTGATTGCGTGGACCAAATCTAGCACCAGTTGGAAACGCCCGCAAAATAAAGACAGTCGAAGCTGACTTAACCATCCTTACTTCCTGAAAGAGGCGCCTACGATCCGCCAGGAAAGACGTCCCGACCGGTCTTCCACCGGGCTATCGTAGGGCGCGCGGCGGCGGCTGGTTGTAATCGAGCTTGCATGTTTCCCGGGCGGCTACAGCGTTGCGCCGATCACCGCGAATTCGCGCACGATCGCCTCGTAAAGCGCCGCGCAATCCGCCACCTGGTCCAGTTCGACATACTCATCCGGGGAGTGCGCCTGGTCGATGTCCCCGGGGCCCAGCACGACCGCCGGAATCCCGCCCAGAGCCAGCGATGAACCATCGGTGCCATAGGGAACCCCGGCGGGTTCATGCGGCAGGCCCAGTCCGCGCCCGGCCGCGCCGGCCGCGCGGACGATCGCCGCCGTCGGGTCGGTGTCCAGCCCTTCCTCCAGCAGGAACGGCGCCAGCGATTCGAGTTGCATCCCGGGAGTTTCCGTTTTCAGGCGATTCAAATCGTCGGTCACCGCCTGCCAGGTCGCCCGCGCCCGCTCACTCGGTAGCACCCGGCGATCGATCTGCACCCGGCACTCGTCGGGCACCACGTTCACCTGCACCCCGCCGGTGATGGTTGAGACGGTCAAAGTGCCGTTGCCGCACAGCGCATGGTGCAGCTCGGGCGGCGTCACCGCGTGCCCGGCGACCAGGCGTTCGATCACAGCCGCCATGTGATAGATGGCGTTGACGCCGTTTTCGGGTTTGGACGTATGGGCGGCGCGTCCCTGGGTCACCACCTCCCAGCGGGCCACGCCCTTGTGGGCGATCACCGGCACCAGGCCGGTGGGCTCGCCGACGATGGCGCCGTCGGCCTTCAGGCCGCGCTCGACCGCCGCGTCGACGCCGCGCTTCAAATACTCTTCGTCGACCGTCGCCAGCAGCACCACTTCGCAGCCCGGGTCCGGCGGGTCTTCAATCAGCCGTTCCAGCGCCAGCAATGCTGCCGCCATCGCGCCCTTGGTGTCGCAGGCGCCGCGCCCGTAGAGCCGGCCGTCTTTTTGAACCGGCTTGTTGGTCGAGACCGGGCCGTCGAACGGGACCGTGTCCAGGTGGACATCGAATATGAGCCGGCGGTCCGCTCCGGGAGCGGGCATCTCCAGGACCGTGTTGAAGCGGCCGGGCAGAACCTCGTACTGGCTCACTTCCAATCCGAGGCGCCGCCCGTAGGCGGCCAGGAAGTCGCCGTACTCGCGCTCGCCGCGCTCGCCACCGGGCATGTCCGAGTTGACGCTGTCGATGCTGACCAGTTCGCCCAGCAAATCCGCCGCCCGCGCGGTCCGTCCGTTCGCTGCCATTACGACTCCATTCACTTCTTCGGTCGCCAGATCATAGTTGCCCGCCGGGATTGTCCACCGCGCAATCGCCGCCGTGCGTCGATAAACTCAGCGCGGTTTGTTGGCGCAGTTGTTGAGAAGAGGCTGGCGTGGACGAGAGAATCAATGTACCGATTGATACCCTTCGTGAGTTTGGCCGCCGGGCTTTCATCAGTGCCGGCATGGACCCCGCGGTCGCCGAGGTCGTAGTCGAGGTGCAACTTGAGGCGACCATCCGCGGCCAGCCCACCCACAACGTCGGCGATATCCCCCACTACGCCGACCAGGTCCGTGCCGGCGACATCAACGGCTCGCCGAATATAACCATCGAGCGTGAGTCGCCGGTGCATGCGCTCTACAATGCCGACCGCGCGCCCGGGCAGTACGCCGGCGTGATCGCCATGCGGACCTGCATCGAGAAGGCCGCCCAGAGCGGCATCGCCACCGTCGGCGTGCGCAACAGCCTGCACTACGGTGCCTCCGGCTACTACGCCAGCATGGCCGCCGACAAGGACCTGATCGGCATCTGCACCACCAACGCCGGTTCCAGCATGGCCCCCTGGGGCGGCGCCAGCCATACCCTGGGCAACAACCCGCTGGGAGTTGGCGTGCCCACCGGCGACAGCCACCCGGTGATGCTCGACATCGCTATGAGCGTCGTCGCCGTCGGCAAGATCGCTCTCAGCATCGCCCAGGGCAAGGGGCTCCCGGCGGGCTGGATGATCGACTCCGAGGGCCGTCCGACCACCGACCCGGAGGACTTCAGCACCGGCAGCGCTGCGCCGATCGCCGAGCACAAGGGCTATGGACTCACCCTGGTGATGGAAATTCTTTCCGGGGTGCTCACCGGAGCCCTGTTCGGGGCCGACCACAACTGGCGCGACAAGCCGGAAGGATCACGCGCCCTTGATGATCTCGGGCATTTCTTCCTGGCGATCGCCCCAGCCATGTTCATGCCGATCGAAGAGTTCAAGGTCCGGATGGAGACTTTGATCGGGCACCTGCGGGCGTCCAAGCTCGCCGCCGGGGTCGAGCGCATCATCGTGCCCGGCGAACCCGAGTACGAGGCCCGAGAACGCAACCTGGCCAGCGGCACCATACCGATGCTGCGCAACACCTACGACCGGGTCAAGACCCACATAGAAGAGCAAGACCTCGGAATTGAACTGCCCGTCGCCTAGCTTCGAGACGGCGGCTCGCCGCCGAGCGATGGGGAAAGCGGGGGGCTAGCCGCCCGCCGCCGCCGGGACGATCGAGACCTCGGCGTCGGCCGGGACTTCGGCGTCCAGGCCGCCGAGGAAACGGATGTCCTCGCCGCCGACGTAGACGCCGACAAAGGCCGACGGCTCACCCTTTTCGTCGAGCACCCGGTTCTTGATTCCCGGGTGCTTCGCGTCCATCTCGTCGAGAATCGCGCGGATCGTGCCTCCGGCGACCTGGAGCTTGCGCTCGCCATCGACCAGGTTTCGCAGTTGCGATGGAATTCTTACGGTTGCCAATTTGCTGTCCTTTTACGGGAGCCGGTCATCGGGCCGCCTGGGCCAGAACCGCTTCTTGTTGGTCCTCCAGCGCGTCTTCAAACGAGCCGATTGTCGGTTGGATCGTCATGGTCACGGAGACGTGACCGTCCACCGCTTCCTGGGTCTTGAGACCGTTGCCGGTAACGTATGCGACGGTAACTTCATCCTCGCCGATCACGCCGCTCGCGGCCAGCTTTTTCAGCGTGGCAATGGTGACCCCGCCGGCCGCTTCGGTGAAGATGCCCTCGGTCCCGGCCAGCAGCTTGATGCCTTCCACCGTCTCGGCGTCAGTCACCGACTCGATCACGCCGCCGGTCCGCCGGGCTACTTCCAGCGAGTAGTTGCCATCGGCCGGATTGCCGATCGCCAGCGACTTCGCCACCGTGTCCGGCTGGCGCACCGGCTCGAAGGCGTCCTCACCGGTGGCGAAGGCGGCCGCCACCGGCCCGCAGCCCTTGGCCTGGGCGCCGGAGACCCGCACGCTCTGGCTGTCGATCAGACCAACCATGACCATCTCTTCGAAGCCCTGGGCGATCTTGGTGTACAGCGCGCCCGAAGCGATCGGCACCACGACATGGTCGGGCGCCTGCCATTCCAGTTGCTCTACCGTCTCGAAGGCCAGCGTCTTGGACCCCTCCGCGTAGTAGGGGCGGACGTTGATGTTGCAGAACGCCCATTCCTCTTCGTCGGCGATTTCCGAGCACAGCCGGTTCAGCTGGTCGTAGGTGCCGTTGACGGCGATCAGATTCGCGCCGTAGACCGCCGCGTTGGTGATCTTGCCGGCCTCGACATCGGATGGCAGGAAGACGTAGGTCTCCATCTCGGCCTTCACTCCGGCGGCCGCCACGGCGCTGGCCAGGTTGCCGGTGGAGGCGCAGGCGAAGACGGTGTAGCCAAGTTCGCGGGCCTTGGTGACCGCGATTGCCACCGGCCGGTCTTTGAACGAGTAGGTCGGGTTGACCGAGTCGTTCTTCACGTAGAGGTTCTTCAGGCCGATGGCCGCGCCCAGTCGCGGCGCGTGTTGCAGCGGCGTGAAACCGACCCGTACATCGGGATCCCAGCCGGATTCCACCGGCAGCAAATCCACATATCGCCACAGGCTGATGGGGCCGTTCTCGATCTTCTCGCGGCTGATGACCGATTTGATGTAGTCATAGTCCAGCGCGACCTCCAGGGGGCCGAAGCAGAGTTCACACACGTGAATCCCGCCGGTTGCGTAGACCTCGCCGCATTCTTTGCATTTGAGTCCCAGGACTTTGCTCATGCTCCCAACTCGTTTTCGCTAGATGATGCTCGTGGGGTTGGCCGGACAGTGCCGGCCGAGAAACCGCGCCAGGTGCGCGGCGTCACATCCTCGCCGAGCCGCCGGGGGGGGCGGTGCCCATCACGAGTGAGCGTTGAGTTGTGGGCATGTCCGGGACATGCAAGGAACCCCGTACGAGGGGTTCCACAAAGATAGCTACTGCCAATTGTGGTCCTCTTATCTTGCAGGCAGGTCACCCACCGGAGTTGGCACCTGGTCCCATCGGGACTGGTTGCCGGGCTTCACAGGGCCGTATCCCTCCACCACTCTGGATAAGAAAAATCGGGTGTGACCACTTATTCAGTTGTCCGATAAAAGTATATCATCGGTCGCTTGCCGTCGAAGCGAATCGGTCCCGACCGGGTCCTGGTTGCCGCCGGGAACGACGGCCTATCGTGAAGAAGGGTCCGGGACTGCAGTTGCGCTATTCATGGGTTGTGGACGGTGTGTGCGCGGGCATGAAATCCGAACGATCGCTCCGGTGTGACAGGCTCGGTCCGCAGAAGCGGGGCTCTTCAACCGGCCTCGCCACCGCCGCAATCTCGCCTGTGCGCGCCTGCCGATGAGCCCGGTCCCCGCCCGCCGTATCTCGATGTCGCTGTTTGTCAGTCAGGGCATCTTCAGCGCCGCGATGATCGCTGTCTTTACGGTGACAGCCATTGTCGCCGCCGATCTCAGCGGTAGCGGGCGCTGGGCAGGCGTGCCGATCCTGGCGATGTTTGTCGGACGCTTCCTGGCCTCCTATCTCATGGGCCGGTTGATGGACCAGTGGGGCCGGCGGCCGTCGCTGGCGGGGGCATTCCTCCTGGGCATTGTCGGCGCGTCGCTGGCCGTGGTTTCAATTCTGAATCGCAGCTTCTCCGGCTTTGTCGCGGCTGCTCTCGTCTTCGGCATGGCGCGCGGCGGGGCCGAGCAGATGCGGTTCATCGCCGCCGAAGTGCAAATGCCGAACCGGCGCGCCCGGGCGATCGGTATCATCGTCTTCGCCGGCACCATCGGGTCGGTCTTTGGGCCCTGGATCTACCAGGCGGCCGCCTCCGCCGCCGCCGCTGCCGGCTACGACCAGAACGTCGGGCCCTGGGCCGCCGCGGTCGTGCTGTTGGGTCTGGCGATGGCCGTCGTCTACGCGACCCTGCGGCCCGACCCGCGCGAACTCGGCGGGCAGATCGCCGCCACCACCGAATCCGGACTGGGATCGGCGATCGCCCGGCCAATGTCCGAAGTCTTCGCCATGGCCCGCGTCCGCCTCGCCGTCGTCTCCGTGGCGGTCGGGCAGGTGGTCATGACGATCCTGATGGCCGTAACCCCGCTGCACATGACCCAGGAGGGCTATTTTCCGGGCGATATCTCCATCGTGATGGGTGCCCACATGCTGGGAATGTTCGGGCTGGCGCCGCTGACTGGACGGCTCGTCGACCGACTCGGGCCGTACTGGATAATCGCCGGTGGGGCCATGCTTCTGGCCGTCACCTGCGGGTTCGCCTTCTTCGCCGCCAGCGTCTCGGTGCTGGCGCTAGCGCTGTTCCTGCTGGGGCTGGGCTGGAATCTCACCTTCGTCGCTGGATCGGCGCTCTTGATGAGCATGGTCAACCAGGCCGAGCGGGCCCGCAGCCAAGGCATCACCGAGATGGTGAACTCGCTCACCGGCGGCCTGGCGGCGCTGAGTTCAGGGTTCCTGTTGGTGCTCGGCGGGATGCGCATGCTGGCTGTCGGCGGCCTGATGCTGACCGCGATTCTCGTCGTCGCCCAGGCCTGGGTGCTGGCGATGCAGGCCCATCGCCGCCCGGTGTCGGTGGCCAGCTCCGCGTCACCGGTCGACCCGGACTAGTCCCGCGGCCGGACCTCCACCCCAGCCAGCTTCTCCAGCGGCCGGATGATCGCGCTCACGTTGTTGGATCCCTCGCCCTGGGCCTGGGCCTCGCGATGCACGACCTCGGCCATCGTCGTCACCGCCAGTCGCACACCCTGCGCCTTGCCCATGTCAGTGATGAGGCCCAGGTCTTTGGTCAGCAGGTCCAGGCTGAAGCGCGGATCGAAGTCACGCTTCAGGACGCTGTCCGGGATCGTCCAGGTCATGACTGTGCTCTGGGCGACCGCGCCGTTGAGAATCTCGTAAACCAGCGCCGGGTCCACCCCGGACTTTGTCGCCAGGACGAATGCCTCGGCCACCGCCGCGTTGGTCACCCCGACGATCAACTGGTTAGCCATCTTCACCGCCGTGCCGGCGCCCACCGGCCCGCACAGGAAGATACTGCCGCCGACGATGTCCAGGACCGGCCGCGCCTTCTCGAAATACTCCTCCGAACCGCCCAGCATGATCGACAGCGAGCCGTCCTCGGCGCGCGCCGGCCCGCCGCTCATCGGCGCGTCCAGGTAGCCCAGTCCCTTTTCGGCCGCGGCCGCGCCGCAGCGCAGCGCCGTGTCCGTGCCGTTGGTGCTGAAATCGATCAGCACGCTGCCCGGCCGCGCGTTGGCGATCAGACCGCCGTCCCCGAAATAGATGTCTGCAACCGTTTCCGGTACCGGCAGCGCTGTCATGATGAAGTCGGCCGCGGTAACCCCGGCGACCGTGGTGGCGCGGGTTGCACCGGCCGCCACCAGTTCTTCCACCCCGGCTTGGCTGCGGTTGTGCACGATCAGTTCGTGCCCGGCCTGCAACAGGTTCCGCGCCATCGGTAATCCCATCAATCCCAGTCCGATGAAGCCAAGTTTCATGCTGCCGATCCTCCCTGTTTCGTGGGCCGGTGGATAGCCCGTCCGGGCGTCGGCGACGACGCTGGTGGCGGGCGGTGGGGCCTGCGCGTAGGCGGTAACTTAGCACCAAACCATTGACAGTTTGTTCACGCCACCAGAGGATGTAGGCAGCTCCGTTCTGCATTCCTGACAATAGGGAGAGCCCCGGCCGGGTGTGGTCTGGTGCCGGGAGGAAGCGCAGCTCTGATGTCAATTCCGACGAGATTACGCGGGTACGTCCCGGGATGGATCGGGATCGTGCTGACCGTAGGCGTACTCCTGGCAGTGGCGGCGACGGCGCGCCCGGCGCTCGCCATCGGTACGTCCAACACATGGGTTTCGCTGGGCTCAATCCAGGCCGGCCGCGCGACCGCCGCCGAGTCCTCGCCGCTCTATTCCGTTGACGACAATGTCTTCTTCGCCAGCGATTCCGGCGGCGTCTACCGCAGCACTGACGGGGCATCCACCTTCACCCAAGTAAACAATGGTCTCACCGACCTGCGGGTCAGCAGCCTTTCGGTTTCACCGAAATTCGGTGACTCTGATTCGCTCCTCTTCGCCAGTACACCCTCGGGGCTGTTTAAATCAACCGATGCCAGCGGCAGCTGGAACAAGGTGGCCGGCGGATTGCCGGCGGTGGAAGTGACCGGGCTCGCCTACTCGCCCACCTTCGCCACCGACACCACCATCTATACCGCCACCCTGGGATTCGGACTCTATGCCTCCGCCGACGCCGGCGTGACCTGGAGTCTCCTGAGCACCAGTGGCATGACCGACCAGAGCCTCACCGGCGTCTACGTGGTCGAGGGCGAATTCGAAAAGTTGCTGATGATCGTCTGGACCGCCGGCAAGATTTTCCGTTCCGACGACACCGGCCTCACCTGGGCCGAGAAGACCACCGGGCTGCCGAGTGGCGTGGAGATCACCGCGCTGGAACTGGCTCCGGGTTTTCGGACCACCGACCTCGCCATGCTGGGGACCCAATCGGACGGCGTCTATCGGACGACCAACGGAGCTGATAACTGGGCCTCGATCGGGCTGTCCGATGATGGTGCCGCCAACGTGTTCGAATTCTCATCGGACTACACCGACGACAGCACGGTGTTTGCCGGAACGACCACCGGCGGCTTCTACATCTCGACTGACAACGGCGCCTCGTTTACGGCCAAGAACAGCGGAATCGACCGCAAGAACATTACCGCCATCAGTTCTTCAAACGACTATCGCAGCGACAACACCGTGTTCGCCGGGGGTGGTCAGGGTGGGATTTTCAAGACGGTCGACGCCGGTGAGAACTGGCTCGAGATGGGGAGCGGCATCAACACTCCCCGGGGTCAGTCCATTGATTTCTCCAATGACTACGTCAATGACGGCGTCATGTTCGTCGCCACCCAATCCGGCGTATTCCGCTCGGCCGACCGCGGCACAACCTGGTCGCGTTACTCGACCGGGCTTCCGTTCCAGTCGGTGCAGTCGCTGGCCGTTTCCTCTAACTACAGCAACGACGGCCACGCTCTGGTGGGAGTGGCCAACAGCGGCTACTACCGGGTCTTTGTGGGATCCGCCAACGCCTGGATTACACAGAAAGTCGGGCTCACCGACCCGATCGTGAACAGCCCCAACGCGCTCGTGCTCTCACCAGACTTCGGCGGTGATCTCACCGCCTTCGTCGGCGGTCCCGGAGGGGTCTATCGATCGACCCACTCGGGCGCCCAGTGGAGCCCGGTGGGCGTCGGGGTCATCTTCGCTGATGTCAACTCTCTGGCAATCTCTCCGACGTTCGGCAGTGACAACACCCTCTTTGCCGGCACCCGCGGAGCGGGAATCTACCGTAGTACCAACAGGGGAGAGTCGTGGTCGGAGGTCAGCACCGGGCTCGGCATCGGCAGTTTTGTCGTGTCCCAGGTGAGCCTATCGCCAAACTACGCCGCCGACGGTACCCTCCTGGCCGCCACCGACGCCGGGGTCTTCATTTCCACCGATCGCGGCGCCAACTGGTCGGCCACGTCCTTAACCAGTGACTCCTCAGCGGTCGTGTTTGCCAATAGCGGACGCGCCTTCGCCGCGACTGCCGGAGTTACCGGCGCGGTGCACCAGTCGTCCGACGGCGGGCGCACCTGGTCGGCGATCACCAGCGGCATGCCCGCCGGCGAGATCGTCAGCCTGGCGGTCTCACCGGACTTCGCCAATGACCTGAATGTCTTCGCCGGCACCGGCGGCCGAGGCGTCTGGGTCTACAAGGCCGACTCAGCCGGCGGAACCGCCGAGGAGACCACCGCGACCATCACCAGCGCTACCGTGACCACCAACCTCTATCTTACCGACCCGACCGGGCTCAACACCCAGCTCAACCACAACGTGCCCAACCTGAATGTGCTGGTCGACGGCCAGCTGCGCAGCGCCAATTTCCGCGATCACTTTGACGAAACCGGCGGCATGGCGCGCTGGGGATTGCCGACCTCGGAGGTCTTTGAAGAGATCGCCGGCACCCTGACCCAGTACTACCAGCGGGGGGTCGTGGACTTCCATCGGCGCGACGACCTTGGCGGAATCTGGCTGGTCGAACGCCGGCTCGCCTGGGACTTTGTCGGTGGTGGCCTCGGTGGCAGCACCGACCTGGGTGTCGAGCCGCAGATCACCAACCCGAACGAGGGCGCGGTCCTCGAATGGGGGCACAAGATCTCTGACTTCGACATCACCGGCACCGACGTTGGCTTCCGCCGGTTCTTCGATGAGCTCGGCGGGACCCAGAGTTTCGGGTTCCCCAAGACCGACGCCCGTGAAGACACCGGGGCCGCCGGCATGCTGCTAGCGTCCGGATCGGACCTCGGCAGGATACGACAGTACTTCCAGGCGGCGGTGTTCGAGTACCACCCCGAGGCGCCCGACGGATTCAACGTGCAGCTGTCGCTGCTCGGCGACACCCTGCGAAACCAGAACTACCCCAACCAGAGTTGGGTCGCGCTGGTCCCGTTCCTCCCGGCAACCGAAGTGGTTGACGACTCCGCGTTCACCGTCGTGGCGGTGAATCGGTAGGCCCACGGCAACTTTTGGGGAATGGGCGGTGTATCCTCGGCTCGGAGGGTTCGGTAGGGCGCCGCCCCCGGCGGAGCGTTCCGCCGAGCCAACATCAGCAATTGAATCTGGCCTGCGGGCGGCGCGGGCGCCCGCTAACGATGGAGATGACCTAGATGCCTATTCGAAAGCGATGGCGAGGATTTTTCGGGCTCCTGGCCGCGTTGGCGGTGTTTGTGGCCCCGGCGGCCCCGGCGCTGGCGCTGGGCACGGCCGGCCAGTGGACCGCCTTGAACGGACCTCCCGGCGGCCCCTTCACCAGCATCGTGGCCTCTCCGGACTTCTCGTTCGATTCGTCGATCTTCGTCTCCACGTCCAGCGCCGGGGTCTTCCGCAGCAGCGACGGCGGTGGTACCTTCACCCGCCTGACCACCGGGCTCACCGATCTCAGCGTGAACCAGATCGCTGTCTCGCCGTCAATTCAAACCGACGGGACGATCTTCGCCGCCACCGCGTCCGGTGTTTTCAAGACCACCGACGCCGGCCTCAGCTGGTCCGAAGTCAGCAGCGGCCTGCCGGATGGGGCGATCAACGGCGTCGCGATTTCGCCCACCTATTCCACCGACTCGCGCGTGTATGTCTCCACTCCCGCTGACGGTGTGTTCCGAACCATCGACGGCGGGGCCAACTGGACCCGCCCCGGCTTTGGAGGCATGACTAACATGGCGATCATTGGCGTCGCCGTCTCGCCGGCGAGCGCCGATGAGGTCTTCGCCTGGACTGTTGGCACGGTCTTCCGCAGTACTGACAGCGCCCTCAGCTGGTCCGAACGCATCGTCGGGGTGGCTTCGACCGCCACGCTCACCGAGCTGGTTATTTCCCCGAACTACGGCGCCGATGGCGTGGTGTACCTGGGTACTCCGGCCAACGGTGTGTATCGCACGGCGGACTCCGGCGGCACTTGGGCCAGCGTCGGGCTCGCGAGCAGCGGGTCCATCCAGGGCCTCGTGATCTCCGGCAACTACGGCCGTGACACCACCCTCTTCGCCGCCACCGCCACCGGAGGGGTATCCCGCAGCACCGACAGCGGTGGCACATGGACCGCGGTGAACACCAGCCTCACCGGCACCGACTACGGACAGCTCGCGATTTCCAACGACTACTTCGTCGACCGCACGCTCTTCACCGGCAGCGCCAGCGGCTTCCTCTACAAATCGACCGACGCCGGCGCCGGCTGGTCGCTGGTTGGATCCGGGATCGCCAACGCCAGCGTAGTTGGACTCGGCTTTTCGAGTTCCTACGCCACCGACTCCACGATGGTCGCGGCCACCCAGGGTGGGGTATTCAAGACGACTGACGGCGGTTCCGTCTGGGCCTCGATCAACGGCGACCTGCCGTCCACCGATGTCCAGCAGTTCGCGCTGGCGTCCGGCTATCCGACCGATGACTCCGTACTGGTCACCCTCGTGACCAGCGGCATCTACCGGACGTTCTCCGACGGCGGCTGGTGGGACGTGCAGAACACCGGCCTCAACCCGGTGCTCCGGTCAAACCCGCGGGCGCTGACCCTGTCGCCCGGCTACGGTACCGACCTCACCGCCTATGTCGGCGGGCCTTCCGGCGCCTACCGCTCGGTTGATGGCGGCGCCACCTGGAGCGCGATCAACACCGGCATTGCCTACACCGACGTGTCGGCGTTCGGGCTCTCGCCGGCGTTCGCCACCGACAACACCTTGTTTGCCGGCACCGCCGGCGGCGGGATGTACAAGTCGACCGACCGGGGCAGTAATTGGGTCGCGGCCACAGCCGGAATCACCAACGGCACCATCAACGCCATCGCGGTCTCCCCGGCCTATGCGACCGACGGGACCGTCCTGGCGGCCACTGACGGCGGCGTGTTTCGTTCGACCGACGGTGGGGCCACCTGGCAGGGTTCCGGCCTGGCGTCCGCCGCGCTGAGCGTGGCGGTATCGCCGAGCTTCGCCACCGACGGCATCGCCTTCGCCGCCACCACCGGACCCGGCGGTAGCGTCTACGGTTCCAGCGACGGCGGGCTCACCTGGAGCCAGCTGGGCACGAGCCTGACCTCCGGCCTGCCGCTGCTGTTGATGGTTTCTCCGAACTACGCGGTCGATCAGAACGTCTTCGTCGGGACGTCCGACGCCGGCCTCTGGGTTTACCGGGGCACTCCCTAGCACCGGGGCCACCGGCCAGACGGGGAAGTGGGGCGGATGACGGCGCGCCGTCGCGGCGCTTTCGTGCCGGCCTGGGGTTGCCACCGGGCTACAATCGGCAACCGGTCGCCGCGACCGGTCCTGGTGGGCATTCATCTTTCTTGAGCAGCAATGACTGACTCCGCTTCGGAAACCGGCCCTTCCCGTGAATACCCGCGAATTCTCGGCTCCAACGCCGACGAGTTCTTTGTGCCCACGGTGGAAGAGCGCCGGGATCAGCGCGAGCGCGACGAGACCCACATCTCGCTGGTGGCCGCTGCGCTGATAGTCCTGGTGGTGGATGCCCTCTGGGCGCTGATCTCGGTGGTTTTGCTCAGCGACTTCCGGGTCTCCAGCCTGGCCGTGCTGGCGGTCGATGTGGCCGTCGTCGTCCTGACTCGAAATTCTGGGCACCAGGCACGCGGCGCCGTACTCCTCCGGGCGCTGCTGGGAGTCACGTTCTTCGCGGTCGAGTTCGCCCTGTTCAACGCCAGCTATGCCTACGTGCTCGGGCAGGTGCTCATCGGTGCTGGCGCGGTCGTCCTGTCAGTCGGCCGCGGCGGCGAAGGGCGCAATGTCCTCGGCGGCTCGTTTGCGGTCATCGGCATGGTGCTTGCCATGGTTCTGATGATCGTGCAGATGCAGGGGCACGCCAGGGGAGTGGTCGAGCAGGTCGTACGGGCTGAAGATCTGGCCCGCGTCGGAAGGCTGGACGATTCGCGGACGATCATCGACCAGCTACTCGCCGACAACCCGGACGACGCGGATGTGTACCTGATAGCGTCCGACTTCTTTGCGCAGGTGGCCGATGACATGGACACGGCGTTGGCCCTGGCCCTGAAGGCGGTAGAGATTTCGGATGGCGCCACCCGGGTCGAGGGTCTGATCAGGGTCGCCAACGCCTATGGCGCCCGGCAGGATCTTCCGCGTGCCCTGCAGCACATCGAACAGGCCATCGACCTGGATGATGATGTCCCGCTGCTCTTCTTTATCCGGGCCTTCATATACCTGGATATGGGCATGAATCAGGATGCACTGGCCGATCTTCGCCGGGTCGAGGAAATGGCACCCGACACGGACGTGGGGCAGCAGGCTCGCATTATACGGCTCAGTGTGGAGGATCCCGGCTACTCCACCCTCATCCCCGCCGGTCGCTAGCTCCGCCTAGATCGCGGCCGTGACCACGTTCCCGCAGCGGCGCAGCGTCTCGCGCGCCGTCGGCATCCGTCCGTTCGTCAGCAGGATGAAGATCGTCCCTGTCGCTGGGTCCGCCCAGGCCACGGTTCCCGTCGCCCCGGAGTGGCCGAACGCCCCGACCGGCGCCAGCGATCCGAAATTGCCGGTCCCCAGGGACACCTCGCCGCCCCGCCGAATCGCCCAGCCCAGGCCCCAGCCCTGCTCCAGTCGCTTCGCCGCCGGCAGCGTCGCCATGCTGCCGGTGTAGTCGGTCAGCAGCGTCCGCACCGTGCCCCGGCCCAGAATGCGCCGCCCGGCGAACTCCCCTTCGTCCAGCAGCAGTCGAAAAATCCGCACTAGGTCCGCCGTGGTCGAAAACGCCCCGCCCCACGGCGCCCCCAGGCGCCGCCAGTAGTCGGTGTTCCAGATCCAGGCGCCGTCGGAATCCTGGGCCGGCGTCGCCGGGATCACCCGCTCCGCCAGGTCGTCCCGCCAGCCCAGCGAGGTCGACTCCATCCCCAGCGGCTCGAACAACTCGCTCCGCATGAACTCCGGCAGATCGCACCCGGTGATTCGCTCAACCACATCGCCCGGCACCAGGTAGCCCTTGCTCTGGTGCGAAATGTCGACGCCCGGGGCAAAGCGTGGACGCGAAGTACTCGGAAAGCGGCGCCTCACGGCGGCGCAGTTCGTCGTTGTCGGGCAGGAAGTCCGGCAGCCCGCTGGTGTGCGTAAGGAGGTGGCGGATCCGGACGTCGAACTTGTCGCGTTGCCCGAACTCCGGAATGTATGTCGCGGCCCGGTCGTCCAGGTCCAACTCGCCTCGTTCCAGCAGCAGCGCTGCGGCCGTGGCCACCAGCGGCTTGGTGATCGACGCGATCAGAAAGACCGCGTCCTGGTCGGCGGCGTCGCCCACCGGCGCGCTGAACGTCTCGCCCCGCCCGTCTTCTACTCGCAGCACCGCCGCCGGCAGGTCGTCTCCCGCCGCTGCCCGTAATAGTCCGGCTGCGCGCTCGCCCGCGGACCGCAGGTCGCTCATTCTCGTCCTCGGCGTGTCTGCCCGCTCATTGCGTGCCCCTTCTCAGATGCCTTCGGTAGAGACTGCTGCATGGCCGGCCGGCTACTGACTTTGCAGATAGCTTTCCACGGTTTCCAGTAGCAGGTCGGCATAGGGACCGTAGGCAAGGTCGCTCATGTGCCCGATCCGCACCACCTTGCCGGCCAGTTCGCCCATTCCGCCGGTGATGATCAGCCCGGCCTCCTCGCGGAGGTGGTCGATTATTGCCGGAGCCTCGTCCTCGCGGCCGGCCGGTGGGAAGAAGGCCGTCACCGACGGGGAAGCGTATTCCTCGGCGGCGACAGACCTGAAGCCCAGCGAGCGCATTCGCGCCCGAAACTCCGCTGCCGACCGCGCCATCCGTGCGTAGCGCGCCTTCAGCGTCTCCGATTGCTGACTGGCGATGCTGGTCGCCAGCGCCCGGATGACGCTGACCGACATCGTTGCTGGCTGGGGGTGGTAGTCGGGCATGCCGTCGACGAATTTCTTCCAGGTTCGTAGGTCGGTGTACCACCCGCGGCCGGTCGCCTCGTGGCTCCTTATGCGGTCCCAGGCAAACGGTGCCACCGCGATCGGCGCCACCCCCGGCGGTCCGCCCAGTGCCTTCTGTGAGGCCGTGCAGCACATTGCAACATTCCACTCGTCCATATTCGTTTCGCAGGCGCCCAGCGATGAGACCGAATCAACCAGGATCGTGACCTCAAATTCGCGGGCCATTTTGCAGATCTCGGCCACCGGATTCAGCGCGCCGGTCGCTGTTTCGGAATGG
>MPMF02003898.1_pt1 | contig 17711 bp, 5 predicted proteins | sample 1617271 | NCBI WGS metagenome assembly MPMF02 (sample SAMN05944812, study PRJNA350692) | marine metagenome | biome: marine; feature: ODZ; material: water; isolation source: 120 m water sample prefiltered with 30 um filter, filtered on to 0.2 um... | place: Pacific Ocean | collected 2012-04-09... | reverse complement strand
CCCTTTACTGGCACAATTAGCTGAAAAGACTTCAGAACTTATGAAATTGGAACATAAACTATTAAACAAAGCCAAGGAAGATGTGATTAGGTCTCATGAAAATTTATCGAAGAAGGATTTAAATGGCCATTAAATATAATATAGACAACCTGGATGCGCGAAAACAAAAAGAAGGATTTCAGCGCAGATTCTCTGGAACTGGAAAAACAAAAGCCGGTGCAACCATTGATATATCACTATTAGGTTCTTCAGAAGGCGCGACTGTAGGCGCATTTTCTGGACGCGATCTTAATGAAGTTATTACTTATGACCCTGATAACTGGAGAATGTCAACAACTCTCAACGATGTATCTTACGGTAATAAGAAGTTTTTAAAAGTTATGTTTGATGCTGCTAAAAAAGCATTAGAACTTCATAAAGCAAATGCAAAATTTATTAAGCAGCTATATGAAATGAACAAAGCGCTAATGCTTTCCACCATAGATCCTATATTCGCGGCGATTGATAGAATACTAGAAGAAATTATAGCCATATTAAACAGTTTACGAGGACTTGGTTTTTATATGATCCAAGTGAATTCCACTACTGTTCAGCAAAACGTACAAAAAAATCCTATTACCGGCGCTTTACATGTGGGTGATCAGATTTACGTACCAGCCCGGGCTGTAATGCTGAAAAATGGTGATACTGAATTTGTTGCAGCAGACTTTGAGTCATTCAAATTAGGTACAACGCCTCCCGTCATCGACGGGTTAACAGGTGAAACTGTTTATGTTAGACATAAGCCATTATCTTCAAAAGAAGAACCACTCGCCCCCTTTTTTTCCTCTTTTGGAGCCGCCGCGTCACATGCTAGCATTGCCGGTGCCAAAAAGGCATATCAAGGCGCAGGAAGCTTTCTCAGCGAAGTGCCCGGGGCGGATACAGCTAAAGAATTTTATATTCAGATGAACGAGTGGACTGGTTTAACGGAATTGACACCGATGGGTATTTTGAATACAATATCTGAATCTTTTGATGATAAAATGGATTTACCGAAGCATTTTAAACGAATGTACATCGACGGGGAATTAGAGTCTCCAGAGTTGGAGGATTTCGCAACCGCAGATCCAGACTCTATTTTTTACAAAACAACAGCAGATAAAGTAATCGCAGCGGGCAAGTACGCAGGCATGAAGGTGAAAGATGCCTACGATGCTATAACAGACCCAAGTTATTATGAATCCGGGCGACCCATTTTTCCTGCATCAGCTCAAGTAGCAGGTATGATTTTTATAATCGGTGCTCCGGACCTCGCCAAATTTAATACAATATTGGATAGTTTTAACAAATTCATATCGCTGGACGGATTAAAGGATTTATCAAAATCTATTAAAAAAATAACAAAGCCGGTAAAGCCTCAAAGAACCTTGCGCATAAAGCAGGTATGTAATGTTAATATAACAAAGCAGCGAAAAAAGTTCCAAGCGGCATCCGATGCCGGTTATGGGTTCGATAACACCCCAGACCAGATCTCTCAAGGTGGTGCCAAAGCAATAAAGGTTGCCGAAAAAACCACCGATGATGATTTGCAATTTAACAAAGAATTTGATTCCGCAGGTGCATTTAATACTCAATCTTTGAAAAAAGAAAAAAGGATAATGAACATGGACGCGTCCAAAGTTGCGCGTATCACAAAAGTTGTAAGTACCAAACAGATGTATATTCCAAGACCCAGGGAAGGCGCCACTGCCCTGGACTCATGGGATATGCCTTTAACTGAAAGTAGAATAAGGGAAATGGCAAAGCCGGCGACTGTCAATGCAAATAAATTACCTTATAATGAACAGGTTTTAGAAGTTGAAATGATAACTACTACTGGAGATTTCGCACCCGGCGACATAGTAGCCGAATGTATTCCCGCACCGCCTTCGAAATTAAGCACCGTGGATGAAACTTCAGAAGGATCAACTGGATCATCTCCAGAAGTCCTTGAAGGTGCTCCAAATTATGCACAAATAAAAGATGGAAGAGTTACAGTCGGTACGGTAGTGCAAGGATGGTCTATGACAGCAAAAGGAAAGCCACCTAATTGGAGGGGTCAGAGTATGGAACTAATGTTCCCCGGCTTATCGCAAGTATTTGATAGAGCGGAAGCAGAAGTAAGAAGTATGCAATCATCAGTTAAAACTGCCAGAAAACTATTAGATCCGATTATAGATTTTCTTGATTCAAAAATAGATGATGCAATGGTATTTGCCGCAGACATTGAAAAAATATTAGATCTATTTGCTAATGGGCTCCCAGCAGCTGGAACATATTCTTTATATTTGCCTCCGCAACCAGGGGGTATTGAAAAATTTAGAGAAAGGATGATAGCTGCTGGTGGCGAATTTAAACCACCGGAAGATTTAAAATATTGCGCTGGCGTATGTTTTTTAGGAGGTGGTCCGGACAATGGCTTGCTTATAAAATCCATAGACACTTTAGCAATGTTATTAGGTATGAGACATAGAAAAGACAGCGAAAACGAAGATATTGCAACAATGGAAGCCGCGGCTACTCCCCCATTTGATGAAGAAAAAACGTACATGGCGGGTGATACACTCTGGTACAAAGCAAAGAATTATGAGGTTTTATTGGATGACACACCTGGTAGTGAAAAACCACTCCATCAAGTTAACGGAGAAGGACCATATGTTCTTAATTCAACATATTGGAAACTAGCAGCCGTTCCGGCAACAAAAGACGAAGCAGAAGTGCAGGAAGGAGACCCAAGAACACCGGCGCAACTGAAGGCTGATAAAATAGCTTGGCTAACAGCGGCTAAAGGAAGATTAAATGAAATACTAGGTTGGTTAGATGGCAACAACACCCTCGAGGGTGGCCAGAATATGAGAGAGCAAATAAATGCAGTTTCTCTTTTTGGAAAAATTAATTTGGATGGAAAGTTCGTAGGTGATAATAGAAATATTTACGATGAACTATTTCAAATGCGAGAAAATGACTTAAGAGAATTAGAATTGTTAATATTAAGAGTTAAGGAAATGATATCAAAAATTGAACTAATGCAGATCCAGGCAAATCCCGGAACACTTTATGATTTTAAAAAGGAACCGGATGGTGTTCGCCCAGGAAGTTTAAGATCTAAAGGAACAACATTATTAATTATAAATGGAGAATTTGTAGATGAAGTAGAAGATTTTGCTAGCGGACAACGCAGAATTAAAGAGAATACTACAATTACTATAATGGATCCGCTTTCAGAGAGTTCCGGATCAACAAGATCCATTGAATACTTGTCTAATACAACCGTTGCTATTCTTGATGAACCATTTCCAGAGGACATAGACGAAGCTTTAGCATATGATATAAAATTGAAAAGAGAAGATGTAGAATCAGATTATATGGATGAAGATAATGCCCAGTTCACCACTTGGGTAGATTCAACTCAATCTGAGATAGCTAATACTACCCATTATATGCATCCAGGTTATCGGGTGAGAGAATATAAAGCAAAAGCTAATACTATTTCAGTAGTTATGCCAAACGATTCTTCCAATGAATACGATACGATCCCAGTGTGGGATGATTCCGCAGGTGACTTATCTGGAAAAAAACGTACCGTTGAAGCTTATCCAGCAGGCACTATAATAAAATTAAATGGAGTTGTTCCAGCATCGGAAGGTTTTGTTATGTCAGATGAAGGCACTGAAGTTTTCGGACTAGAAGAAAATCGAGTAGCTTCATGGATGGCCATAGGAGCTTCCAAGGATGATAAGTTAATAGTTGATTTTGGAAACGATACAGTCCGCGCAGCTTTGATTTTAGATACAATTGGAGATGAACATGTAGCCATCTCCGAGCCCTTTAAAATATCCGATAGTGCAGGTATTGAACAATTTAAGTATCATGAAAACTGGGAGGTTGATGTAGCAGACGCAACTCGAAAAGAGCAAAATAGAAAAGATGATGTTCAGAAAAGTAGGAACAAGTTTTTAAAATATTTGGGAGAAATTAATGATAAAGCTGATGAAGTTTATGTTGATCTTCAAACCTTACAAGATAAAACATGGCCGGAAACTGAAACTATCGAAGAAGAATCTTCATCCGGATGAAGATGAATAGAGATATAGTTATAAATAAAGTAACTGGAGAAAGAAGAAATGGCTGACGTAAAATATACGGAATTAGAATATGATAAAATGGATGGAAGGGCGATATATTCTGATATAGATCTATCGATGAAAGTTCACCCTGCTACAGGTGATATACTTAAAACAAAGAATGCTACCGTCATAAAACAATCTATGCGTAATATTTTACAAACCAGAGAATTTGAAAGAGTTGGGCACCCTGAAATCGCGTCAAATTTACAAGATTTATTATTTGACCCGATGAGTGCAATAACGGAAGCACGATTAAGACAAAGTATTGACACAACCATGGGAAACTTAGAGCCACGTGCTATAATTAGGGACATTCAGATCTTTGCCGAAGACGAAAGAAATAGGTATAGAGTAAAAATAATTTTTACTATGGCAGGGTCTAGCAGTTCCGAATCATTCGAACACTTTTTATATAGATAGGAAACACTGTGGCAGAACAAACCTCAAAATTACAAGTATCTGAATTAGATTACTCTTCTATCAAAACGAACTTAGTAACTTTTTTAAAGAGTCAAAGTGAGTTCACGAATTTTGATTTTGCAGGATCCGGTTTAGATGTTATAATGGACTTACTTTCATACAACACATATTATAATTCTTTTTATTTAAATATGTTGGCAAATGAAATGTTTTTAGATACTGCGGAACTTAGAAATTCTGTTGTACAGAAAGCCAAACAAATAGGTTATACTCCACGATCAGTCCAAGGAACAAAAGCAATAGTCCAATTAACCATTACTCCGAACGATGCCGCAACAACTATGATTGTTGAAAAAGATAAAAGATTTTCAACTGTTATCAACGAACAAAAATATTTATTTACAACAGCTGATTCGTATTCAGGTGTATTAAACAGTCTAGGAACATTTGTAATACCGGATGTTCAATTAAATCAAGGTGTTAGATTAACACACAAATATACAGTTGATTATAGTAATAAAGAACAACAATTTATATTACCTAATACAAATACAGATGTTTCGACTCTTTCTGTTGTAATAAAAACATCTGCAACCTCAACAGAAACGCATACATATCAAAAAGTAACAGATACAGTTCAAGTTACACCTTCTTCCAATGTATATTTTTTACACGAAGGATTTGAAAATCAGTTCGAGGTTCAGTTTGGTGATGGTAAAGTCGGCTACAGACCACCAGATGGAAGTCAGGTTATCTTAGCAGCAAATATACCTGATGGTTTGGTTACTAACAGAGCGGGAACGTTTACTGCAATAGACTCACTAGGTGGTTATAGTAATGTTGCTGTGTATGCTACAACACGCGGATATGGTGGAGCCCCGAGAGAATCTATTGCGGAAATTAAGTACAATGCACCAAAATTATACGAAACACAAAATAGATGTGTAACCTTAAATGATTATAAAAGAATTGTAGAGCAGGAATGGACTAATGCTGAATCTGTAACATGTTGGGGTGGAGAACAAAATGATCCTCCTAGATACGGGAAGGCGTATATTGCTGTTAGACCTAAAAGCGGATTATTTTTAACAACAAAAGATAAAGAATCTATTAAGAAAGATATATTATTAAGAAAAAATATGGTGTCAGTTACTCCGGTAATTGTGGCTCCTGATTATCTATACATAAAAATTACTTCTAATGTTCGATATGATCCAAATAAAACTATACAATCACCACAGGAAATAGGTGAAAAAATAATCACGACAAGTTTAGATTATAATACTAATGAATTAGGAAAATTTGATTTAAGATTTAGATATTCACGGTTAACTACTTTGATTGATAATTCTGACCCAGCTGTTTTAAATAACCAAACTTCAGTACTATTATTTAAGCGATTATCAGTTGAACTTGGGCAAGCATTTAACTATGCACAAAATTTCTCTAATCAAATAAAACATCCTTATAATGGATATAAAGGTGCCTTAACATCTTCAAAATTTTCATACATTAATGAAAACACTGATGTATTAGAATCAAATTGTCTAATAAATGATGCCGACGGAATACTTCAAGTTGTAAAAGAAGAAGCTGGTGCGGTAGCAATTATTAATTCTAATGTTGGAACAATTGATTATGAAACAGGTAAAATGACATTAGTGGGATTCATACCTTACGAAGTTGAGGTAGTGGTGAATAATAACACCATTGAAATATATGTAGAAACAAATGTTCAAGATGTCACGCCTGTTAGAGAACAAGTCATATTAATTGAAAAGAAAGATGTAACGATTAATATGATATTAGACACATCATTAGTAACCGGCGATTTTAAAGCCGCGACTGCTAATGAATTACCCGAGTTAGTAGTATATGGAGCTAATACTGCATAATGAAGAAAGATAATAGAATATCCGAAATCATACAAAATCAATTACCTTCCTTCTTTCAGGAGGAAGGCTCCAATCTCCCTCTCTTTCTCACGAAGTATTTTGAATTTCTAGAATCATATCAAATAGAATATACTGATTTAATTCTAGACGAATTCAATATAGTTCTTGAAGATGACAATGATGCTTACTATATTTACGGCACAGCGCTGGACGATGGTTTAATGTATACAACTTCCGATGAGGGACTTGTGTATGATGTTGGATTACAAACAGGATATTATTTTCCAGTATATGGTAATAAATCAGCCGCAGTAGCTGCCTCTGATAATGCTGAAGTAGTTTATGAATTACATTTGGAAGAATTTCAAGGTCGCACATTTTATATGCCTCAAAAGGGTGGCGAATCGGGTATTAATTTTGGAGTGTTTGAAAATGATCCTCCTACAACAACGTTAACAAAATATATAACTTCTGGAACGTTTGTATTAGAAGATACGTTAGAAGATGCAACAGCCAATAATGAATTATTGGTTGAATCAGATAGAGACCCAACCACCACTACGTTTTCATTAGGGGAATTGATTGTTGGTTCTGTATCTGGGACTGAAGCAATAATTACGGGCCTTCAAAATGAAGGTGAGCAGGGAGGAAAATTTCAATCTGCAAATACTGCTAGTAAATTCTATAAGTCTGATCCTCATTTGTTATTTGCACGACCAACGAATGGAAAAGCTTTTCGCCATGGCGAGACAATAATCGGAAAACGATCTAGGGCAAAAGCGTATGTAGGAAAATCTAATAAAGATATAAAAAGAAATCCTCTTCGAGGAGCCTCAGATTTAGATTTAGTTAATGATGTAGATGATACTGATAATATGTATCTGGAGCGGTTCCGGAATGATTTTTTAACGAACATTCCTATTGGATCAATTGGAGATCTAAGACAAGCGATAAAAACCGCAAGAGAAATTTACAGAGCAAGAGGAACGGAAGATTCATTTTTATGGCTATGGAGAACTGTTTACGGTTCGGAGCAACTTTCCTTTATATATCCAAAAGAAAGGTTATTAAGACCATCTGACGGAACTTGGCAGTCTTTAAAATCTATTAAAATTTATGGTGCAACTGCAACTTACCCAGATATGTTTAATAGTAAGGTTATCAGAGGCGAAGAATCTCAAGCATCTGCAACTGTTGATAATTCAATTTCATATTTTGAAGGCACGACTCAAATTACAGAATTATTTTTAACTGATTATACTAAAGGATATGATGTTCGTTTTGATACATATTCTGATTTTAAAGCAGATGAAACTGTAGCAACAATTGATGCATATGTATCCGTCTCTCAAGGATTGTTTGAATTAATGAATAGTAATAATGCCAGTGATACGATTTCATCTATGGCATTTCCTACTACATCTTCCAAAGGAACTTGTATTGCCGTTATCGGCGAAGTAGATGTTATAAACGCAGGTACGGGATATAAAGTTAATGACGAGCTCGTTTTTACAAACAGTCCAGGGCAAGGTGCAATTGCTCGTGTAGGTGCCACTGCTAATGGTGCTATCGATGAGATTATTATTGATGATGGTGGAAACGGCTTTATAGGCGGAGAAACACTAGTAGTTAATAGCTTAGGCACAGGTGGATCAGGTCATACTGGAGTAATTAGTAAAACTATTAACACAGGAATGTATAGGTCTTCTAATGCCGTAATAAGTGAAGTTATATCAACCTCTGATGGAGGAAACTCAGCATCTGCTATATATTTGAACGCCGCTTCATTCTCTATTGGTTCCGAATCATCAGGTGTTAGATATCCAGAAAATATTAATACACATTTTAGTTCAAGTAACACGCTTACTTGGATCGCAACGGTAGCAAATCAAGATACTGCGGACGGTGGTGCAAACATATTGTTAGAAACTGGCGACGGACAAGTTGTACTGGATAGTACGGATGGCTCAGCAGATGCCGGCGATAATATTCTTTTCCACACGGTAGCCTTTGAAGATGACATACAACCAGGTTATTATGTTTATGATCCCGCGTCCGGTGCAAAAGGAACAATTGCAGGACCTTCAGTAAATACCTCTTCATTTGTATATGCTTTAGAAAGTTCAACATCTCCTAATTTTGTTGAAGGTTCATATGGTTCTCTTTATTATAGTGCAAATGGATCTGCTGTAGCCGGTAAATCTAATATGTTCACTTTTAGTAAAATACAACCTGCTAGCTGGTTTGAGCTTCTGGAAGATGATGGAACTTATACAAATCAATTCGGTGATGGTACAAAAGCAATCTTTGATTACTACGGTGGAACAACTTATACATACACGGGTGTTGGTGCTATTTCTGAAACACGAGTAGTAACTACCGGTATTGAATATCTAAAAGGTCCTACATATGAAGCAAAAAATGAATCTACTTTAGGATTAGAACAGTGGAGATTCGAAGATCCTTTAACCGGAAAAAATACCGCTCGGTTAACATATTTGAATTTCGCGAATAATATTTACGGAACATTCCGATCTGGAGAAAATGTTATAGGTTTAACATCTGGTACAAAAGGAAAAGTTATATTGCCATATGTTAACTCTTCATCAAATTCTACTTTCAGTACGATGAAGATTCTACCAGAAGAAACAACACTTTCTCTCGAAGATGAAAATGTAGTTATAAATGGCGATTTTGAAGCCGGTAATATTACTGGATTAACTGGCTGGTCTTCAAAAAGATTAACTCCGGATTCAGGGAGCCACACTCTTTCACTAGAAACAACTAATACTATATCCGAGTCAAACAGTGGTAAGATGGCAGTTGATGATCAATTGGATATATACGTTGGTTTCAAAGCATTAGATAGTGAAACTGGTCAAGCATATGCAAATTCCATTATTCCAGGAAATCAATATAATGCCAAAATTTCTTTTAGAACTAGTACAAGTCTTAAATTTGTTGAATTAAGATATGGCCATTCAGAGAATGATATAGATTATGAAGCAAATGGTGTTTATGGTGGATTGACTGAAGCTGTTTGCTACACACACGGAGAAACTACTAATGCAGATCAAGTTTATACTTTCGAAGGTAAATTTGTTGCAAGTTCAGATCGTTATCATGCGATTTATCTATTTGCAAACACGGTTTCTGCAACAACATATGATTTACACATAGATGGTATCTCAATCGCAGATATATCAACCCGCGGAAAATTTTTAAATGAAGGATTTTCCGGTACTGATAATGCATGGGATGTAGATGATTATATGGTATTGGAACAAGGGGATTGGACTGCCGGAGAGGTGGTTATGTCTCTTAATGGTACCAGGCAAGCAACTCTATCATCTACGAATACTGCAGTTTTAGAAGCACAATCTAACTACGGTAATAATGCTATCTTAAAAGCTGGAGCATTAAAAACAGGAGCTATTAAAAATATTGCTGTTTCTTCCGCAGGTATTAATTATAGCTTAGTGCCTGATGTGACAGCACCTTCTGGTGATGGTAATGCGACATTTTTAGCTAAACGAACAGCTATCACAGATTATCCAGGCAAGTTTAAAGATAAACTGGGAATGGTTAGTGATATTATTAGAATCCAAGATTCTTACTATTATCAAGATTTTTCATACGTTCTAAGATCAGATATCCAGATTAATGAATTTAGAGATTTGGTTAGGTCATTTGTTCATCCGGCAGGTTGGAATGTTTTTGGAGAGATAGGTATATTGCTCTTAATAGATGTTAATGTGGATGCATCTTCAGATACTATTAAGAAACTCGAATTATTCGTTGATAGAACACCTTCATACGTACCAACATATGGGCCACTCACTGTCACACAAAGAGGTGTAGATACAATTTATAATAATACCACACAAGGTCCTCACACTAGTATCTACGGACAAATTAATTTTGATGTAGGTATTATACATAATTATCATGTTGAATTTTTAGATCCACGAACTCTCGGTTTTGGTACAACAACAGATGATAAACATTTTGCATTTCACGCCGGAAGAGTGGATTGGTTAAATGGTCTCGGATGGGATTATGAACAATATAACCGAGGATTAGCAGGACAATTTGATCCAAATGCACCATATAAATCGAACAATACAGAAGATGGTAGAAAAGAAATACCTCATCATTTCCCGGAGCACGATCAAGCACAACTTAATTCTACTACGAAAATTGTTCCTTGGTATCCGAATGTAATCATTGAATATATACCGCAATGGGCAACGGCAGATTTTGCAGGAATGTTAAGCGATCCAGTACATACAACACATTCATCCGGAGCAACTGCAGGAGCGCAAAGACCAGCCGACACCTATTGGGGCACTTTGGGTGGTGATGGGAATCCTAGGGACCGTAAAGGTGGAATTGAATATTGGCCAGAGATAGGTATATTAGGCAAGTATCGTTCTCCAGACGGCACACAAGTGATGCCAACAATTTCAACTCATGTGAGTTACGGACACGAGGAAATTGAATTACTTGCAAATCTATGGAAAACTAATTTTTATCTTGAAACAGAAACTCACCTTGAAACTCTTGACCGTTGGGGTCTGCAACGAATACAACTCGATCTTCCGGACCTAACAGGTGTAAATACTTATGTTTCTGTGGCGAAAGAAGTAATGACTAAATTCGCTGATGGTGTAGATAAAGCAATTAATAGATCAATAACGCATGCTCCAAATCCTGCAGAACAAATAATAGCTGTAACAGTTTCAGGTGTTGATTTTCTTTTTGATGGTGTAAACATTAATGATAACGATTGGACAAGAGAACTCATCAAAGGAGTTACGTACCGTTTCAATGTAGAAGATAGTTCTAATAATTCATATACTTTAAAATTTGCCAGCGTATCAGATGGTTCGCATAATGGATCTTGGGCATCAACTATGGAATTTCCATCGACAGCAGTTGGAACGCCAGGTACCGGCGGAGCCTATGTAGATTTTAAAATTCCAGATTATACATATGAAACTTGGATAGGAAATGGTGTGGCTGGAGCATCCGTAGCTCAACCAGTATTATATGCTTATGGTAGTACCGCAAATATGGCCGGCCCAATTAAAACTGTAAATAAATCAGTAGCCCATTCATATTTTATGACAAAGACTCCGCCTATAGCAAATATTTCAACTACTCCGGAAGGAACAGTGCTACATGCTGGAACACAAGCAAATATTGAGGGGCGTTCATTTGCTAGACCAAGGGATATAAGATTAAGAAATCCCGCAACATTTATAGTAGCGACTGCGAAGGTATATGCCGGAATGGTAGTAGGCCTAAGACCAGATGGTAAAGTAGAAAGAGTATATGAAAGTTCAGACGTGTTATTTCCACGAATTAATTATGTACATTCATTGTTAGGAATAGCCCAGCAAGATGCGGCTGTAGGAGAAACCCTTGAAGTCAGAGATACAAACTCAACAGAAGAACGCGTTTTCGAGTTAAAACCTGGCGCCGTATATTATCCTGATTATAGTTCTAGCTTATTGAGTTTTATAACTACTACGCCTCCCACATTAACCGCTGCCGATAGCCTTGATAGGGTTAGATTAGGAAAGGCTTCATCAAAAGATGCTTTAGAGTTAGACTTTCCTCAATGGAAAATACATGAATATCGAGCAAACGAAGATATTAGTAAAGGCCAAGTAGTTGGTTTGATGAGTAACGGAAAAATACAGCTAGTTTTTTGTGAAGTAGATGGTACAGCAAAACCTCAATTAGACGGAGTGCACTCGTTGCTAGGATTAGCTAGTGAAGATATTGCATCAGGCGAATACGGCGAAGTTTTGACATTTGATAAAACTCTTCAAATGAGTACTTTTCCATCAGGTTCATATAATGCACTTCCTGGAGATGGATTAACAAAAGGAACTAAGTATTATGTTGATTATAGAGATGCCACAATAAAAGCATTTGGAACTTATAGTAATCATCCTGATAATGTCTTAGGTGAAGCACTTGATAGCGATTTAATTAAAATAACATGTAAGTTGCCAAATCATCAAACATATTCTCCTCAATGGGATTTAACAACTATAGCATATCCGTATCCAACATATACACAGATTAGAACACTTCCTAATCCCGATGAATTTTTTAGAAAATTTGAACAACTTGGCACGGCCATGGGACCTGATCAGGTAATCGAAAGTATGGTTATTACTAATATAACGCCAGTAGAAAATATTGAACAGGGACAGACTGTTTTGTTCGATGATATAAATATAATACTAGAGGAGTCTGACGGAATGTTATTGGAAGATGGCGATGAAATATTAACAGAAGATGGCACATTTGACGCTACTTCTGCAATTGGTAAAATAATGATCGAAAGTGACTTTCTACTATATGAAGATATCATAAATACAGGAATAGGTCAAGATCCGAATGCGAAGATAAACATTTATAGTCGAACTGACGCTAAATACATCGTAGGTGATCTAACAACCTCAAGTTTTAACATTCATAATCGCGGTAATAAATATTTCCCAGAAGGAATTATAGACACCGCTACTCAACATACTGTTTTAGAGTAAAAAATTAATTAAAAATAAAAGATTGGAGTTATCGAAATGCCGGCTTTAGTAACAAATAAATTTAGAATGTTCAATGCAAGACAATTCCGGGAGTCTTTTGATGAAGATTTCGGAATGACGACATTCGCAAACACGGTCGCGGGCGATACATATTTAGAATCAAATATGTATCTATTCATCGGTGGTGTCCAAAACTGGGCTAATGTAGCAGGAGCCGCGGCGGCAGATACCGACACAGTACCCCCTACACCTACCGATGATGTATCAAATACTTATTATAATCACTGGAAAGATATGATCGCAGCTAAAAAGGTTGTATCTACCGATGTAACACATTGTATTCCTAGATATAATTGGGCTAACAACACACCTTATTTTGCTTATGATAATACGCAACCTGGTATGTTGGGACAATCATTTTATGTCTTAACGGATGATTACAACGTTTATAAGTGTTTGGCAAATAATAATAGTTCCGGAAATAGTGTAGCAAAACCTACCGGACAAACAACAGCACTTGTTACACCTGGATCTGATGGATATAAGTGGAAATATATGTATACAATTTCCGCCGCGTCAGCTCTGAAGTTCGTAACAACTAACTATATTCCAGTACAACAGATTAGATATGCCAACGTAACTATGGCCAGCGCTACTCAAGAAAATACTCTGCAAAGAGATGTTGAGAATGCGGCTGTTGATGGTGCGATTAATATCTACAGGAAAACAGCTAATGGTACTGTTGGTGGATTAGAGTATTTAATTTTTGAAACGAACACATTAGATAATGGCTTTGGAGGTGCGTATGCACATACTACAACTTCTTGTCGTATTCATAGTACAGCTGCGGCCACAGATGATGTCTATATTGGTTCTGATATATTCTTTACTTCAGGAAATGCTGAAGGACAAGGTGGAACCATTACAGATTATGTTCAATCAACAAAAGTTATAACTTTCGCACCTGCTGTTTCAACCGCACCGGCTCAAGGAGACAATTTTCAAATTGCTCCCAGATTGCAAGTTTTAGGTGATGGTTCTGGTGCAAATTGTAGAGCTAATGGTACTAACGCAACTGGTCTAACAGACATTATTACGATTGCGGCTGGTTCTGGTTATACAAACGCAACCGTTAGTGTTTTGGCAAACAGTTCTTGGAATACAGATGATGCCACTGCTGTTCCCGCAATTGAACCCAAAGGCGGACATGGTTTTGACGCTACGGAAGAATTGGGAGGCTACAATGTAATGGTTAACGTCAGACTTGAAAATGATGAGTCAGGCGAATTCACAGTTGCAAACGATTTTAGAAAAATTGGATTGATTTCACATCCAAACTCCGCTAATACTACCAGCGGTGCGGATTTGAATGTACCAGCAACAATTTCCTTAGGTGACCAAGCACTCAGAATTACTGTTCAATCATTTTCTGGTGCAGCTTATGCTGCAGATGCTGTGGTAACCGGAGCACAATCAGGAGCTACAGGAAGAGTTGTTGACTGGACATCAGGTACAAGTAAGTTAAGATTAACACAAATTACAAAAGGATCTAATACAACCAATGGTTGGGATAGTACACCAGGTTCTTTTCAAGCAAACGAGGCTTTAACAATTGCGGGTGCTGGAACCACAGCTAACTCAAGTGTTATCGAAGGACCAGATCTAAAACCATATACAGGAGATATTTTGTATGTTGAAAATAGATCACCTATCTCAAGAGCTAGTGACCAAATTGAAGATGTGAAATTAATTATTAACTTCTAAAATTTTATTGACGAAAGAGATATAAGTGTCTGGAGTAAAAACAAATTTTAACATTGCACCATACTATGATGACTATGATAAAGATAAAAACTTTCATAGAATTTTATTCAGACCTGGTTTTGCAGTTCAAGCAAGAGAACTTACTCAAATGCAAACTATTTTGCAGGAGCAAGTTACCAGGTTTGGTGATAATATTTTTAAAGAAGGCAGTAAAGTATTTGGTGGAGATGTTACCCTTAACAATCAGGTTAATTCCTTAAAATTAGAAGCAGCATTTGATAACGCAGATGTTGCTGAAACTAATTTTGATGGTAAAACTATCGAAGGCGGCACGTCAGGGGCTAAAGGTTTAGTTATTAAATCTACCCCTGTAACTGTCTCAGATCAGCCAACAATAATTTTTTCAAAAATAGGTGGTATTGATTTCGTAGACGGTGAAACAATTACCACCTTAGAAGCCGTTCCCTATCAAGCCAATACTGTTAGTTTAAGTGGTGCTTCTGGTGTAGCTGCATCTCAAAATACCGCATCTATTGCAAGTATTTCTGAAGGATGTTTTTATATCAGTGGATTTTTTGTATTAGTACAAAGTCAAACCATCGCATTAGACAAATATAGTAATATTCCTACTAAAAGGGTTGGATTGCTCGCAACAGAAGCAATTGTTCAAACAGATGATGATTCGTCTATTTTAGATAACGCACAAGGTACCGCTAACTATGCCGCGCCGGGTGCTGATAGATTTAGTATAACATTGACACTGGCGGCTTTAGATATTGTAACACAAACAGTAGGCGCCGACGGAACTACGACTACTACTAGTTCCACTATTTCAGAATTTGCTGGTGAAAAATTTATAGAGTTAACCAGAGTTGAATTGGGTGTTAAAACAACAGAGACAAGATATCCACTATACGCAGAACTTGAAAAAACATTAGCCAGACGAACATTTGATGAATCGGGCTCATACACCGTAAGACCATTTGGAATTCAATTAAAGAACCATATAACTGGCAATAATTCGTTGATTTCCGCCGGTTTAGAGGCTGGTAAAGCCTATGTAAAAGGATATGAATATGAAAGCATAGCTACACGTTATGTTGACGTAGAGAAAGGGAGAGACACCGCAAATATTTCAGATTATATAATCGCGGCTGATTATGGAAATTCTTTATATCTCAATAAAGTACAAGGAACTTTTAATATTGGTCAACATGAACTTGTAGATCTTCATTGCTGTTCTTCTGCGGATGTTAAGGCTGTAGTAAGCGATGATAATGCTTTGACGAAGTATGATCAAACGAAGATGGGTACGGCGAGAGTTAGATCATTCGATTGGGAACAAGCAGATTTAGCAACCTCTAACACTACACATTTTCATTCAGTTTACTCAACACGAATATATGACATTCGTTTAAATAAAACTATTGATGGAGAAGTTTCAGGTGAAGGTGATGACCTTATAACGGTTGGTTTCAGAGCAGCCGATACTTCATATGCCAATAGTGTATATAAAGGAGCAACGTTAACAGTTAACACTACATTAGCCGGCACTACAACTAGTGATACTGTTACCATTGCAGAATATATAGCCATCGGATCACAACACAAAGCAATATGTAATACTGCACTGTCACAAAAAGTTCAGTCTAATTCAACATATTCTATTTCCTTTAAATTTCAGGATTTAGGTTCTATAATTGTAAAGCACGCTGCAAAAGATCAATTAGTGGCCGCGAATACTACACACGTAGTTAAGACAACACAAGCAGATATAGATAAATTATCAAGGTTCAATAATGACCCTGAAGGTACAGCTTACCTGGCAGGCACAAGTAAAAATTCTTTACTTTTTCAATTACCATTCTCGCCCTTAGAATCTATACCAGACGGGATAACTTATACATATAAAACATTTCAAACCGTATCTGTTCCAATAGCTGGTTCAACAACTGTTTCAACAGCAACTGGATCTTTTATAGGTTCTGGTTCATTACCGGCATCGACATCGAAAGAATTATTTTCAGTAGCCGTTAAAACAATTGATGATGTTAATAATCCTCCTATTGATAATGTTACAGGAGAAGAATTAACGGAAGGACAAATATTAGAATTTTCTGCAGTTACCGGAAGAACTGCAACTATTGATAGCCCATCTCAAACCACATTAAATTTGAATTCAAAAAATGGTGCGTATCAAGTTGAGGTTATTTCTACCATTAGAACAGCTAACGCGTCTCCAAGATCAAAAACACTAACGATTGGTAATACTACAAATTTATCAACCGATTCCGATATATCAAAAGGTCAAGTTCACTTTTTATTACCTAATAAGCAAGCAGGTAAAAAAGATAATTTGATGATTTCTGATGTATTAAATTTGGTATATGTTATTGATTCCGGTGACAGTTCAGCACCGGTTGATTCAGTAATGCTCACGGCCCTTAGAGATGGTACTTCAACAACAGCAGTTGATATTACAGGGAATTATGATTTAGATGATGGCCAAACAGATAATTTTTATGATCACGCATCCATTATTTTAAAACCTGGTTCAGCAGCTCCGAAAGGTCAATTATTAGTAATTGTTGACCATTTTAGTAATCCTGCCCTTACACCTCCTATTCAAGATGCACAGGCAGGGTACTTTTCGGTAGCATCATATGCCGATGTTAGCTCCAATACTGGATATCATCACACCTTAGATGGGACTGAAAGACTTGGTCTTAACTTTGAAAATATACCGACATTTATAAGTCCCACATCGGGTGAAGAAATTCGTTTAAGAGATTGTATAGATTTTAGACCTGCACGGTATTCTGCAAATAATGATAAGGGATCTAATACGACAAACGATTTTACATCTAATAACGCGGCTATTCCAGCATCACAATTAGGTTCTGCTGGTGGTACGCCTG
>MPMF02359569.1_pt1 | contig 17747 bp, 9 predicted proteins | sample 1617271 | NCBI WGS metagenome assembly MPMF02 (sample SAMN05944812, study PRJNA350692) | marine metagenome | biome: marine; feature: ODZ; material: water; isolation source: 120 m water sample prefiltered with 30 um filter, filtered on to 0.2 um... | place: Pacific Ocean | collected 2012-04-09... | reverse complement strand
GCGACGGCGACCTCGACCTGATTAACGGCACGCTGTGGTCGGTTTGGTACTACGAAAACGTCGGTCAGCGCGATGATCCTGTCTTTCGACGGCATGGCAATTTCGAGATTGACGGTCAACCGCTGCACACGTTCAGCCACGCTGGATCCTTCGACGCGGCCGACTGGAATCTCGACGGGCGCCTCGACTTGGTTCTGGGAACCGAATGCCCTTCCGATCAACCGCACGGCGCGGTGTTGCATCTGTTTGACCGCGACTACCTCGAAGGACGCCTGCCAACTGTGCAAATCGGTTCGCTTGAGACGAAACCTTGATCGGAGCTTGATAACATTGGATACATCGCGAAATGTTTGATTGGAGTATGTTATCATCCAATCAGGAGGTACTGTGGTGAAGTCAAATTTTGCTAGCTATCTTGTTGTTGTGTTTTCGGCGTGTTGGCTAATTGGCTCGGCGGCTGCCGATGACTGGCCGATGCATCGGGCGGATGCGGCGCGCAGCGGCTACACTGCCGAAGCGATTCCCAATCAGTTGCAGTTGCGATGGGTATTTCACACCAGGCATAAGCCCCGCACGGCATGGCCCTCGTCAGAACGTATGAGGTTTGACGAAGTGTTTCAGCCAATCATCGTGGGTGATTTGGTGTTCTTTGGAAGCTCCGCCGATGATAAGGTCTACGCGTTGGACGCGGCAACCGGTCGACAGCGCTGGACGTTCTTTACAGAAGGGCCCATTCGCTTCGCGCCCGTCGGCTGGGCCGATCGAGTGTTTGTCGCCAGTGACGATGGTTGGCTGTACGCGTTGCGAGCGGCCGACGGTAAGCTGCTGTGGAAGCACCGCGGCGGTCCCACCGATCAAAAACTCCTCGGCAACGAACGGATGGTTTCACGCTGGCCGGCGCGCGGTGGGCCCGTGGTCTTTGAAGATACTGTGTACTTCGCCGCCGGCATCTGGCCCAGCGACGGCATCTTTCTGCACGCGATTGATGCGCGCAGCGGCGACGTGAAGTGGACAAATAACGGTACTGGCGGCCTGTTGATTCCACAGCCTCACGGTGGGGCCGAATCACGTAGCGGTGTATCGCCGCAGGGATATCTCCTGGCCTCGGATACGCAGTTGTTTGTACCCACCGGTCGTGCTGTGCCGGCAGCGCTGGGGCGCGCCGATGGCCAGTTGGCTTATTACCACCTGCAAAAGAACGGCCAGACCGGCGGCTCGTGGGCGATGCTGGCCGATCGGTATCTGTTAAACGGCGGATGTCTGTTTGAACAGAGCACTGGCGAGTTGGCGACAAAGCGAGGCTTCGGCCCGATGGTGGCTACGCCCGAAGGACTGCTCTGGGCCACAGGGCGATCAATGACGCGTTATCGCTGGAAGGACACGGACGGGCGCGATCGCAAGGGCAATCCGATCACGTTCCGCGCGTTGGAGGAGCTTCGCCTGATCCAGGGCGACCGCGAAGTGCTTGAGTTGATCGTGGCGGGTGGGGATGCCATCTGCGGCGAGTCCGGGCGCGTTAGCGCTGTGGACTATACGCGGCAGCGCACCACTTGGTGGTCACACGATGTCGAAGGAAATGTGCGCGGTCTGGCAGCGGCAGGTGGTCGCATCATCGCCAGCACAGACACCGGCAAGATCTACTGTTTCGACGGTGAAGACGACAGTAGCACCGCGAAAGCCGAAACAGAGACCGTGAGCAAGGATCGACGACCACACCGGACGGATGAATACGCTTCGGCAGCGGAAGAGATCATTCGCAAGACGGGCATCACGCAAGGTTTCTGCGTGGACCTCGGAGCAGGTAGCGGTGATCTTGCGATCGAACTGGCAAGGCGGACGAAGTTGCAGATCTACGCTGTGGAACAAGATGCAGAAAAGGTCGCTGTCGCTCGTCGCAAACTGGACAAAGCGGGACTCTACGGCGTGCGGGTCACGGTACATCAGGCCGACCCTGACAACCCGCCGTATCCGAAGTACTTCGCCAATCTTATCGTCTCATCGCAGTCACTCACGCATGATCTCGGCGACTCTGCCAACGAACATATGCTGCGCATGCAACGGCCCTATGGTGGCGGGATCGTCACTGGCCGGCCAGGCGAAATGACCGTCCAGACGCGCGGCCAGTTGGGAGGCGCAGGCAGTTGGACACACCAGAATAGCGATACCGGCAACACGATCTGTTCGATGGACACCAGGATCAAGGGTCCTTTGCAGACGTTGTGGTTTCGCGACGTCAAATTCGAAATCCCGAATCGTCACGGCCAGGCACCGACTCCACTAGTTCATCGAGGCTATATGGTGGTCGGCGGAGTCGATGGACTGTGTGCGATCGATGCGTACAACGGTCGCAGATTGTGGACGTTCGATCTGCCTGGACACCTGGCCGACTTCGATGGGATCCATCACGATGTCGGTGTGGGAGAAGCAGGCAGCACGTTCTGTTTGAGCGACGACAGCGTGTTCTTAAGAGCGGGTGATCGTTGTCTGCGAATCGCCCTCGACAGTGGCGAACAAGTCGCGGAATATCACACGCCCGTTGATAAGAACGAGAAGAATCGCGCATGGGGTTATCTGGCCTACAAGGACGGCTTGCTTTACGGCAGTGTGTGGAACGACGAGCACACTGTTAGTCCGCGTTACAAGCTGACTAAACTGCGTTCTGAGTCGGTGTCGCTGTTTGCTATCGACACAATGACGGACAAGCTGAAGTGGCAATACAAACCGCAGCATTCGATTCGCAACAACGCGATCGCAATCGACTCCGACCACGTGTATCTGATCGACCGCGCGCTGGCGATGGAGGATCGCATCACCAATCCGCGTCGAGACGGTCGTCATCGCCCTCTGCTGAAGCCTGGCGAGCACGCGGGTGGAGAGTTGATCGCCCTGGACAAGAGCAATGGTGAAGTTGCCTGGAGAACGGCTGACGATATTTTTGGAACGCACGTATCCGTTAGTGCGGAACACGGTATTTTGCTCATGTATTACCAAGCGGTTCGGCACAACTTCTTCAAGCTTCCGTCGGAGATCGGTGGTCGAATCGCCGCGATCAACACGTCGACGGGCGAACGCCGTTGGGATCGAGAAGGCGACTACAAAACTCGCCCGCTCATCAACAACTATAAGGTCATCGCTCAAGGTGCTTCGTGGGATTTGCTGACCGGCGAGCCGCTGGATTTCAAGTTAAACCGTTCATACGGCTGTGGCCAGATCTCGGCCAGCGCCAACTTGATGTTGTTCCGCTCCGGCACGCTCGGCTATCTCGATCTGACACGTGATGCGGGGACAGAGAACGTTGGTGGCATCCGCCCTAGTTGCTGGATCAATGCCATTCCGGCCGGCGGTATCGTTCTGGTTCCCGACGGCTCTGCCAAGTGCCGATGTAGCTATCAGATGAAGGCTTGGTTTGCGTTACAAGGGACAGACTAACCTCAACCTAAACCTAAGGTGTATCGGTATCAATACCATGACGAAACAACTCTGCGAACAAACTCGCATCACAAATTGGCTCGTGGTTCTTGTCTTCTTGACATTTGTTCAAGGTTTAGCCTCAGCGGCCGAAAGTGGAGATCGTGATGGAAGAGTGTTGCCTTCGTTCAATGCTCCCGAGGGGTGCGTTGTCGAGAAGGTGGCGGGACAACCGTTAATCAACTATCCGCTGTTCGCCTGCTTTGACGACGAAGGCCGGCTATACGTGGCCGAAGGAACGGGACTCAATGTGCCGGGCACGGAACTGGTCAAGAAGAAGCTTGGACGCATCACCCGTCTGGAAGACATTGACGGCGACGGACGCTTCGACAAAAGCACTCTGTTCGCGGATGAACTCGTCTTCCCCCAGGGAGTTCTCTGGTATGACGGCGCGGTGTATACAGCGTCCCATCCCAACATCTGGAAGCTCGAAGACAGCGACGGCGATGGCCGCGCCGATCGGCGAGAAGTGGTGGTCGGCCAGTTCGGCTTCAATGGAAATGGCTGCGATATCCATGGCCCGTTCCTCGGCCCCGACGGTTATTTGTATTGGACAGACGGTCGCCACGGCTACGACATCCAGTGCCCCGAGGGTCACGCACTCAAAGGACTTGCCGCGCGAATTTTTCGCTCCCGGACAAACGGCACGCGGATCGAACGGATCGCCGGCGGAGGTTTTGACAATCCCGTTGAACTGATCTTTACGCCCGAGGGTTCGCTGCTCGGCACAATGGACCAAGGCCAGGGTGACCGGCTGCTGCACTACATCGAAGGTGGCGTTTATCCCCAGGTGGAACATCCGAGTGTGAAAGAGCTGGTGCGAACCGGTGCTCCGCTGGGTTCGATCAGTGAGTTTTCCGCGGCGCTACCGGTTGCGCTCTGCGGGATGGTGAGAATTCGCTCGACGCACTTCGGACCCGAGTATCCAGGGACGCTGTTGACGGCGCAGTTCAACGTGCATCGCATCCAACAACACATCCTCACGGCGGACGGTTCGACGTTCCGCGGAACGGAGCACAAGGATTTCCTGGCAACTTACGATCATGACGTTCACCCAAGCGATGTGTTGGAAGATGCCGATGGCAGCCTGCTGGTGGTCGACATGGGCGCCTGGTTCAACTATGGCTGTCCAACGTCCAAGATCGCCAAGCCGCAGGTGAAAGGCTCGATCTACAGGGTTCGCCGGCAGGCTGCAGCCAAGATCGACGATCCCTGGGGCAAGTTGCTGAACTGGAATACGCTTTCGGCTGCCCAGTTGGCAGATCTGCTGGACGATCGACGCCTGAAGGTTCGCGACAAAGCAATTGATCGGCTGGTGAAGCGCGGCGCGGACGCGATTGCCGCATTGACCAAGGCCTATCGTGATGATGCCCGCTCGCTAGACACTCGGCGGGGCGCGCTCTGGGCGCTGACCCGGATCGAACATCCCGATAGCCGCGCGGCCGTTCGCCGAGCGCTCGGCAGCCGTGAAACCAGTCTGCGCCAAGTCGCCCTGCACGGCGTTGCTTTGGAGCGCGACGCGGAAGCCTTGTCAGCGTTGACTTCTCTGGTCGCCTCCGACGAACCGCCTCTGCGGTTGAAAGCGGCCGAGGCCTTGGGGCGGATTGGGCGGCCGGCCGCCGTGGCCGCCGTGTTGGAAAGCCTGCGTCAAGGAGTGACGGACCGTTTCCTGGAACACGCGCTGATCTTTGCCTTGGTCCGCATCGACGATCGCAGCTCGACACTTACCGCACTGACCGATCCCAATCCAAACGTGCGGCGGGCCGGGCTGGTCGCGCTGGACCAGATGCCGACTGGAAAACTGACACGCGATCTGGTCGTGCCGATGTTGAACACCGACGATCCCGAGCTACAGCAGACGGCGCTGGAAGTAATTAGCCGGCGCGAAGGTTGGTCTGCCGAGATCGTCGGTCTGGTCAGTAAGTGGCTCGTGCATCCTCGATTGACCGTCGAGCAGGCGCGCTCGTTGACAGGGGCGTTAATCGCCTTCAGCACGGAAGAGAACATCCAACAGCTCGTGACCGACGCGATGGACGACCCCAAGACCGTCGACCAAACGCGGCTGTTGCTTCTGGAAGTGATGGCCCGGTGCCGGTTGGATGATCTTCCGGCGAGTTGGCTCGAAACGCTGCGTCGCGTACTGCTGGATTCCGATGATCGCCTGTGCAGTGAGGCAGTGGCCACCATCAGATCGCGCAGCCTATCCGGGCTCGACAAGCAGTTGCGAGACCTGCGTCAAGACGAGAAACGGCCAGCCGCGTTGCGGATCGCCGCGCTGGAGTGCCTTGCGGCGCGGCGCGGGTCGCTGGCGGCGGACTCGTTCGCGCTGTTGACAGACCATTTGAAAGACGACGTCGATCCGCTGTTACGGGCGTCGGCGGCACGGGCTTTGGGTGCCGGCCGATTGAACGACGAGCAATTGATCGAACTGGCCGAACCGTTGACCGACGCTGGCTCGTTGATCGTGCCGAACTTAATCCAGGCATACGGGAAATCGCAGTCGGCCAAGGTTGGCCTGGCTTTGGTCACAGCGCTGAAACATTCGCCAGGAGCAGATGCGTTGACCTCCGATGACATAAACAAGCTGCTCAAGCGTTATCCAGCCGAAGTCCACGCGGCAGGCAAATCGCTGGTGGACAAGCTGGCGGCCCGCCGTGAACAGCAGGCGTCATACCTGACCGAGGTGAAACTCCGCCTGCTGCGCACTAAGGGCGATGTGGACCGTGGGCGGAACGTTTACTTTTCCAAAAAAGCGGTCTGCTCCGGCTGTCATCGTATGGACGACCGAGGCGGCGCCGTCGGGCCCGATCTGTCGCGAATCGGCAGGCTCCGTAGTCCCGTCGATCTGGTGGAAGCGGTGATCTTTCCCAGCTCTGGCATCGCGCTGGGATACGAACCGTACACAATCGCGACCGGCGACGGTCGTGTTCACACGGGAATCATCGTGCGCGAAACATCGGACGCGATCTACTTGCGCACCGCACAACTCGCGGAGATCCGCATCCCGCGGGGCGAGGTGGAAGAGGTGCGTCGATCCAATGTTTCGATCATGCCGCAGGGATTGGAGAAATCCCTGACCGCTCAAGAACTGACCGACCTGTTGGAGTTCCTCTATTCGAGACGCTAACGCGGCAGGGCCTCGAACGAACCTAACTGCTTACGTTCAAGCAGTTTCTTGGATGACGCCAGCGTTGGCGATCTATGGTGAAAGGCTGTCCGATGACGACTCAAACACTTTCTCGACGGAAATTCGTTTCGTCCACGTTGAGCGCCGGCGCGGCTAGCCTGGGACTCTCGACACTCGCACGTAGCGACGAGACAAATCGTTCCAAAATCGAGTACATCGACATCCACACACATCTCGGTAGTTTCTATTACGGCCGGGAACTCACACCCGACGCGTTGGTGCGGTTCATGGATGCGCACGACGTTGAACAGTCGGTCATTCTGCCATTGGTTTCGCCGGAAGCGGCGCCGTTTCCACAGACGACCGAATCCGCCATCGCCGCTCATCGCCAGCATCCCCAGCGGCTGATTCCCTTCTGCTGTGTCGATCCACGCTGTCTGACCGTGCCGCCCCAACGACAGGGGCACGTGGCCGGCGTCAAGGGACTGATTCAGATCTTGCGGCAGTACCAAGACGCAGGCTGCCGTGGACTGGGTGAACACAAGACAGGGTTGGCATTCGACGCAAAGCCGAACATGTATCTTTACGAAGCGTGCCAAGAGCTCGGATTGCCGATCCTCTTCCACCTCGACGACATTCGCAATCCAGACACACCGGGCTTGCCGCGTTTGGAGCGCGTACTCAAGATGTTTCCAGAATTGCCGCTCATCGGGCACGCGGCTGGGTTTTGGGCGTCGATCTCGGGAACTGCAACTATGGCGGACTTCGGCCGCTACCCTCGCATACCAACGCCTGTCGCACCAGGCGGGGCGCTCGACCGTCTGATGGCAAAATACTCAAACCTGTACGGCGACCTGTCAGAACCAGGCGGAGAACGCGCCATCGCACGCGATCGGAAATTCGGCCGCGAGTTTCTTATTCGTCGGGCCGACCAGCTTTTGTTCGGAACGGACGTTCTCATGCCGAACCAGGAGATCCCTCATTTCGAACTGCTCAGTTCGCTCGATTTGCCCGAAGTCGTGCAGTACAAGATCTATCGCGGCAACGCGCTTCGGCTTTTGAAGTTGGACGTCGATAAATAACCCGTGTGGAATTATTCCACTTTCAGTTTTTCTTTCGCTTCTTGTTATTTGTCGAGGCAGATCCGGAACTGGTGTCCTTGCGGAAGTTGAGCGACGTCATCTTGTTCTGGACTGGGGCCAACGCGCGGCCTTTGAGTCGGTCGATTTCTTCGGCCATGCGGAACCATTCCGCGGACATGGCAGCGACACGTTTCGGCTGTTGTGCCGACAGACTATTCAACTCGGTTCGGTCGTCGTCCAGATTGTACAGTTCCCACTTGCCGAGCTTGGCGGAGACCATTTTCCAGGGGCCTTGACGCAATGCGCGATCAGTGCCGAAGTGGAAATACAGCGTCTCGTGCGGCTGGCGTATTTCGCTTCGGAAGATCGGCAGCAGCGACTTGCCTTGAAGCGGGTCGATCCGGCGCGCGCCGATCTGCTTGGGATAAGTCGCATCGGCTACGTCGATGAAGGTGGCCATGAAGTCGATGAGGTGTCCGGGCTGGTTGGTGATCGAACCGGATTCGGTTTCGAGTCCCTCAGGCCAGTGGACAATGAGCGGTGATGAGATGCCGCCCTCATGCTGGTTCTGTTTGTACAGGCGGAACGGCGTGTTGCCGGCGTGAGCCCAACTGGCGTCGTACGTCCAATAGGATTTCGGATCCCAGGGTCTCAGGTAGCGGCCCCTGGTACGCTCGAAAGGACACGCGCCGTTGTCCGAGCAGAAGAGAATCAGCGTATTGTCAAGGATGTCTTTCTTCTTCAGAAACTCCACCAGTCGCCCGACGTTTTCGTCGAGTAGATCGACCATGGCGGCGAAGACTTCCATGCGGTCGGCTTCCCACTGGCGTTCTTCTTCGTTCAAGCTGTCCCACGCGGGAACATGCTCGGGTCGAGGACTCAGTTTCCATTTCGCCGGCAAGAGACCCGATTTGAGTTGCCGCCGGTGGCGCTCGATACGGAGCTTGTCCCAGCCTCGATCGTAGCGACCGTCGTATTTTTTGACGGCTTCCTCTGGGGCTTGAAGCGGATAGTGCGGGGCGTTGAAGGCCGTGTACAGCAGAAACGGTTTGTCCGTCTTTGTGGCCTCTTCCAGGAAGTCGAGGGCAAAGTCTGCGATGGCGTGCGTGGTGTAGAACGGGTGTCCATTGAGCGACTTGGGAACTTCCCATTCTTGACCGTTGAGCCGAAAAGTCTTATCGCCGGTGAAGAAGTTCGTGGCTCCGGAGAGATGACCCCAGTACCGCTGGAAACCGAACTCTGTGGGCTGCTTGCTGAGATGCCACTTGCCGACCATGGCGGTAAAGTAGCCAGCGTCGGCGAGGACTTCCGCGATCGTCGAGCCACGGTTTAGTTTAGCGCCGCCCGCCTGGTCACAATACAGTCCGGTCAACAGCGACACGCGTGACGAATGACACTTGGCAGTGTTGTAGAACTGAGTGAAACGTAACCCCTCGGCCGCAAGCGAATCGAGGTTCGGCGTCTCGATTTCCGAGCCATAACATCCCAGGTCCGCAAACCCGAGATCGTCCGCCATGATCAGAATGATGTTGGGCCGCTCGGCGGCCAAAGCCGCGAAGGACGCGAAGGCCAAAACCAAGACCACGATGAGACTGACAGTCCTCTTCATTCTTGCTTGCTCCTATGGATGCGCTCCGGAAGCGCGACTCCAGCCCAAATTCGGTGTACGTCCGGTACGCGGTTTGACGAGCTTGGGCAGCTTAGACATCACTGCCATACAAGATACACAGCGCTGGACCTGATGTCGCCCCTCTATTCACACAATGGCGGCATGTTGCGGAAGACTGCAACGATCATCGGAGTTTCTTTGTCAGCTTCATACCGAAGCCGGGTTCGTCGGAGACTACGAGCTTGCCTTCCGCCAGCTTATAGCGGCCGAAATCGACATCGTCAGAAGTACAGGTCACGCCTTCGATCGTAACGACGCCGCCCAGGCCTGCTGCCAGATGGGCGATGTAGTGTGTCTTCATCAGGTGGCCCCAGGCATGTGGAGAGGACAGCACACCGCGACGGTTGAGATCCTTCAAGAGTTTCCGCCAGGGCGTGAACCCGTAGCCGACAATGTCAACCAGCTGCACATCCAGCAATTTGTCCTTGAACAGTTGATCCAAGACCTTCCAATCCGGTTTGGCTTCGCCGTCGGCCAACAGGGTTTGCCGCTTGTTTTTCTGGAGCCACTGGCGCAACCGGGCGTAATCGTCTGGTGTTTCGCGGAATGGCTCCTCGATCCAGAAGAGCTTTACCTCGCCGATTCCTTCCAAATACTGAATCAACTCGTCGCAGGTAAAGCCGTCGTTGCCGTCCACCAGAATTTCGACATCCGGGAATCTCCGGGCAATTTCGCGAGTGACTTCGATATCGCGACGAAGACCTGGCACCTTGGGCATCCACTTGTTACCTCTACCGATTTTGACTTTCAACTGTCGGTAGCCGCGGTCAATATCCGCCTGACAATTCTTCAGAACCTGCTGAATGCCGGCCGGCCGCTCGGGCGGCTCCAGGTCATCAAAGTAGATCATGCCGCTGTAGCATGAAGTGGCCAGCGGGCCAGCGGCTCCCAACATCTTGTAGACCGGTTGGTTCAGAATCACGCCGGCAAGGTCGTGAAGCGCAAAGTCCAGTGGGGCCGCGTCCGTTGTGGTGATGCCGATAGTCGGATCGAAAACCTCGTCGATCCGTTTACCCTTGAGCTTTGCCATCGTAGCGGCGACTGTTTTGGGATTGCCGCGCGAAGCACCCCAGCCAGAAGCTCCTTGATCGGTGGTTACCTGGACGATGGTTGGCCGGGCGCTGGTTCCGTGTACTCCCCCGCGCGAGTTCTTGCCAACTTGGCGTGGCCAATTGAGCTTCACCTGCAAAGTGAAATAATCCTTGAGGCGATGCTCGGCAAGTTCTTGCGAGTGTTCCACGGCAGCAGCTTGTTCTGCTCGACAAAAGGCTCCAGCGCTGCAAGCACCGACAGCCCTAACAAGAAAATCGCGTCGTCGCAATGGAAGGCTCCTCTCGCTTGTTCCGATATCGGGACTTCAAAGTAGATCCTACCAGTTTACAGCGGCGGGTAGTGCTCTGCGTAGTCGCCCGTTTATATTGCCGCAGTTCACCGTGCTTTCCGTAAAGTCAGCCAAGATCTTTGACACTACCAACCCCCCCCAGGCAAAGACTGGCAAGAACGTCCACCTCGCGATAAACTGAATACCCCGAGTTTAGTATAGAAATCCATCTCACAGGGAAGGCCTGCAGGTGCTGCGCTTCGGCGTGGATGCCTGCGAGTTGTCGTTTGGCTGACAGTGAGGTAAAGATGCGATCTATGCCTGATCACTGTCACCTCTCCCGCTGGGAGACGTGACATGATGTGAAGACCGCCGCAATTCAAGAAAGCCCCCGTCGCCATGAACGAATCAAGTCTTGCGAAGAAATGTCGTCTTGCTGATCACGTGAGCCGATGCGTGAACGTGGTACTGTTCTTCTTGGTGCTCCTCGGCGTACTGGGATCTGCGCCAGCAAGAGCAACAGCGCAGTCAGAGGACCAGGTAACGACTGCGACGGACGCGAAGATGCTGTCACAGCTCGACGCCCCGCTCCTGTTTGTGAAACGCCATTCTTATCAAGGCATTCATATCTATGACACCTTCTACAAGTGGCCTCCCGGCGGAGGTGGAATCTATGTCCTGGAGAATCCATCGGCCCCACGTACCCAGTGGATAATCCGACCCGTCATTGATGCGACGACGCCCGGGACACTGGGGGCAGGAGTCTACACGCATCCCGAGATTTCTTGGGACGGCAAGAGACTGCTCTTCTGCTACAAGGACGAACCCCAGGGTTGCACCAAGATTTACGAGATCGGTGTCGATGGTAAAGGCCTCCGCAAGGTCTCTGATCCTTCCGCGTTGGTGTCCTGCTACAATGGCCGAGCGGAAGGTATGCACGACCTCGCACCTTCTTATCTTCCCAGCGGAAATATTGTCTTTCTTTCGACACGTCCGGCAGGGCTGGTGCCATGCAACAACACGGGAGTTGCAATTCTGCACGTCATGAATGCCGACGGCAGCGATATTCATCCGATCTCAGTCAATTCCGAAAACGAATTCGATCCGTCGGTCATGCCCGATGGCCGAGTGCTGTTTGGGCGCTGGGAATACGTCGACAAGAACGCCCTGACCATGCAGGCGCTGTGGTCGATCCATCCGGACGGATCGGAAGAGACCGCGGTCTTCGCCAACAATATGGTCTTGCCGGAAGCAGTACTGGATGCCCGCCCTGTGCCGGGCTGTGGTTTGATCGCCGTGACTCTGGCCAAACACAACGCACCGCCGCGCGGTTCGATCGCCTTTATCGATCCCAACAAGGGCAAGAACGGCACCGAGGCTCTGTTTAACTTTGAACACCACGATCAACCGGACTTCGATCGCGGCAACTCCTGCGAGCCGTACCCGTTGAATCGCGACACAGTCATCTTCAGCGGCCGATCACGGGGAAATCGAAATGCCATCGAGATGATGGATCGCCAAGGGAACCGCATGGTGGTCCTCTCCGATCCCGATATTTGCCTGCACGCGCCGATGCTGGTCAAGCCCAGACCGCTTCCGCGCGTGGTCCCCGAGCAAGTCGATCGCAGCAAGAAGACAGGTGCCTTTCTCGTTCTGGATGTCTACGAGGGACTTGAGGGGATCGAGCGCGGCGAAGCAAAGTGGTTGCGTGTGATCGAGGAGACATCGCGGATCAGCGCCAGCCCGGGCACTCCAAACCCGTTCAACCAGACATTCCTCGTCAGTGCGTCGCTCTCCTTCTCAACGAAAATCTATCACGGTCTTACGCCAGTCAATGAAGATGGCTCGGTCTACTTTAACGCGCCATCGGGCCGAGCGCTCTACTTCCAAGTGTTGGACAAAGACAAACGTCTGATCCAGAGTATGCGGACCTTTATTCAGGCAGCCCCGGGAACAACGCGCTCTTGCATCGGATGTCATGAGAAGAAGTCGAGCGTGACAACTCAGTCCTATGCCAGACCGACGAAGGTCCCAAGCGGCGGTCCGAAAGATCTCGTGCCAGAGTCGTGGGGGACCGGCTTCATGGACTACCCTTCAATGATTCAGCCCATCTGGGACAAGCACTGTGTGTCTTGTCATGGTGGGGAAAAGGGGTTCGCGGCCCGCTTGGATCTGTCCGGGGGATGGACCAAGCACTTCAACATCAGCTATGAGAACCTAGTCGACCGGAGGGAATCGCAACTAACGGCACACTTGATCGCCGGCATCGACACGATGAACGGCACGGCATATTGGTCGGCGCCTCTGAAGCCGCCCCGCAGCCACGGGTCGGGCGTGGCCCCCTTGGCCAATGTCATCATGAGTGGGCATCAGGGCATGATTGACGGACTGACCCGGACGGAGCGAGACTTGATCATGGCCTGGATCGACAGCAACGGGCTTTATTCCGGTACCTGGCACTACACCAAGCACGGATACGGTCTGCCTGACTGGGACGCTCTACGTGGAGAGCTTGTCGCAAAAATGTCCGAAGCGGGTTGCAGCAGTTGCCATGGCAAATTTGTTGGCAGTGACTGGTTCAATCTCCAGGCACCCGAACAAAGCCGAATCCTCAGGGCACCTCTCAAAGCGGGCCAAGACGGTCGCGGTCTGGCTATCTGCCGAAACCATAAGATGGATCCCAGGCGCCAGCGGACTCGTTTGCTGGTCCAAGGCTACGCCCATGCCGTCAAGCCTTTGTCTGACTTCGCGCCACGACCGATGCCGCCGATTGACGAAGGAGGCCAGCCGCACGTTACCTTCGCGTCCACGGAGGACCCCCACTACAAGGCGCTGCTCGCAATCATCCGTCGGGGCTCGAAGAGAGTTCTCGCCACGCCTCGGATCGACATGCCGGGCGCAGAGGCCATTGTCGGAGAATGTCGCATGTTCGTTCCGCCGGATCTGCCCCATCAGGCACCCCAGTTGAAAGCGTATGTGGACGCGCTTGGCCGGGTACACCTGCAGTGGAAACGTTCGGCAGAACTGATCGGACTCAACGCAGAAATTCATCGCAGTGACAAGAAGGACTTCACTCCAGGCACGGATACGTTTTTGACGGAGACGCTTCTTGCTGACTTTGTCGACAGCAGCGCGCCCGTGGGCGAGCAACACTATGCTCTGATTCTGAAGTCCCTTGACCAGCAGAGCCGGCCGATTCGCGCCTCGCTGACAGTCCCCAAGCCCTCCGCCCCGCCGCGTCCAGAAAGCCTGTCGGCCCAGTCAGCCCCCGGGCACGTGGAGCTGCAATGGAATGACAAAAGCCCGATTAGTCTGCGTTACCACGTCTATCGAGCCGAGGCAGGAACTGATCAATTCAAGCGCCTAACGACCGAACCAACTCCCGAGTTGCGCTATCGTGATGTGCAGGCGAACCCAAGTGTCGAGTACACCTACACGGTGCGGGCCGTCAACCGTCATGGCACTGAAAGTCCTGCTTCGGAGGCTTCCGAGGCGGCAGCCCTTCCTGAAATCAAAGAGCCACTGTTCGTGGCAGCCTTCACAAAGGGAGCTGATGCCAGCTTGCACTCGGGGAGTGTGGCGAAAGGGACGCTGCACGCAAAATCGCATGTTGCCGGCGGAGCACTCGATCTGTCCGCTGGCGGACATGCCACGTTCGCGCATCGGGAGACGTTCGATCTGGATCGCTCTCTCTCGGTCGAGTGTTGGGTGAACATGACCGAGGGCGGCCAGATGCCGGTTGTCGTCAGTTGTGGCCGGTGGAACGAGGCCGGCTGGTTCCTTCAGCGAATCGGTTCCGGTTGGCGCTGGCACGTTGGCGGTATTGACTGCGACGGTGGTCGCCCGGAGGTAGGCCGTTGGACGCACTTGGTGGGAACGTTCGACGGGCAGGTGACGCGGCTCTACCAAAACGGCACGCTCGTGGCCGAAAAAGCCGGCGCCGCGTCGCGCAGGCCATGGCCGGGACCGTTGATGGTCGGGCAATACAGTGGTGGTCCCGCTGCCCCGTATCAAGTCCATGGAAGAATCTCGAACGTGCGGATCTTCAACTGCGCCGTCTCGCCGGAAAACGCCGCCGACTCGTTCAAGGCAGCGTCACCGAGACCGTAGCATCGAAATGTATCCTAAAACAGGGCCGAGCGATCGCGGCGGCACTTTCTGAGCGCAGCGACGACGATACGGACAAACACGATTGCGCCGATCAAGCTAGATTCCCATCAGCTCCTCCGCTACGACTCGAAACCAAGAGTCCTGCGGTTCTTCTCAACATCTGTTTGTCCGCCGGCGAAATCGTCGAATGCAATATCGGTCGTTTCAATGATGTGGCCGTTGATGAACGGCGCTCCTTCCCGCGCCCCTTGCTCGGGGCTTTTGACACAACATTCCCACTCCATCACGGCCCAGCCCTCGTAGCCGGCTTCGGCCAACAGCGTGAAGACTTGCTTGAAGTCGACCTGGCCGTCACCGAGCGAACGGAATCGGCCGGCCCGCTGCCGCCACGGTTGGTATCCGCCGTAAACACCGACGCGTCCTGATGGGCGGAATTCGGCATCTTTCACGTGGAATCCGCGAATTCGTTCACCGTACAGCCTGATGAATTCGAGGTAGTCGAGTTGCTGTAGCAAGAAATGGCTCGGATCGTAATTCAGACAAGCGGCGGGATGGTCGTCTGTGTTGTCGAGAAACATCTCGTAGGTTGCACCATCAAATATGTCCGAACCCGGATGCAGTTCGTAGCCGAATACACAGCCGTGCTCGTGAGCCAAATCTAAAAGCGGTCGCCAACGTTTGGCCAACTCGCAAAAGGCTTCGTCGATGATCCCCTGCGGACGTTGTGGCCAGGGATAGACCATCTGCCAGGCGAAACCGCCCGAGAGCACCGGAATACAGGTCGTCCCCATGTTGACCGATGCCAAAATGCATTTCCGCAACTGCTCGGCCGCCCACTCGGTCCGTGCCTCGCCGCGCAAACCGGACGGATGAAACGCCTCGAACATCAGCTCGTAAGCCGGATGCACCGCCAGGACCTGGCCAGCCAGATATCCGCCCAGTTCGGTCGGTTCCAAGCCCAACGCAGCAAGCTGGCCTCGATATTCATCGCAATACGCTTTCGACTCGGCAGCCGTGTCGAGGTCGAAGACGCGGGCGTCCCAGGTGGGGATCTGCAGACCCTTGTAGCCCAACTCGGCAAACCACTGGCCGATCGCTTTAAGTTCGTGAAACGGCGGTTCGTCGCGGAGGAACTGGGCGAGGAAAACGGCCGGCCCTTTGATGCATGTCACAGCACGATCCTTTCATTCAACAGTTCAACGAATCAGACGGCAATCTAACAAACTCCGTAGGACTTGGGTTCAAGACGGACTAATCAGCGGCTTCTTCGTATGGGACTCCAGGGATAGGACACTCGGATGTCCCAACCGATTTGCGAGTGATTCCTTCCACTTCCTGGCGCGCTACCTCCGCGTTCTGCACCCAGTTACGATAAAACTCATACGGACATTCCGCTACGCCCCGCTCGCCTTCGCCTGAGTTGAGCATCCCCGTATAGCCACGGTGTAGCAACTTGAACAGGTGATTCTGCGACTGGGCGTTGGCACGAAAGTCGCGGATCAACGATCTCGAAATCGCAGCGTACTGGATCCCGTTCTCTTCTGTGCCGCACTCGCCGAGCGTGCGGCCGTCGAAGCCGATGACTGCCGAGTGTCCAAAGTACGAGTAGACGCCATCAAAGCCCGTCGCGTTGGCTACCGCGACGTAACAATTGTTCATCCAGGCCATGGTCTTGGAAACCATGACTTGCTGCTCCTTGGCCGGGTACATGTATCCCTGGCAACGTACGATCAGTTCAGCACCCTTCATCGCGCAGTCCCGCCAAATTTCGGGGTAGTTACCGTCGTCGCAAATGATCAAACTGATCTTCAGTCCTTTCGGACCGTCCGAGACATAGGTGCAATCGCCAGGATACCAACCTTCGATGGGGCACCACGGCATGATCTTGCGATACTTCTGCACGATCTCGCCTTGGTCGTTGATCAGGATCAAAGTGTTGTAAGGAACCTTTTCTGGATGCTCCTCATGCCGCTCGCCCGTCAGCGAAAAGACGCCCCACGTGTTGTTGCGGCGACAGGCAAGGGCAAAGATCTCGGTTTCTTCACCAGGGATTTCTGACGCCGTCTCCATCATCTCGTTGTGGTCGTACATGATGCCGTGCGTGCTGTATTCAGGAAATACCGCGAGGTCCATTCCCGGCAGGCCGACTTTCATGCCATCGATGACGCGCGCAATGTTCTCTGCGTTCTCGATGACTTCCTGCTTGGTGTGCAGACGCGGCATCTTGTAATTAACGACCGCGACTCCAACTGTGTCTGCACTGCTGGAAATATCGCCGTGATACATGATTGTGCTCCTAAGAGATATCGGTGGTTGGTTGATCGGATGAGTTTGACGCAGCTATTCGAACGCAATTGCGCGGGGCCTGCAATCTTCCTTGCGGTGGCTTAGCGGCGGAACTTATCATGACGTCTTCGCGTCAAGCTGTGAAACGGCGGGCTTCAAAACGCCAATCAGTATAGGACAACGGTCAACCGAAAACGAATGATGAATCCCACCAACAAGATGACAATCACTCGCCGCTCTTTTATGCAGCGAGCGGCTACAGGGGTCGGTCTGTTCGCGGTGGGCGGCATCGCACATGGGGCAGGGCCGAAAGGGGAGACTTTATCAGGCAGGATTTGTGGCTGTTTGCGACGGCACTCCAAGAACGGTCGATACTTCACCGATGACGGCGGGCGGGCGATCTACCTGACCGGCTCGCACTTCGGGTGGAAGTGAAGATCGATCTAACAGATTCCTCTGGAACACATGATGTGCAATGGATAGGCACTCGCGATGAGGTGACGGCCCGACGGCTGAAGTTCAGCGGTGGAGCCATGGTTAACGCCAATACCGTTTAATGAAGCCTAAATCGCAGCCTCCTGTTAGTTTACGTGGTGTGAAACGCGTAACGCTAGCAAGGAGGCTGCGAAGATGCGACAGGGAAGTTTTACGTCGTTGCCGGATGAATCCGGCCGGGTATTGGAT
>MPMF02366152.1_pt1 | contig 17786 bp, 18 predicted proteins | sample 1617271 | NCBI WGS metagenome assembly MPMF02 (sample SAMN05944812, study PRJNA350692) | marine metagenome | biome: marine; feature: ODZ; material: water; isolation source: 120 m water sample prefiltered with 30 um filter, filtered on to 0.2 um... | place: Pacific Ocean | collected 2012-04-09... | reverse complement strand
TATATAGGCTTTCGATCGCTGCTTTATAATATTCGTAAGTTTTATGATTAGATCGCTTTGGAGAAGGGGCTGCGTGTATTTGTGTAATATTTATCAAATACTGAGCAGATGTTTCTGATGAGTAAACGGCCTTTTGGGGTAATGTTTATGCTGTCTTTTGATAGAATAACCAATTTGTCATTTTCGTAATGCTTAAGTTTAATTAATTCGCTTTTAAAATACTCTTTAAAAACCAGCTCCTTATGCAAGGACTCAATCTCTTTGTAACGAAGTGAAAAATGACAAATTAAACTGTGGATTATTAGTTTTCTGATTTGATCATCTTTATTGATTATTATTCCTTTTGCTATAGGAATCTTCTGGTGATCGATCATGTCATAGTATTGATTTAGGTTAATCACGTTTTGAGCATATTGCATGCCAATATGACTGATGCCAGAAGCTCCCATAGCAATTAGATCACACTGTGAATGAGTGGAGTAACCCTGAAAGTTTCTATAAAGGGAGTCTTTACGTTGAGCAATTGCAAGTTGATCTTCTTTTTTCGCAAAATGATCCATTCCAATATTAACGTAGCCAGCCTGGTTTAGTTTTGAAATACTCATTTGTAAGAGATCTAATTTTTCTTTGGGAGAAGGTAGGTTTATTTTGTTAATTTTTTTCTGAGGGGTGAACTGTTCAGGTAAGTAAGCAAAACTATATAGTGAAATTCTATCTGGATTTAATTCGATAGTTTTTGTAATGGTTTTTTCAAATGAAAGGACTGTTTGAAAGGGCAGTCCGTATATTAACTCTAAGCAAATTGAGTTGAATTTATTTAATCGAATTCTATTAAAAATTTCAATGATGTGTGCTTCAGACTGACTGCGATTGACTGCTTCTTGTACTTTATGGTCAAAGTCTTGTATGCCTAAACTAATTTTATTAAACCCTAATTTGCGAAGCATATCGATTGTATGGATAGTCACTGTTCGGGTATCAACTTCAATAGCATATTCGCCACGATCGTGATCAAGCAAGTTGAAATGTAGTCGTATTTTTTGCATAAGATCAATGATTTCATTGTGTGATATAAACGTAGGAGTTCCTCCTCCCCAATGCAGTTGAGTGACTGGGCGTTTTTTATCAAGATGCTTGCTCTGAAGCTCAATTTCTTTGTGTAAATATTGGAGATAAGTGCTTGCCTTGCTGGATTTTTTTGTGTGAACTTTATTGCAGGCGCAATAGTAGCATAGCCTGCTACAAAAAGGTATATGAAAATATAGAGATATAGGGGACAAAGATTTATTTGAGTTCAATAAATTGTTGATGTGATCTTTTTCAGAATACGTGTCTGAAAACTGCTTGGCTGTAGGGTATGACGTGTATCTTGGGCAAGGAATATTATATTTTTCTAGTAATTTTTTATCAAATTCGACATTTTGTACAAACATGGTTTTCCTGCAAAAATAAAAAGATATGTAATTAATCGGTGTATATTAAATTTCAACCAGACTTCAATTGTAGCCTTGCTATTTACAACGCCAGTATGGCTTTCATGGGTTGTATTAAATATTATTTAATATAATCACATATTAATCTTCATCATCGACCCATAATAAACTGGCTGATTGGTACTCAGTGACTCTACTTTCAAAGAAGTTTTTTTCTTTTCTAAGATTAACTTGTTCATCTAGCCAAATAAAAGCACATTTTGCATTAGGGAAGGGCTCATCTAGATTTAGCTGACGTGCTCTACGATTGGCAATAAAACGAAAATGATCTGTATGTCCCTTGGCAGAATATCCAACAATAGGGTTGCTTAATATATATTTAGCATATTCAGATTCGGCTGATTCAGCCTCATCCCACATTTCTCTAATAGATTTAAGATCAAGCTGTACATTATTTTCTTTTATTATTTGTAGTATAGTTCTGATTCCAAAACTAACATGCATTACCTCATCTCTCATAATGTATTGGAGCTGTTCTGCTGTTCCTTTCATTAAGCCACGTCTTTGTAGAGAAAAAATTGGGCTAAACCCATTATAAAACCAACAGCCTTCAAATACTGCGGCAAAGAAAATATAGGCTAAAACGAAATTATGCAATTCGTCGGGATTTGTTAATTCAATGTTAGATCTTAAGATAGAATTTATGCGTTTATTGGCAATTTGTATTTTATTATTAATGGCTGGGACAATACGGTATCTGTTATAGACTTCACCTTGGTCTAATCCAATCGATTCAATGCAGTGTTGATAGGTCCAAGTATGTAAGGCCTCCTCATAAACCTGTCTGGCTTGATATATTTGTAATTCAGGGGCTGTCATTTTTTCCATCACAGCAAGGCCTATGTTGCGCATTGCAAGGATATCAGATGTAGTTAAATAAGAAAGTACATTTTCATAAACATGCTTTTCATTAGGGGTGAGTTTGTTTTTGTAATCGGAAATATCAGAGGACATGCTGATTTCCAGCGGGGTCCAATGATTTTTATTTGCATTCAGGAAGAAGTTCCATGCCCATGGATATTTAAAAGGTGCTAATTGATTAATGTCTGTAAGGCCGTTTACAACTCGTTTGTCTTTAGCTCGAATGGGTTTGAAGTCTTTGTTTTTTGTTGAAGCTCCATTGGTCTGTGATTCATCTGTACATTTTTTTGATACATCTGATATAAAAGAATCTTTGATTTCGCTCATTTCACCCCCATGCTATGTTGGAATTTTTCGTATTAAGAAGATTGGGCTTCATCTTAAAGTTAGTAACTAATAGACAACACCAAAAGTGATTGCTAGCTAAAAACCACCAACCTTAATCAGAACTTCTTCTTAAATAATATATAGATTGGAAAATAAAGTCAATTTTAATTTTAGTTATTATTGGAGTATAGTTGTATTGTATATTGAAATAATGTATAAGATGTGTTGTAAAAGTTAGCTTTTCCTAATATTAACTTATGGTCTATTTATGTTGCAATTTACTTATTTTGAATATTTCTTCCTAGTAGTTGCCGGAGTGGTGGCATCAATAATTGATACTATTGTAGGGAGTGGTGGTATCGTAGTGGTTCCTGCCTTATTAGCAATGGGAGTTTCGCCGCTAGTAGCTTTAGGAACAAATAAACTTCAAGAGCCTGCAGGTCAACTCGTTGCAACTCTTCGTTTTATTAGAACAGGAGAGCTTCACTGGAAAATTATATTCAGTGTGGGTGTATGTTCTTTAATGGGGGCTAGTTGTGGGGCTATTTTAGTTCAATTAATTCACAATGATATACTAGATAAAATAATTCCTCTTTTCTTAATGCTTGTTTTAATATACAGTGTTTTTTCCGACAAACTATTCACCGAACATGATAATAAAAAATTAAATCTTTTTAGCTTTTCCCTTGTTTTCGGATTGTTTATTGGGTTTTATAATGGTTTTTTTGGTCCAGGTACAGGCTTGTTGTTCACAGCTGCATTGATTAGTTTTTTTGCAATGGATTTAAGGTTGGCAACGATGTATGCAAAACCAGCTAATCTTTGTTGTAATGTCATTTCATTAATTTGGTTCGTGAAGAATGGGAATGTACATTACTTCGCTGCTTTAGCATTGATGTTTGGGGGTGTTTTGGGTTCGATTATTGGTGCTCATCTGGTTATAAAAAAAGGTGCTCCTTTAATTAAACCAATCTTTATTGCTATTTTGTTTTTATTAACTATGCACCTTTTTTGGGAAGTGATTTAGAAATTCTGTCTAGGCTTTTATATTGTTTTGCATCGGTGCGTGTAGTTGATTTAAGTTTTTTTAAGAGGGGTTTATATGTCGAAATACAATATTAGTGATTGGAATGTTGAAGATGCTAGATTTTGGGATAAAACCGGAAGTTTTATAGCCAATAGAAACCTGAGAATATCGATATTCAGCTTGTTGTTTTCTTTTGCTGTATGGCTAATGTGGGGAGTTATTACAGTACAAATGCTAAACCTGCACTTTCCTTTTAGTGAAGCACAGCTCTTTTCGTTAACTGCCATTTCTGGATTTACAGGTGCGACCCTTAGAATCCCAAGCACATTCATGATTCGTATTGCAGGAGGGCGTAATACAATAATATTTACTACTGCTTTGTTGATTATTCCTTCTCTAGGTGCGGGGTTAGCCTTACAAGATAAAACCACACCATTATGGGTTTTTCAATGTTTATCATTTCTCTCAGGAGTTGGAGGGGGTAATTTTGCCTCTTCTATGAGTAATATTAGCTTTTTCTTTCCAAAAAAAATTCAAGGAAGTTCTTTAGGCTTAAATGCAGGATTAGGCAACTTCGGTGTTACAACAATGCAGATTCTTGTTCCTTTGGTTATGACATTCCCTTTATTGGGAGAGCTTGGTGGTAAATCTATGACGCTTGTCAGTTCTAGTGGCACACTAATTGGGAAAATTGCTGCAGGCACGCCAACATGGATTCAAAACGCAGGATTTATTTGGCTGTTTTTTTTGGTTCCGTTAGTTTTATGGTGCTGGCGTGGCCTTAATAACATAACAACTGAAGCCGTATCTCCAGGTGTTAACTGTTCTTTAAAAGCATATGGTTATGTTGTTTACTTGTTGTTGATAGGGTTTTTATCATCGGGTATAGGTATTTATTTTATTCTTCCAGCTCCAATTGGGTTTACTGGAACAAGTTGGTTTGTAATTAATATTCTTAAGAATAAATTATTTATATTGCCAACGATTATCGTTCTGACTGTGGTGCTTATGCGACTATTGGCGCCTAGCTCCATTAAAGATAATTTAGTGAGACAATATAAGATATTTTATAATAAACATACTTGGGTAATGGCTGTTTTATACACAATGACATTTGGTTCTTTTATTGGCTTTTCTGCTTCATTTGCTTTATCTATAAAAATAATTTTTGGTTATAAACATATTATAACCTCGGATCATATAGTTCAGAATGTTATTAATCCTAATGGTCCTAGTGCATTGATGTTTGCTTGGATCGGACCTTTTATTGGAGCATTAACTCGTACAATTGGCGGAAAGATTGCTGATAAAGCTGGTGGGGCTAAAATAACAAATATAGTTTCAATGGTAATGATAATATCTGTTCTTGCTGCAGCATATTTTATGAATAGTGCATACAAATCTGCTACACCAGAAGATTACTTTTGGCCATTTTTTGTGTTCTTTATTATTTTATTTACTGCCTCTGGTATAGGGAATGGCTCAGTTTTTCGGAGTGCAGCTATGTTATTTAATCGTGAGCAAACTGGACCTGTTTTAGGTTGGATTTCTGCAATTGCTGCCTACGGTTCTTTTTATATACCCCAAACTTTAGGTGAATATATAAGAACAGGAAACCCCGAACAGGCATTTCGTTGGTTTGCAGTATTTTATCTGTTTTGCCTTATCATAAATTGGTGGTTTTATTTAAGACCTAATGCTTGTGTAAAAAATCCATGAGGGGGAGGTAGTTTAAAAAATTCTAATGCTCTTTTATTATTCATGAGTTTGAATGATAGGGGTGGTTTTTTAGGACTAACTTCAGAAACTGTATCTAGGGAATTAACTCAACTAAACTATAATAATATTGTTGTTATTTCGGGCAAAGGTATTGTGGAGAGAAATAAAACTCGGTTGAAAAGAATAGGGCATAAGCCCTTTAAAGAAGGCTGTGACATATTCCAATTTTAAATACAATTTATGATATATGTCATTTTAAAGCGAGAGGGTTATTGATATTGTTTAAGGAGTCCATGTTCTCTTTAGTTTGATGGTTGTTGAAATGTATATAGATACAGGGCAGATCAAAAACAATCTTGTCTTTACAGATTGTACTAAGATGAATGTCCATTGTTTTTTACATAAGCAATGAAAGTCATTGTTTCAGAAATGTTAAACAAAGAGTTATAGGCAAAGAGATGTGTGATGTTGTTGTGTCGTGAAAAATAAGTGTTTATCGATATTATTTAGGTTGTTTGATTGAAAGAAAGTTGATGAAGGGGAAAATGAATTAAGCGAACTATTACTAAATAGAAGGAATTTGAAATGTTGAATGTTAACAGTAAAAAACATGACTTTTCTAGAAGGATTATTCGAGACTTTCTTAAAAGATATCAAGACTACCTTACTTTGCAGCTAGAAGGATTAGATGGGTCTGCAAAATTTATTGAAGATAGTTGGCAAAAGAATTCTTTAGGTTGTGGGAGAACAAGGGTTATATCTAATGGAGACTATTTTGAACAAGGTGGTGTTAACTTTTCAGAGATTGAAGGGAAGGAAGTTCCTAAGTCTCTTTTAGGACAAATGCCTGAATTAAATGGATATGATTATTGGGGTGCGGGTGTTTCTTTGGTTCTGCATCCGAAAAATCCTTTTTGCCCAACAACGCATCTAAATTATAGGTATTTTGAGGCAGGACCTTTTTGGTGGTTCGGAGGTGGGTCAGATTTAACGCCATATTACCCTTTTAAAGAAGACTGTTGCCATTGGCACAAAACTTTAAAAAAGGCCATGGATGAACATGATACTAATTATTATCGTGCATTTAAGTATTGGTGCGATGAATATTTTTATAATCACCATAGAAGGGAAACACGTGGTGTTGGGGGGACTTTTTATGACTATCTAAGTGGTATAGAAGGGCGACTTGTAAAAAATGATTATGCTAGAAAATCAGAGAAGAAAAATCATCCAGCATTACATTTAAATCAAAGAGCTAAGAGTTGGATTGAGATTTTTGCTTTTCAAAAGGATAATGCCGAAGCTTTTATTGGTGCTTATTTTCCTATTGCAAATAAAAGAAGGTCAATGAAGTGGAATGAAAAGAATCGACAGTTTCAGTTATATCGACGAGGACGATATGTCGAGTTTAATCTGTTGCATGATAGGGGAACGTTGTTTGGATTACAGACAAACGGAAGGATAGAGTCTATCTTAATGTCAATGCCTCCGCTGGCAAGGTGGGAATATAATTATAGCCCGCGAAAGGGTTCAGACGAATACAAATTATCGAAGATTTATTTGCACAGAGATATTGATTGGATTAAATATAAATAGGGCTTATGTTGAGGGAGGATTTATGACTGCAGTTTCGATTTCAAAAGATGTGATTATTATTGGATCAGGTCCGGCAGGTATGAGTTTAGCGTGCTTGTTGGCGAAGAGTGGTTTAAATATTGCGATAATTGATAAATCGCCTCTAACCTCTCTCGATGATCCCAAGTTAGATGGGCGTGATATTGCATTAACATTTTTATCAAAAAAAATATTAGAAGAACTGGGTGCCTGGGATAGAATTGCTTCTAATAATATATCCAAAATTCGGCAAGCAAAAGTACTGGATGGGCTATCATCGTATTCTCTTGATTTTGATTGTGAAGATGTAAATAAAGACAAATTAGGCTATTTGGTCTCAAATAGGGATATAAAAAAAGCTATCTATGAAAAAGTTAAAACTATTTCAAATATTGAGTTGTTCTTGGACCATTCTGCAAGAGTAGAGTCATTAAATGTAGATAAGGCTCTGGTTTCATATAATGGAAAAATTATTGAATCAAAGCTGGTGGTTGCTGCTGATGGTAGGTTTTCAGAATCTCGGAAACTTCTTGGCATAGAAACCCAAATGTATGATCATGGACATGTTGCCATTGTTTGTAGAATGGAGCATGAAAAAGAACATGATGATATTGCTTATGAATGCTTTTTATATGGAGAAACACTTGCGGTGTTACCGCTTGTTGGAAAAACATCATCCATTGTGATAACTATTCCTCCTATTAAAGCAGATGAACTATTCAATTTAACCGAGGAAGAATTTAACAAATATGTTGAAAACAGGTTTAATTTTCGTTACGGGAAGATGTCTTTAATAAATAAACGTTATAAATATCCTTTGGTGACTGTTTATGCAAAAAGTTTTATATCTACTAGGTTTGCCCTATTAGGAGATGCGGCTGTTGGAATGCACCCAGTTACAGCACATGGGTATAATTTAGCGCTTAAAGGAGCCCAGATATTGAGCATGCTGCTTAAATCTGCTGTTAGACAACAGCAAGACATTGGAGGAAAAACTGTGCTTAACAGTTATCAACGACAATATAATCGAGCTTGTCATTTAATGTATAAGGGAACGAATGCGATTGTTTGGTTGTACACAAAACAGTATAGGGTTACTAAATTAATGAGAAAAATAGTTTTAAGAGTTGGAAATTCATGTTTTCCTATAAAGAAGCTGATTATGGGACAACTTACTGATGAGTAGATATTAAATGATTTGATGTAGGCCGAGGGCATTGGTCCAATATTTATTTGTAGCCGGAGAGGGTGTTGTTAAATTTATACGCGATTATGGTTGTTGTTGACTACGAAGAACTTTATTGTTCGCACTACATCAAATAAGATGAACCCAAGAAATATATAACTCTCCCGAGGCAATCTTTCCACCTAGGTACATTCTGAAAATAGGAACTACTTCTTTTAAAACGACACCATTGAGGCCAAGTACAACCCCAAGCCTTATAATAACAACATTCATACCAGGATTGTTAAAGCGTCAAAGCTTCCTGTGCCCAAAGGTGGTTTTAAATCTTATGAGGAACACTTGTACCCGATAGAAAAAACTAACTCTCCTAAAGATTAGTCAACTTAGAAATGCTTTCCTTTTCTAGGCTAAGTTCTTCAACTTCTTTTTGATGTTTAGCATGTCCTTAAGGTTATGATATTTTAACTTTTAGGGAATGTTCTGCATTCGTTGTTATCGATAAACTATCATGTTCCATGAAAAATGAAATCATCTCTTGCAAATTTCATTGGGTTTATTTGCAATAAATGCAATGAAATTTTAAATTCACTCTTTTAAATATTTGTATATTCAGCGAAATATTTTCTTGGGTGATCTTGTAAAAGGCTTTCGTGTTCATTCAGTTGTGGCGCTACTGTGTCCTAGGCAATGTGGTAAAACTACCATTGCTAACTTTCATTCTGATAAAATAATAGAACAAGATATGCCTGTTAAAACTATTGATTTAGAAGATCCTAATCACTTAAGACAATTAGAAAATTCGAAACTGGCACTAGAATCATTAAAAGAACTCATAGTTATTGATGAAATACAAAACAAACCTGAGCTTTTCCAGTTATTGCGAGTTCTCGTTGATAAAAATAAGGACAAGCAACAATATTTGATTTTAGGAAGTGCTTCGAGAGAATTGATTAGTCAATCATCAGAAAATATGGCGGATCGAGTGGCTTTTATAGAACTAACTCCTTTTAACTCAATGAAAATAAGTAGTTCTAATGGTCTATGGTTAAGGGGTTCCTATTTCTTATTTATCAAAATCAACAGAAGACAGCTGTAATTGGTGTAAAAATTATATCACTACTTTTCTCGAGAAAGGCATCCCTAATTTAGGCATTAATATTCCAGCTAATAGTTTAAGAAAATTTTGGAATTTACTTTGGTAATATTTTAAACAGTTCAGAGTTAGGTAGAGCATTAGGCGTTTCACATACAACCGTTAAGAACTATTTAGAGATTTTAGTCGGCACTTTCATGATCAGGGAATTAAAACCTTGGCATGAAAATATTTCTAAACGACAAGTAAAACAAAGTAAAATTTATTTTAGAGACTCTGGCATTTATCATTATTTTTTTAGGAATAAGTAACCATGAAGATCTACAAGCCACCCCTAAAATTGGGGTTTAATGGGAAGGTTTTGCACTAGAAGAAACTATATTGATGCTGAAGATTGTTATTTTTGGGCAACACATCAAAGAGCAGAGTTAGATTTACTTATAGGAAAAAAATTGGTTTTGAGTATAAATATCAAGATGCGACTAGAATGACTAAATCAATGCAAATAGTTATAGACTCTCTACATTTAGATAAACTATATATTATTTACTCTGGTAAAGATAATTATAAGTTGGATAATATAATTGAGGTGGTCAATATAGATACTATTAGAAAGATCAGTTTATAGAATCTTTTTATGTCCTATTAGTGAAGATTTTTACTACTTTTAGGACATAGTATACGACACCACTGTTATCGATTATTTTGGTTTTCGATAACAACAAGCACCAAATCTCCAAGGGAGGTGATAAAGATCGGCGTTATTATCCATTTTGAGCGTTTTCGGTAATAAGATCAGTGTGTCCTTAGAGTCACGGAAACCGTGATATTAGTGTCATGTTGAGCACAATCAAACAATCTCATTTTAATCTAAAATACGTTTTGAGCAATTTATCTTGACTTAAGACACGTCTCATTGTGCCATAACTAGTAAATAAAGCATAAGAGGTTATGATGGCAATACAGGTGTTTATTGGTAGAAAAAATGAGCTAGATCGCTTAAAAGCTCTTCATAAGAAAAAAATACCTAACTTAGTTGTTGTTAAGGCCGACGGAGAGTCGGTAAAAGCCGGTTAATTAATTTTTTACATCATCATGTCCAGAAAATAGACTTTGGGATTTTGCTGGACTTGCACCACAAGAAGGTATGAATGATCAAAGTCAGCGCGATCATTTTGCACGTCAGCTTGCAACCCACTTCAAGCTGTCACCTTTTACATTCCAGGATTGGACTGATGCTTTTGAACATTTAAATAGCCATATTAAACCGGGTGATATTCAGAAACTGGCTATAAAGCGTTCGCTGAGTGATATTGAGATTTGAGTTGACTTTTTTCTGAATAGATATTATAATATCTATTATAGGTATAAATGGCACATAGGGGTTATTATGATATCAATTAAATCTCCATTTGAGGTGGCTAAGGAAATTGCTAAAAAAGCTCAAGAGAAGCGCTTGAAACTGAACTTGAGTCAGCAAACTCTGTCTGAAAAATCAGGGGTAAGTTACGGCACATTAAAGAAGTTTGAGCAAAAGGGACAAATATCATTGGAGTCATTGCTAAAGATTGCCCTGGCACTGGGTGAGATGGATGATTTTGATCACCTTTTTTCTAAAATAGATGATCGATTACCCACATCTCTTGATGAACTTTTAGATGATAAATCAAGAAAAAGAGGCCGCAAATGAAATTTGATCCTGTGAAAGTTGTACATGTTTACTACAAACCTATGGATGATAAAATTTTTGTTGGTAGATTGGCCCTTAATAATCGCAAGCTCTTTTTTGAATATGACGCGAGTTTTATAGAAACCGGTCTTAATTTATCTCCATTCAAATTACCACTTAAATCCGGTGTTATAGCAGGAGATGCTTTTACTTTTGATGGTTTATTTGGTGTTTTTAATGATTCTCTACCGGATGGTTGGGGAAGATTGCTGCTAGACCGCGCACTCATCAAACACAATATCAATCCTGGTAGCCTGTCTGTTCTTGATAGACTATGTTTTGTGGGTTCTCATGGCATGGGAGCTTTAATTTACGAGCCAGAGGCAGATCACGCGCCGAATATTCCTCATGAATCTTTAGACGAAATTGCTGAAGAAATAGCTGAATTTCAAGAGTATGGCGATGACAAATACGTTGAAGATTTACTAAACCTTGGTGGTTCTTCTGCAGGTGCTCGGCCAAAAGTTTTAATGCATCTTGATGGTGAGCATTGGCTGATTAAATTTCCCGCTCACACAGATCCAAAAGATATCGGTGCAATTGAATATGCTTATCATCTGATGGCCCAAGATGCAGGTCTTAATTTGCCGGAAGCTAAATTGTTTCCAGCACGTAAAGGTCTGGGTTTTTTTGGAAGTAAACGTTTCGATAAAACAGATAATTCCAGAGTTCATATGCATACAATAAGTGGGCTGCTACATGCTGATCATAGAACCCCAAGTCTTGACTATGAAATGATCATGAAGGCAACCATGCATTTAACTAAGGACATGAAGGAATGCGAAAAAAAATATAGAGGCTGCGTGTTCAATGTCTTAAGTCATAACCGAGATGATCACTCTAAAAACTTCTCTTTTTTAATGGATCCAGAGGGTGTTTGGCGGTTTTCTCCTTCTTACGATTTAACATTTTCTTCAGGTCCAAGTGGCGAGCATTGCTCTATGGTAATGGGCGAAGGCAAAAACCCGGGTATCAAGCAGCTGTTAGATCTGGCTAAAATCAGCAATATAACAAAATCTGATGCGCTTAAAATTATTGATGAGGTAAAATCATCTGTATCTAAGTGGTCTAGTTTTGCAAAAGATGCTGGTGTCGTTACTTCAAGTAGTAAATTGATAGATTCCGCTATAGTAAAAATAATCAAAGATAATTTTTAAGTACCACTCATCCATTTGTTTTTGACTATCTTGGGTCTGGGTTTACTAGTTGAAACCCGAGACTTAGTTTCACTTACTGTCTTTGCTGGCGATTTTAGAGATAAATCGACACCTGCAAGCCGTTGCCATTTTTTATTGGTGAATCTATCAACCCCCAAAGCACTACTGGCAGCTCTTGCATAAATACGACAATTAAGGGCTTGGTAGATGAGTTCCTTCACGACCGAGGTTCGTATGTAGTGGAGAAACGGAGAGTAAAAAGCGAGAATTTCGGGTGATTTTGCGATTCTCTAGGTACGCATGTGACCGGTAACTGAAATGCGCTAAAGCCCATGAATACTGGGGTTTAGAGGTGTCTTTGCTCACCTAAGAATTTCAGCAAAAATTTTTCGAGAAATAAAAACTTATCGGAGGTTAGCATCCCTCAATATAATGCTCTCCAAACTGGGTGTGAAATGTGCAATTCAATACCTTCTGGTTTAGGTGTATTACAATTAAACAGCTAAGCTTTTCATCAAAAATATGATAAAAGACCATAAGGTGTCTTGATCTATTGTTTTATTTATTTGTTCTAAAGATAAAAATCGATGCATCTCTTTTTTAAACTCCATTTCAAGGCGATTATCTTGAGATAGTGAATTAATACGTTGTTCAAATAGATTAGAAAAATACTCTTGTGTGAGCGCACGGTCGCTAAGCTTTTTGGGTATTAATTCAAAGTTTGGTTTTAATCCCTGTTGATGCAACCATACAATGTCCCACAAATCACGATATTTTATCCTATTTGGGCGTAGAGCAAATGCAAGTAATCTATCCGTGTATATTTCTTCACGGCTTTGTGCTTGTATTATAAGACCATTGGTTCCCATATCAACTCCATAGGGATTAATTAACATCATGGGTTGTTTTTCGTAGGAGGATACAGCACAAATATCTATATTAATTCTTTGAGCCGGCAAATGTCTTTGCTTAGGTCTAGTTTCAATTTTTATTTTCCAAGTATCTACATTTTTGATATCTTTCTCAGGCTCACTAACGCTTACCTTTAACCTGTATTTCTCGTTTAAAGTCTCTATTAAACATTTGCCCATTGTAGACAAACTTTTACGAGAAAAACCCTTGCCTCCTGTAAAATCTAAATCTTCACTGAGCCTGATCCCGCCATAGCAAGTTCTAAGGCAAGTTCCACCTATGAAGGTGAGATTGGTAAGCAACTGGTTTTGATTTAATATTCTCAATATATCGTGATGGAGCAATTCTTTTTCGACAACAATCCTAAGGGAAGACAAGTGAGGTTGATTTTTAAGAGCCTCATCAACTAACTGATCAAACAAGTTCATCTACAATGCTCCAGTCTATTAAGTCACAGTTTCTGTGAGTAGCTTTCATATCTCTAATTGCTAAATGCACATTGGCACGCCATAACCCACAGCGATGATCATAAGTTAGTTGATCCATCAGAAGTTCGGGTTCTTGCCTAGTATGGATATATTCTATGGTTCCAAATTCCCCGCAAGAAATTATGCTGCTTCTACCAGAAGACATAATCGATATCCAGTTTAATGGGATTTGTGAAATAACTCCTACATCACTTAAAACAGTTTCTAAACTAATGTAGTTAAATTTATCAGCCCTGAGCAGTGCAGCAGCGTGATATAACAATAAGCCATCTTTTGGTAAAGCTGGCTTATAAAGGTAGACCCCTCGACAGAGCCGATTCAATAATCCTGAACGTACAGCACGACTCATCAGGGTTTTAAAGGCAGAGTCGGACAGCTGAGGGAAAAGTGAACGCATATCAAGTAGCGTAAATAGGTAATGCTCATGGTTTGTATTATTTAATAGCCACTGAGAAAGCATTTTTATTGGCTGCATGACAAGGGTTTCTCCACATTAAGTTACACTAAGTGTAACCTTTTGTGTAGTTAAAGTCAAGTTAATATATTATTATCAAAATTCCCTTCAGTCGCTAACAATGCTGGATGTTAATTCTCAAGGCGTTGATAACCTTTAATGTTATTACCGATTTCATGCATTTTCGATAATAATAGAAGTTTACTTGTTGGATGCCTCTACAACGCTCTTGGCTTCACGCTCAATGTCGCCGTTATCGGAATTTATAGTAAAACTAGCCACCTCAGCGAACCAAGGATTACGTTCCTTTTGCAATCCATCCAGTAGCGCTGAATAATCATCAACTGGCAGCAGGGGAAGTAGAACGATTTGCTTCGCAGCAAGTCTGTCACTTACTAAAAACACCGGAAGTAGCAGCACAAACTAGTTTGTTACTAGAAGAGGCAGGATTAGAAAAAGAGAGAATATTCAAAATGATAAAAGATATCGATTCTATCTGGGATAATTTATTTCATATTGAGCAACAAAAAATTATTCAAACCCTTATTAGGCACGTATATGTTAGCAATGAAGGGCTAGAAGTGCGCATTAATCAGGAAGGGTTACACAGTTTATTTTTAGAAACACAAGGTGATGAGGTGAAACATGATCAAAACCAGCATTAAAGATGGGGAGGTGGCTATATTTATGCCGCTAAAATTAAAAAAGCGTGGTGGGCGACGTATGATTTTGGCACCAGATGGTGTGCAACCTGTACCAGATACGCCTAATATAGATCAAACTCTATTAAAGGCACTTGTTAAAGCTCACCTGTGGAAACGACAATTAAAAAGTGGCCGCTACCCCAATATGAAAGCTCTATGTGATCGCTATAATATTACCGTGCGGTATGCGCAGATCATTTTGCGATTAAATTTTTTGGCACCAAAATTTAAAGAAGCTATTATCAACGGGACACAGCCCAGAAATTTAAAATTAGCAGATCTTATTCATAATGTGCCGCTGCTGTGGGTTGAGCAACAGGAGTTGTTTGGCGTAAAAATTTTGGATGAAGATGGGTAAAATAAGCGGCAAACATCTCAGGCAATAATGGATGTCATAATATCTTTTATGTTGATTTATACAGTTTAACGGATATTATGATATCCACAAAGCCATATCTAACATCTTGGAAGAGCAAAGTGCCTTTTGAGCAAGCTTTAATTCATTACATTTATGCTCATCCTGCACTTATTATCGTTTTGAGCAACGAAAAATCATGTCTAATATGTCCTCTAGGTGTCGAAATATGCAACTTATAGGACATGTTATGTTTTTTGACTACTTAGAGAAATTAAGAATGTCTGGTAGAGTGCATTTCACTTACCAAGAAATAATTGATGAGTTAATGGCAACGAAACTCAGAGCGCTTTATCAAAGACGCAAAGGACGGGATCTATTTGATTTGTGGTACGTTACCAAAAATGAACTGATTAATCTGGATCGTGTATTTGAAGTATTTAAAAAATATTGTGCTAATGATGATTCTCATTTTACTAAAGATGAATTTATAAAAAATTTAGAGCTTAAACGTGGTCACCAAGAGTTTCAGTCAGACATGCATGCACTGCTTCCTGTTGGGTTAAAGTGGAATTTTGATGAGTCATACCGGTTTGTTTTAGAAAATGTTATAAGCAAGCTGCCATGATAAATTAAGTGCAGCTAGTTTAAAATTTCTCACCCTATGGTACTAACAGTACCATAATATGCAAAAATATAAACCATTCAAAGGATGCGCATTGGGCCCAAGAAGGTTCGCATCTAACGGAGAATCGGAGCATAAAATGGGAAAATATGGTGGATTTTTAGTAATTTTAGCATTCTCTGGTTGCGCATGTCTTATATTACTATAACTTATAGAAATCGCTTTAATGCCACTGCCTAGCCTGAACCAGTTTTAAAATATTTCTCTAAAGCCATAGCCTTTTCTTTAGTTTCAACAGCAACATAACTTTTTAGCTTAGCAGGTAGAAATCCAGCAGTTGCAGGCACTCCTAGTTCTACCTCACTTCTGGCGTGCCGCCCGAAGTTCGAAGAACGTAGGGTGGCGGAGAGAGAGGGATTCGAACCCTCGGTACGGGAGTACCGCACACACGCTTTCCAGGCGTGCCCCTTCGACCGCTCGGGCACCTCTCCAATGGAGCTATCCTAACATGACTTATTAATAAATCAATATGAAAATAAGTTAATTACTTTGGCGGTGGTGTTTATGAGAGTTTGCTTAGATAGGGTTAATTATATTTGTGGGTCAATGTCGGTAATATTTCACAAAGAGGGGGATTTATCTCTGCAAGAAGCAATCATAGTTTTGTTGAATTATATCTATATTTGTTGTGCTTAAATTAATTGATAAACATGATATGAGCTATCATTGAGGTTGTTTGATAGTCAGTGATATTTGGTAGTTGTCTTAAGCATGATTTTGTTACTCTGCTAGTCTGAATAAACTCACTGATTCTTCAGAATCGTAATCCATTTCTCATTCGTGTTGGTATGAATTTGCAATAGAGCAAACCTTTGAGTCGAAGAGGGTGTATACTAAAGAACCGCTTGTCCGTAGTTTTGATTGACTTCTTCTTGATAGCCATGTATGAAATCCAGATGACACTGCACTTGAGTATTGGCTCCTTGCGTTATTCTTTGTAATGCAACACTATCCTACCATTTTACCACGCTTATTCCCCAAAGTTTTTCCGTTATTATCTTTTTGTTGCGTATCTGATCTGCCATTAAAAAATAAAGTACTGGGTGATGAAGTGGGGCCTTCGGGGACAGCATCTAGTCTTTGTTCATTCTTTCGATACACCCAGCCTGTTACTAACGAACAATTATTATCTAGCATTTCTAAAGCATCGTTTGCTTTAATAAGTCCGTTTTCTGCTGCTTTTCTGTACCAGTCAATAGCTTGTTTATGGTTTTTATTATTCATTCCTTGACCGTATTCGTTCATTACTCCTAAATAATACTGCGCTTCTCTATTTTGTTTTTTCGCAGCTAACATGAACAAATGATGGGCTTGTTCATAGTTTTGATCTACTCCTTTCCCACTATAGTACGTCAACCCTAAATTGAATTGCTCTTCAGCAAGCCTTTGATTTTCAGCTTGTGCTTGCCCGTGAAAGGCTTGTTCATAGTTTTGATCCACTCCTTGTCCTTCATCGAACATCATTTCCAGATAATTTTTTGCTCGATCAATTCCTTGATTTTTAGCTTTTGTAAACCAGTAAATAGCTTGTTGGTTATCTTTACCCACGCCTTGTCCTTGATGGTACATCATTCCCAGATTATATTGTGCTTGATCAACCCCTTGATTGGCGGATTTTTCATACCAATCAAAGGCTTTTTTATAGCTTTGAGGCACTCCTTTGCCTAGATAGTACATTCCTCCCAGATTAGATTGTGCATCAGCACTCCCTTGATTGGCGGATTTTTCGTACCAATCAAAGGCTTTTTTATAGCTTTGAGGCACTCCTTTGCCTTGATAGTACATTCCTCCCAGATTATATTGTGCATTAGCACTCCCTTGATTGGCGGATTTTTTGTACCATTGAAAGGCTTGTTCATAGCTTTGAGCCACTCCTTGTCCCTTTTCATACATCACCCCTAGATTATATTGTGCTTGATCAACCCCTTGATTGGCGGATTTTTCATACCAATCAAAGGCTTTTTTATAGCTTTGAGGCACTC
>MPMF02264436.1_pt1 | contig 17806 bp, 15 predicted proteins | sample 1617271 | NCBI WGS metagenome assembly MPMF02 (sample SAMN05944812, study PRJNA350692) | marine metagenome | biome: marine; feature: ODZ; material: water; isolation source: 120 m water sample prefiltered with 30 um filter, filtered on to 0.2 um... | place: Pacific Ocean | collected 2012-04-09... | reverse complement strand
TCCATCGGCCGATTTGAGATCCTGATCAATCTGCTCCCAATAACTGCGGGCCCGGTCGTAATGTCCCTTCTCTAGTTCTTGATCTCCAAGGGCCAGCAACGCATCGTCCCCAACAGTACTGCAGAAAAAACGATCTACGACCCGCTGCAAAAGCTGTTCGTCTCGCGTGGCAATCCCCTTGTTGTACCAGTCGAGCGCCGCGGCATTCACGCGCTCACGATAAAGCTCGAGGGCGTCCGGCGGCATTGCCGCAAGCAACATCTCGCAGTATCGGCGAACACTCATATACCGGTCCGAATCGACTGCAACGAGGTAGTCTCCAAACTGTTCGCCGAGCAATTGCAGAATGTCAATCGCATCTTCCCAGCTTTCTTCCTCCAAAAAAGCAGCGACCCGAATAAAATTCGTAGCTGCCTCATTGGGAATATTCTTGATGTTCGCAGCGGAGAGCTGGAACTGATCGGTAGCCGCCCGCCCTCCCCTACGAAATAGGTTCAGCTGGGCGTCAGCCGTTGTGATTTGCAAGAACAAAAGGACGACGATTGTGGCAGACATCAGAGCGATGCGGCACGGCATGGTCACTCGTCGTTGTTGCGTTACGATTGCCACAGAAGTTGTCCTACTGCACACGTTGCGGCCACAGGGCCTGATTGTTCCGGCCACTACGCAAGCGTGCGAATTTGGAAATCGGCACTCAGTGAACCTAAAAAGTTGCGCCGTTTTAAGTTATGCCTCATGCCATCCAGTATAAACGGGGGAAGAAGCGGGGAAAAGGCGCACGGGAAAGCTAGAAAATCAACGGGCGTAGCCCTCGATCAATCTTCCCAGGATAAAAGCAACCGCACCAACGACGAGCATCAGCAGCATCTGGGTTAAAGCCCGATCGCCGAGCATCCCCGTAAGCTCCATGAGCATTGCGACCGGGAGCAGCGCCAGACCACCGACCTGCAACAGTTTGCCAAGCGATTTCATCAAACGAAAATCCCTTTCGATGTGCCGAGCGGGAGCAGACAAAATCCAAGCGGTCGGCTAAGGAAAAACGTGTAACCGCCAAGTGTGGGTCGACTCCCACCGGGAGTATACCACGCTACTCTAGACGTACCATCCCTGAGAAGAATCGCAATCATCGCAAGGCACAAAACGTCCTGAGCCAGTGGCTCGAGGATGACGATTGGTTGTTTTTTCTCATTCGAGCCCGGTGCCGGTGGACCGATCGGGTTGACCCTTTCCACCAGTCGCACGACCACCTACAATCGCAGACAGTCTTTGTCCAAAATCAGACGAGAAACCCGGCAATGACCCAACGCGTTTTTAATTTTTCCGCGGGACCGGCAGTCCTTCCGCTCGAAGTACTCCAGCATGCCCAGGAAGATCTTTTGGCCCTGCCTGGTGTCGGCTCCTCCATTCTCGAGATCAGCCATCGCGGCGAAACTTTTAAGGAGATTCTCGATGCGGCCGAAGCCAACCTGCGACAACTGCTCGGTATCCCGGACAACTACCGGATCGTCTTCCTGCAAGGCGGTTCCCGTCTACAGTTTTCGATGATTCCGATGAACCTGCTCAATGGCAAGTCGGCCGATTACATCACAACTGGCAGCTGGGGAGAAAAAGCATTCCAGGAGGCCCGTCGCGAGGGGCCGGTACGACTCGCCTGGGATGGAAAATCCTCAAATTACAACTGCGTTCCCACAAACGATGAACTCGACCTCGATGCCGAGGCTCTCTACGTATATTTTACTTCCAATGAAACGATCCAGGGCGTTCAGTTTTCCAAAGAGCCTCAGACGGGGAGCGTTCCGCTGGTGTGCGATGCATCGAGTGATTTTCTTTCCCGCCCGGTCGATATTGCTCGCTATGGACTGCTCTATGCGTGCGCTCAGAAAAATGCCGGCCCGGCAGGCGTGACCGTGGTCATTATCCGGGACGATCTGGTACCCGAGCCGGATGAAAAAATGGCGGGCATGCTCAGTTACCAGAATCACATCAAAAATAAATCGTGTTTCAATACGCCCCCCACCTTTGGAGTCTATATTGTCAAACTCGTCACCGAATGGCTCATCCACACGGTGGGCGGGTTGGAAAAGATGCACGCGTTGAATCGCCAGAAGGCGAATCTGCTCTACTCGGCGATCGACACATCCGATGGGTTTTACACGTCCCATGCCAAGCTCGATTGTCGCAGCCTGATGAATGTCACGTTTCAACTGTCAAACGCCGACCTGACGCCACAATTTATTGAGCAAGCCAAAGAGCGCGACCTCTGTAATTTGAAAGGGCACCGGAGTGTGGGTGGTATCCGCGCCTCGATCTACAATGCAATGCCGCGGGAAGGTGTGGAACGATTGGCGGAGTTTATGGATGCGTTTCGCTCGGCAAACCGCTAGGCCACAACAACCCCTCACCAACCAACTCCTTACCAACATAGTGAAAAACGGATATGCCTCGAATCGTCGTACTCGATAATCTCTCAACCGATGGGATCGAACTGCTCAAGTCCGATTCACGGATCGATTTTGATGTGCGGACCGGACTCACCGGTGATGAATTGCGGCAAGTCCTAGGAGAATACGATGGAGCCTTGTGTCGCAGCGGGGTGAACATTACGGCCGAATCACTTGAGGGCAACACGCGTTTGCGGGCAATCGTTCGGGCGGGAGTGGGAACCGACAATATTGACAAGCTGGCAGCGACGCGGCTCGGCATTGTGGTAATGAACACTCCGACCGGCAACACGCTCAGCACCGCAGAGCATACCATTACGCTCATGCTCGCGCTCTCCCGCAACATTGCCCCGGCCAATCAGTCGCTCGTAGAAAAGCGATGGGACCGCAAAAAATTCATGGGTGCCCAGGTGGCGGGCAAAACGCTCGGCATTGTGGGGATGGGCCGCATCGGCCAGTCGGTCGCCCAACGGGCCCAAGCCCTGGAAATGCGGATTCTCGGCTACGATCCTTTTTTGTCGCCTGCCCGGGCGGCAGAAATGGGCGTTCAAATGTTTGAGGATGTCGACTCGATGCTCCCGGAAGTCGATTACCTTACGGTCCATACTCCACTCACCGAACAAACGCGCGGCCTGATCGGCAAAGCACAATTATCGATGCTCAAGCCCGGAGCGCGGCTCGTAAACTGCGCCCGCGGCGGTATCTACGACGAAGCGGCCCTTATCGAAGGAATCGAAAGTGGCCAGTTGGGAGGTGTCGCCCTGGACGTGTATGAGAGCGAGCCCTGCACCGACAGCCCCCTGTTTGGAATGCCGAGAGTCCTCTGCACGCCCCATCTGGGAGCGAGCACGGAAGAGGCCCAGACCCAGGTTGCCATCGAAGGGGTCAACCTGTTGGTCGACTTTCTCACCACCGGCAACATCCGGCATGCAGTCAATATGACCTCCATCGACGCGCAGACGCTCGCGAGCATGCGGGGGTACCTCGATCTGGCCTACCGGCTCGGGCTGCTTGTCGGACAACTCGATTCATCGGCGGCCGAGTCGTGTCGTCTGGAGTATCGAGGCGATATTGCCGAACGGGAAACCGCCCTGCTCGGCAGCAGTTTCGCCTGTGGACTGCTCACCGGCGTGCTGGACACCGCGCCCAACATCGTCAACGCCGAATTATTGTTGCGAGACCGCGGCATCGAACTCGTTGAAGACAAGCGGCCCGTCCGCGGTGCGTTTGCCTCGCTGATCCGAGCTGAATTGAGCACCCGGGAGGGTGCGTGCGTGGTGGCCGGAACCCTCTTCGGAGAGAACATGCCGCGGTTGGTCCAACTCGGCGAAAACCAACTTGAAGCCTTTTTGGATGGCAACCTTCTTATTTTCTACCACAAGGATGTTCCCGGCATCATTGGAGTCGTCGGCACCATCTGCGGTCGCCATGACGTGAATATCGCCCAGATGGCGGTCGGCCGCGCGGCACCCGGCGGAGCGGCAATCGGGGTTTTGAATCTCGACAGCAGTCCGAGCGAGGAGACGATCGCCGAGATCCTCGCGCACGAAGCGATCCTCAAAGTACAGAGCGTCCACTTGCCTGCGGCGGGCGATCTTCCGGTCTGGCTCCAGGGGCCCAAGAGCTAATCTGTTTGGTCGCGCCGGCGAATCTTGCACCCCTTTCTCCAGAAGGATCTGCCTGCCAGTCCTAAAAGAGAGAGTGCAATCAACAGCAGAGTCGATGGCTCGGGGACCGTTGCAATCGCGTAGGCGAGGAAGGGTTGCTGCCCGGAGCCAAAGAAGAGGGGTGTTCCTCCGGTAATCTGCGAAGCGACCGAATAATGGAAACTCCCAACGCCGGAAGTAAAAGGATCGGTCGCGATCTGACTTCCGACTGCCTCGGCATAGGAATCAAAAGTGTCCGGGACAATGGCTATCCCGCTGCCGAGATCCATGAGCGCAGCGTTGATATTGTCGTTTGCATCCGAAAAAAGTGAATGACTGTTTTCGCCCAGAAAAAAAACGCTGCCGCTGTCGGCAAGAAAATCTCTTAAGACCGTAATTTCACTTTCGCCGAACGGATCATCCGGCAACAGGCTCACAAACAGGTCGACGCCAAGGAGCGTTTGGTGGGTAACGGCACCGCTTATGAGCGTGCTGCTAACCTGCGGCACTGAATTGTAAAAGTTCGAAATGTCGACATCAGCCACGTTGGCCGAACTGGCTCCGGAGGTACTCTCCAAAACCCCTACGGCGGTCCCACCCTGCAGAAGATTTTGAAACAATGTCTGGTTGCCTGCAACGACAGAACCAAATACAGAACCGGTTAGATAATTGGCAATGTTGGAATCGCCCGAAACGAAAATGGTGCCGGCCTCCGCCGAGCGCATCACCATCGCTGACCACGCAACACCCAAAGAGAGCATCGACACGAAGAGCGCCAGTCGGAGTGGATTAGCTCCTTTTGCACATGGACGGCCGAAGCGATCGAGAGCGGAGTTGCAGTACACCTTCATTAGCTTCTTTACCGGAAAAGAGTTTCCAACAGAGTGGACGACCACTTCCATCGTATCGGAACATTCCGCGAGAGCAAGGATTTTTGCCGGTGTTGAACGTTTTTAGTCTTTGGGACGCCGTATGGGGAGATTTTTTGTTACCTCCGCCGCCGCACGCGGAGCAACCCCACTAGGCCGACGAGGAATAGCATCAGCGTTGCCGGTTCGGGAACTACCCCGACCCGGGCGATGTCGCCAGAGCCCAACAAGATGTCAAAGGTGACAGGGAATTCGAGCAGTTCTCCAAGATAACGAACCGCCACCGTGTCGACCTCACCATCGAGCAGAAATTCATCTTCCAACTCGAACGTAAAATGATTTTGTACGCTGATGGGGTATTCAAAGGGATCGTAGTAGGCATCGGCCAATGTTCCTAGCAGAGCACCATTGAATTCGACTTCAAAAAGGAAAGGATCGATGCCAAGGGGGGTAAAAAACTCAACTGTCGGAATATTGAAGTCATCGATGTACATCGCTTCTAAAACATCTGACCCCAGACTGATAGGAACAACACACTCCGGCCATTCGTAACTGACCACTCCGGTGGTATTGATCTTCTCTATATTGCCATGGTCGGTGACAAAGAGGGCAAACTGCTCATCTGCTCCGTCGTCCATCAGAGCCCCGATCGACTGCAATGCGCCCTTTAGTCCATCGAGCGTGGCGGCACCATCGACTTGGACATTGGTATAGGGCGAGTTGCCGTTACCTGCCAGGGTCGTCACGGTAGTGGTCGCAGAGGTCGGAAACCCATCCTGGATGTTTTTCAAATCCAAATAGTCCCGATATTCTGGCTTGCCGGCCCAGATCAGCACATGGGTGCTGGTCGTACCGCCGAGCGTCTTTGCCGCACCCTGCGACTGAGGATTCTCTTTGCTGTATTTGTTGTTCACACCCGCCGTATGGACCGTACCGCTGTTGGTACCTTGCGCCATCGCGTTCGCGGCACCCCTATGGTAGCCATCGTAATAGGAAACTTTGCCCGCCTCATTGGCCGAGTAGGTCGTCGCGTTGGTGAAGCCCACATTGTCGAATGCCCCGCCACCTGCCGTGTCGCCCGTGGTACTGTTAAAGTTTTCCAAAAAATCTCCACCGAAACATTGCGTCTGGTACGTCACGATGTTCGAACTGACCGTACCGTTCCCCTTCGAACCATCTTCAAAGTAGTCGTCGATCCAGTCCTGGAGCATCCAGTCGTAGACGGTTGGCCCGCTGTTGACCGTCATCGAACCCCAGGTCAACTCGTTGGCCGAAGCGGCCCCGAGAGCAAAGCCGAGTAGGCAAAAAGCTGCGGTCGGAAAAATCGCGAAGTGTCGCATGAAAAGGCCCCCTATGCGCTCGAAATGAATCGGCTCAGAAACCTGAGTCTGAGAAAATACCGCCGACACGAATTAACAGATCTTTATATCCTGAATCATCTGGCAGTCAAGCGATTTGTGGAAATTGTCTGCTTATTTGCAACGATTTCCGTACAATGGGCCTTTTGGTTTGAGCCGCGCACCTCTGAGCTTTGGAAAACTGGATCATGCAACGGTTCTCAACGAATTTGGTTTCGATCTGTTTTGTAGCAACTGGGTTTCTCGTTGCCGTCGGCTGTAGCGGTCGGGTCCAACCGCCGGGCAAAAATATTCAGTTGGCGAGCAATACAACTTGGACCTCTGAGGGCATCCAAATCCAAGCGGGCCAAACCGTCACGATCAGAGCCTCGGGAAGTTATCGTTTTGATTCCCTCGGCAACGAGTGTGGTCCGGAGGGGATTGCCGAGGCTGCGCCCCACACCGGCAAGTGGCCGGTATCGGCCCTCACGGGCCTGGCGCTGATAGGCCGCATCGGTAAGGACGGCACACCCTTTTTCATCGGCCGGAAGATCACGAAGCGCGCCGAGAGCAGCGGCATGTTGTATCTGGCTGTCAACGACGACATCGTGAGTGAAAACACCGGCAGTCTGATGGTGAACATCCAGATCGACTGACTGCCCGCTACGCTGCTCGGCGGCGCGAGTCGTTGGTACGTTTTTGGACAACGCTCCCGAACGCTTCGACCGATTCGGGACAAATCGCTGCTGTTCTCCAATCCCGATGCGCGACCAATCGGTACCAGATGAAAAAAAGAAGGCCGAGCAGACCGGCGGTCCCGAGCAAGGTGCAGCCGTACAGGGTCGCTCGATCGAGCAGGTGTTCGGCAACATCCTCCGATTGGACAATCCCCTGCTGCACAATCTCTTCGGCGCGATCTGCGGAACTGCCGGCGGTTGTTTCGACCCACGCACTGACCGCGATTTGCTCCTCGTGAAGAACCTGCATGACCGCTTCTCGCTCCAGACGCAATTCGGCAATCGTGGCGGCCTGGATTCGCTCCAGGTCCAACATGGTCAAGCGACGTTGCTCATCGACAAGACCGGGAAGTTGCTGCAGTTCCCGATCGACCGTGCCTTGGAGTCGATCGGCGGAAATCGCAAGTTGATTCATCGACTCCGACGTAACGGCAAGCTTCTCGAGCGATGCCTTCATCACGGGTGTTTGGTGCAACGTGAGCGCGAGGAGTTCTGCCTGCCATTTCGCCTGTTTTGGAAGAAACTCGGCATACAGAGCGGAGAATCTTTGCAAATCTTTGACGTCATCTTGCATGGAGGCCAGCACCTGCAGGACTTCTTGTTTCGGCTTGGCGATTTTTTCAATATTTTCTGTCGCGAGTGGAGCCCGCTGAAAATAGAGATCTTGCATCGGATGCGCTGCTGCCGTTTTATCGACGAACGTCGGGATATCGTTAAGATGCGATTCAAACTTGCTATTGATCTGGAGGAGTCGACGGTCCAGTTCGCGACAGCTTGCAATCGCGTCGGGTTGCCACGGACCGAAATAAGGATCGGTCGCCTGCGAATCAAACATGTTTGTCATCTGCCGGTTGAGGATCCAGAGATCGACGTACGATACCAGCGGATCGGCCCGACTGGCGGCGCCGAATCCCGCCGAGATGGCGTTGATTTTCCAGAGCAACGCATTTTGTCTGATTGTCGTATCTTGAGATTGCGCGAGGATTCGATCTGCCGTCGATTCAATGGTATGTGCGTAGCTCGGCACGTACTCCGTAATCATCGCTCGCAAATTGTGTGACGATATCTTGGCATCGGGAACGGCCTGATCGAGCAAACCTTTCTCTCTCGAGAAGGTGCCGCACGAGCAAAGCAACAAGACGGACGCCCCAAGGCCGATCCGGAAGCAGGCAGAGAATTTCATGGATGTCCAATAGCGATTTCCCGTCCCGCTGGCAAGATCGAAAGCATTGCTGGCAGAGTGTTGTCAGCGGTTCTCACCCGTCTGCCCCTCGCAGAGAAGCGTTTTCTGCTTTGAATCAAATCGATCGCTACCCCATACGCAGGCGCAGGGAGAAACAACCGTTCGAGACCGGAGACTGGCCGGCTTTTTTTCCGGCAACTATGTACGATGCCCTACGACGCCGCGGGAGCAGGGCCAGGCCAAACATGATTAAAAGAATCGCGGCCGGTTCGGGGATCGGGGACGCGGTCATAAACCCGCCAATAATATTCTGATACAGCGCGTCGGGTGGCGGAGCGGTGAGCTCTCCCGTGAGGGCATAGTGCGTATCGACTCCATCGTAGGTCGCCTCCCAGGAGAAGCCCCCATAAAACGAAATAAAAGTTCCATACTGATCCACCCCCACCAGCCAGGTCCCAAAATCGAGCATCGCACCCGGATCGAAACTACCGCCGCTCATGTCCGGGACATCATTAAACACGAGCCAATCCGGCTTGGTGTTATAGCTCACCTGAAAAGTAGGATCATATTGAACTCCCGGCAGGCTGTATTCATCCCAATACCAGGGGAGCCGATCGCCCCACTGCCCATCGTATCCACCCGGTGGCGGATCGACGTAGGGTACGGTGGTCACCGACCCACCCCCGCCTGGAGGCGGCGCCGGATCCCAGACGACGACCTGATACCAATTGAAGTGATCGACCCCGAGGGTGGCCGCCGCTTGTGCAAGCGACGTTCCGGCCTTCGCATCAAATTGGCCCACAATGCCCTCAATCTGCGAGTCGTCGGTGACTGAAATGTGCCCAACGATCTCTGTTCCTGCATCGACATCGAGATACACCGTTGAACCGTCGGAATGGGGAATCGCGGCGACAAGAAAGACGATGCTTAAAGAGGCCCGCAGAACGGGCCGCCGGATGATGCGAAAAAAGACTGCGCGTCCACACACCGGACGCTGCGCGGTGGGAGAAACACAAATGCGATTCACTAGCACATCCCTGTAGAGAAACTGGCACTTGTAGAGAAACTGGCAGTTCCAATCTATCAAAAAATATTTTTCTGGCAAGCAAATAATTATCTGTTCGTAAAAACACCGCGCTAAGTTCGGACATGAACATCCTATTTGGCGGGCGGAGAAAAAATGCGAGAAAGTCAAAACATGCGGGAGGAAAACGAGGTAGTTCTGCTTTCAACTGTGAACCGGATTTCAAAGATCGACGCTCGGTCAAGGAACGGTCTAAATCGAATTTCGAAACCGATGCGGTTGAAAACAAAGTTGCAGTTCTGGCATAATGGGCGATGGGAAAAACATCCGGAATCTTGTTGCTTGTCTTGCTTTTGAGCACTTAACGCACGTATCTCTCATTGAAAGGGAATCGGCAAATGTTAACTCGTCACACTCCGTTGTACTTCACTGTTGCGCTGTTTTTTGGATGGCAACTGCTGGCCGCAGAGACGGTCGTTGCCCAACCGTCGAAACCGAACATCCTGGTCATTTGGGGAGATGACGTTGGACAATCCAACATTAGCGCCTACACCCGTGGCCTGATGGGATATCACACTCCCAACATCGATCGAATTGCCCGTGAAGGAATGATGTTTACGGATTACTACGGCGAGCAAAGTTGTACTGCCGGGCGATCATCTTTCATCATGGGGCAGAGCGTTTTCCGAACCGGCTTGTCCAAGGTCGGCTTGCCGGGAGCCAAGGAAGGAATGATGGTCGAAGACCCCACCATCGCCGGTTTGTTGAAGGATCAGGGATATGTGACTGGCCAGTTTGGAAAAAACCATCTGGGCGACCGCGACGAGCACCTTCCAACGAATCATGGTTTTGACGAGTTCTTTGGCAACCTCTATCACTTGAATGCTGAAGAAGAACCGGAGAATGAAGACTATCCCAAGAATCCCGAATTCAGAAAAAAATTTGGCCCTCGAGGAGTCATCAAGAGCTCTGCAAATGGCAAAATCGAAGACACCGGTCCACTGACCGCAAAACGGATGGAAACGGTCGACGATGAAACCGCCATGGCCGCGCTCGATTTCATTGAACGAGCCCACAAGTCCGGAAAACCGTTTTTTGTCTGGTGGAATGGAACGCGAATGCATTTCCGCACGCACGTCAGCGATGAAAAAATGGCCCTGATCAAGGAAAAGAATCCAAATGCCGACGAATACACGTGTGGCATGATCGAGCACGACATGCACATTGGAATGTTTCTGGACAAACTTGACGAATTGGGAATCGCCGACAACACGATCGTTCACTATTCGACTGACAACGGACCTCACTACAACACGTGGCCCGATGCAGCCGCCACTCCTTTCCGAGGTGAAAAAAACACCAACTGGGAAGGCGGATGGCGTATTCCATGTGCCGTTCGCTGGCCGGGTGTTGTCCAACCCGGTTCCGTCAGCAATGGCATCATTCACAACATGGACTGGTTACCTACTTTCCTCGCAGCTGCAGGCAAAGACGACATCAAGGAAGATCTGCTGGATGGTTACCACTCTCAGGCAATGGGCAGGGACTACAAGATCCACCTCGACGGATACAACCTGATGGATCACCTACGGGATCCTCAGAATGTGGCCAGCCCCAGAAATGAAATCTTCTACTTCTCGGATGATGGCGACCTGACTGCATTGCGTTACCAGGATTGGAAGATTATTTTCATGGAGCAAAAAGCTCAGGGAACTTTTCGGGTCTGGATGGAACCGTTCGTTCCGCTCAGAGTGCCGCTGATCTTTAATCTGCGCCGGGATCCTTACGAGCGAGCATCGATCACCTCCAACACCTATTTTGACTGGGTTCTGGCGCGCGTTTACCTGCTGGTACCAGCGCAGGCCTATGTTGCCAAATTCCTTGAAACCTTCAAGGAGTATCCTCCTCGGCAGAAAGCGGCCAGCTTCAGCCTCGACAAGGTTATGGAAGCCCTGGAGAAAGGCGCGGCCGGTTCGCGATAACCGCCTGAGTGCCACAACCGACCGATGCATCAAAGAGCCGCCCATTCCGGGTGGCTCTTTTTTATGCCAACTCTGCAAACCAACCATTTGCAATTTCGTTTCGCGGGGTAGTTGCTTGCGCCCGCCTTCTGCGCGGAAGCAGCGAAATACTGAGTTTTAGAGACTGCAAAGCTCGGGGAATCGGCAACTTGTGCGCAAAACTGTGACCCATAGAATGAAGACAACATACACTCCAAGGGAGAGGAACAATGAAGTCTGATTTCTACAGCAAGATTATTTTGACCGGTTGGGTTATGATCTTTGTGGTTGTCGCTGCCTGCGATTCATCACCACCGGCTGCTAACACAACACGGAATTCGGTTTCATCGGATCGGGCGACGACCATTGAGGAGACGTTTGAGAACACCGATGACTGGGAGACAATCTCCGGCAGGTGGTCCCTAGAAAAAAGTGGCGGACGGACCGTCTTAAAGCAGACAGCGACAGACAACCGTTACCCGGTTATTTTGCTCCGCGAACCGGAATTTTCTGATGTGGATGTAACGGTCCAATTCCGTCCAATCTCTGGTAAGATCGACGCCAGCGGCGGCATCGTGTTCCGCGCACTCGACGGCGCAAACTACTACATCGTGCGGGCCAATAGTCTGGAGGACAATTTTCGCCTCTACGCGACGGTGGCCGGCTCGCGCCGCCAAATCGCCAGCACCAAAGTCGACCCGCCACAAATTGGCGAGTGGCACACCCTGCGAGTCGTTGCGGTCGGCGATCACATTCAAGCGTATCTGAACGGCAAACTTCTCATCGACCACCGGGACAGCCGATTCCAATCGGGGCACGTTGGCTTGTGGACGAAAGCGGACGCCGTCACGCAGTTCGCCGACTTCAAGGTGCTGGGAGTTGTTTCGAAGAATTCACGTTGAGTGAGGCGATGCATCCCTACTCTCTACCGACGAATCGGACCGGCGCCACGCAAGGAGACTGAACGCAAGGAAAACGAGACAGGCAACCCACTGCACGGTGCTGACGCGCTCGTAGAACGTGTGAATCGAACGAAAGGAGGCCGCATCGGCGATCTGCCCGCCATCGATCAGTCCGCTAAGCTTCAGATGGAGAACGAAAATTTCAATGTGGGAGCCAGCCACGACAAGCCATGCGACAAATAGTGTCGCCGTGACCCAACGACACCCATTCCGGCGGGACGCCAGCATATCGCAAAACATGAACAGGATCGCCACGACACCGAGTCGGTTAAGCCAAATCGTAACACCGCGCGTAATGAGGCCACTCGTAAATCGATCCCCCAACACATCGTGGGATGCGGGAAGGACAATCAGGGCATAGAACGTGAAACCGCCAACCCACAACCCTAACGCAAGAATCAATACATACCGGCGCAAATCTGTGAAACAAAACATAGCATCATCCTTGTCCATCGCAGGAGCGACGCGATGAAACGCCACCTGTTAACTTTGTACCTTGCCGCCGAACTTATTGCAGTGGGGGTCCTGGGCTGCTCCAGTCCGTCATCGCCTTCATCGTCCGGTGCAAACAACCTCGTCGTCTACACATCGGTCGACGAAGTGTTCGCCGAGCCGATCGGCAAAACGTTTGAGCAGGAAACGGGCATCCGGGTTCAGCTGGTGCCGGATACGGAAGAAACAAAGAGTACAGGACTTCTCAACCGGTTGATCGCCGAGAAGGGACGGCCGCGTGCGGATGTGTTCTGGAGCGGCGACCCCGTGCGGGCAGCGATTCTCAAATCGAAAGGCGTTTCGACCGCTTACCCCTCGGCAGCCGCCGAGGGGCTGCCGAGGGAGTTTTCCGATGCGGAGCACCACTGGATCAGTTTCTCCGCGCGTGCCCGCGTGCTCATCTACAACAAAGACCTTGTATCGGAAAATCAGAAACCGACTTCGATCCGCGATCTTGCCGACCCGAGGTTCAAAGGCAAAGCGTGCATTGCCAACCCGCTCTTTGGTACCACATCGATGCACGCGTCTGCCCTATTTCAGTCGCTAGGGGACGACGACGCGAAGAAATTTTTTCAGTCACTCGTAGAGAACAAAGTCAAAATCCTTTCCTCCAACGGTGAGGTCCGTCGCCGTGTGGCCAATGGAGAATTTGCCATCGGGCTGACCGATACCGACGATGTGAACGTGGCCATCGAGGAAGGCAAACCGGTCGGTTTCGTTTATCCCGACGCGGATCAAATGGGAACGCTCATGATACCCAACGCGGCTGTGCTGATTGCCGGTGGACCGAACGGCGAGAATGGAAAGAAGTTTATCGATTATTTATTGCGCCCAGAAACCGAAGCAGCCCTGGCACGCAGCGAGGCGGCCCAGATGCCGCTTCGCTCGGAGGTCGAACTGCCGGCCGGGTTCCCGTTCAAGTCGGTCTCACAACTCAGGACCATGTCGGTAGACTACGGCACGCTGGCCGAGAAGTTGGAAGAAATCTCCGACAGCTTTCTCAAACCATGGGTTGACGAAAACCAATGACCCTGATGGCACAACATGGCAGCAAGCCGATGCTACGCTGGGTTCTGTTGGTTATCGTGTTGGGCATTGCTGCTTCTCCTGCACTCCCGCTCGTTGTCTTAACGCTCGGCCAAGAGCCAACACGATCGTTATGGACCGATGCATTTAGCAAATCGACCGGCAGCACGTTGTACCTTGGAGCCGGCGTTTCCGTTTTCTCGCTCGTGATCGGTTTGCCGTTAGGTCTGCTGGCGGCACTCTATCGATTTCCCGCTCGGCGGCCTCTCATTCTTTTTCAAGCCTTACCGCTGCTGCTGCCCTCCTTTCTGCTCTGCATCGGCTGGAGCAATCTGGCTGCCGCAAAATGGCTGTGGTGGCTACCGACGCCGGACGGATTGGCCGGCTGCGTTTTCGTTTTGGGGCTACAAATGATGCCACTGCCCTTTTTCGCGACGTGGGCGGCGGGCCACAATCTGACCGCCTCGCAGATCGACAGTGTGCGGCTCCACGGCGGTGAGCGATCGGTACTCACATTCTCCGCTCGTGCGTGCGCGCCGGTGGCGATTCTTGCTGCGTTGCTCGGGGGAATCCTCAGCCTCTCCGACACCGGTGCGCCGTTGATCTTCGGTTACCGCTCTGCGGCCGTCGAAATTCGCACGAGTTTTTCGGCGCTGTTCGACTACGAACTGGCGGGGCGGCAATGTTTGCTCCTAGCCGGGTTGGCACTTTTGCTGATCGCACCGGTACTGTTTGTGGGGCTGCGACTGCTCGCTGCGGCCGTACTTGCGCGTCAGACTCGACCTGCTATGCCCTACCCGCATCGCGCTCTGAGTTGGGTAGCGCCGGGTGGGCTGTTGCTGGTGCTCATCGTCGGGGTCGTTGTGCCGACTCTCGGACTCTGCTGGCCCGCCGCAGAGAATCCGATGATCGAGCGAGCGGCGACAAAGGTAACCGCCACGGCCGGCACAACGCTCATTTTTACCGGTGGAGCGGCCGTGATCGCGGTTCTTTTTGCGACTCTGATCGCCCTCGCCACTTCCGCTAGCGCCCGTGGGCGTCTTTTCGTGCTCGCCGTCCTGCTTCTGCTCTTGGCAATGCCACCGGCCCTTGCCGCGATCGGCGTCTCACGCATTGCCACCGGAGCCCCGCCGCAACTCGATTGGCTTATGCGAAGCCGATTGACCGTGGCACTGATTTTGGGATTGCGTTTTCTGCCCGTTGCCACCGTGGCCATGATGTTCGCCACCTGCGGTCTATCGCCATCCTGGAGAGATGCGGCCCGTATTCACGGCGTCAGCAGGGTACGAATGTTTGTCCGTGTGACCCTGCCCTATCTCAGTTTTGCGATTGTAGTCAGTTTGTTGCTGGTAATGGTGCTTGCCGCCACCGATATCACCACCACGCACTTACTCCAACCTCCGGGAGACCAGTCGTTACCGGTCGCCATCTTCACCGTGATGGCCAACAGTCCCGAAGGACTCGTCGCATCGCTCTGTTTACTTTACCTGCTCTGTGTCGTTCTGCTTCTGGCCGCTGCGTCACAGCTTCCGCGTCTCTGGTCGAGGAGATCGGCATGACAGCACTCGTACGTTCTCGCGGGTTGATCTGTCGACTGGGCAACCAGCTCGTGCTCAACGGCACGGACTTCGACGTTGCGGACCATGAATCCATTGCCCTGCTGGGCAGTTCCGGTAGCGGCAAGTCGACGCTATTGCGGGTGATTGCCGGCTTAGAAACGGCCCGGCAAGGCGAACTCGCCATTGACGGAAAGGTGGCTTCGCACGACGGGCGAATACTCATTCCACCGCATCGTCGCGGGATCGCGATGATGTTTCAGGACCTTGCACTCTGGCCGAATCTCACGGTCGCGGAAAATGTCCGCCTGGGTCTTTCCGGCTTGCGACTTTCCCGCGACCAGTCGCAAGCGCGGATCGAGCACGCCCTGGATCTCTGCGACATTTCGGAGTTGGCGGACCGTCGCCCGGGAACCCTTTCCGGTGGCCAACAGCAGCGGCTTGCGTTGGCCCGAGCGCTCGCGATGCGGCCCAAACTCCTGATGCTCGACGAACCGCTCGGGGGCCTCGATTTGATCACCAAGCAGGCGGTGCTGCAGCAAATCGCGGAACTAAAAGCAGAGCTCGGCTTTGCGGTCATCCTCGTGACGCACGATCCTGTGGAGGTCTACAGCCTCTGCAATTCGCTAGCTGTCTTGGAAAACGGGCGAATCGTAGAACAGGCTGCCTTGGACGAGATTGTGGCAAACCCACAGTCGGCGCTCGCAAAGGCATTTGTGCGAGCAATGCAATGCGGAGAATAGTTTGGGATTCTTCGCAGCGTGCGAAAACTCGCCATCGCGAGAAAGTACCTCCTGGAGTCGAACAAAGCGACCAAACGTCGGAGAAAAAGGTAGATGGGTGCCATAGGATTACTGACCAGATGGGCAATTTGAGCTTTGGAACAATTCCGGACCGAAGCCGGCCAGAGATCTGCTCATCCCGCTGGTGCGGATTATTCGAGTCCGGTGGTCCGACCTGTGACTGCTGAACCGCCAAAGAGCGAGATATTGTTCCGGAGCGGAACAACTAGACGATGAATCTGAAGCAACAACACCAACCAAACCGAGCAGGATAGAGAGCGGTGCTTGGATGGCTGTTGTTCTTGTACGTCCCGAAAAAGAACATTAGACCGATTGGTTCCGCACCAGGTGGCAGCAGCAAGCATATGGCGTATATACACCGATCCCGCCGCCGCCGCAGATTTTCTTCTCCCGATAGATCAGATATGACTTCTGCTCGGTTTTGCTGCTTTTTTCTCCGATCTGTCCACAATGTTCTGCAAAAAGACAATCTATTGTTGGAGACGATGGGCAAGCATGGGGCAGCAGTCGCTAGACCGGAGAGAGGCGTATATGCACCACAAATCAGAGACGATAGCAATGGGAAGTGGACAAGATTGGGCGGAACACCTCGACAAGTATTTGAAACCACCGGCAGCTAGACCGGTTGGTTCATCCTCGCCAGCAAGACCATCGATGCGGTCTCGATCTGTTGGTCTCTCACAATCCGCTCAAGGGCCGATTGTTGCTTCTCGAATTGCTTCCTCTCCCATCGCTCGATCAATTTCTCGCGCTGCTTTGGTGTAAGAGCGATAGCGTGCCGCCGAGCTGCTTGCAGTTTCTTTGGTATTGGCATCATGTGTCGGGCATCATGTGTCACCTCCATGACATAAAACGGGGCGTAACGTGTCTGGGCCTTTAGATGCCATGGCGTAATGTTTTTTAGGATTCTTGACGGAGAGTGACCGCTAATCCCGCCACTGCGGGCCAACGCGGGGCTGTTATTTATTCGTTGTTAAGAACAACAGCCAACCATGCCGAGCCTTCTAGAAGCTCTTTTTGATTCATCCCCGACGCAACTGATGTAGAGACTGGCGTAACAGATTCAATACGCCACCCATTATTCAAATACCACTCAAGGTGTTCTGCCACACCAAAATGATCGTAGTTGTCTGGTGCGATCTTTACCGTTACTAATTTGTGCATGTTTTGTCACAGTTAGTTTTGTCACAGTTACAGGTCAGGCCGCTTCCGAATCGCGAGAATGTATAGCATTTCATAGTGATATGGACTGCCTATGCCAACTGTCAATAGGGGCGAGAATAGCGGGCTTTCGTTTGCCCCATATTCCAGTCGGACACGCTCAAACTGACTGCGGACCGCTTCGTCTGCCTTCTGCTTCGCTTCAAAATACGTGGGAGCTTTTCAGCCTGGGAAGATCTCATCCGATAGACGGCCCGCCTCAATAGCCTTATCCACTCTCTGCCAGTCCGGTGGAAGGGCGCCGTGCGCTTCCGCGCAGGTGGGTGCGAAAACCGGCGAAGCAACAGAGCACCCCCCTAGGGAAGTCGAACAAAGCAAAGAAACGTCGGGGGAAAAGGCAAGTGGGTGCAATTAGCGCAGCACAATGCGCAGCATTTTGACGGTCAAGCGCGGCTCCGCCTTCTTCTTCGCGGCAGCAGCGTCAGGCCAAAGAGCGCGAGCAGGATCGCGGCCGGTTCGGGGACAGTGGAACCACCGGCTTGCGAGTAGAGCGTCACGTCGTTGCCGTC
>MPMF02093361.1_pt1 | contig 17837 bp, 12 predicted proteins | sample 1617271 | NCBI WGS metagenome assembly MPMF02 (sample SAMN05944812, study PRJNA350692) | marine metagenome | biome: marine; feature: ODZ; material: water; isolation source: 120 m water sample prefiltered with 30 um filter, filtered on to 0.2 um... | place: Pacific Ocean | collected 2012-04-09... | reverse complement strand
CGTGGCAATACTTCCCGGTACGCCAACAACCGTTATGGTCTCTCGGCGAATATCAATATCGAGTTCGCTACAGGCCTGATAGAGATTTTTGATGGCTGCAAACACCGTGAGGCTGTTTCCAGTCGTCACTGGTATCGGACTGTTTTCGGCAATATATTTTCCATGGCCACCAACAACACTGGTTAACGAACCGAGGCCAACGATACCGGCCCCCCAGTCAGCCGCCATGCGAACCGCTGTTTCCGTTTGTTGGATAGCCCGTGCAGGATCCTGTAAAATTTCCTGTGCGGTACAAGGAATTTCATACACGCGACCTTCGGCAGACTTACCCGAAGATGTCTCGAGCGTCTGAAACCGATCTAGGACTGTTGGACTTGTGGGCGCTACGGAACTTCCGAAACCAACGCCCTCGGCCATCGCGTCTTGCACGAAATTACAGATCTCAAGAAGATTTCCCTTTTCCCAATGGGACAACAGTTCGCCACCATCGTCCATCTGAAAAAGGGCCTTGCTCTCCTCCGAGAGAGGATGCACAACAAAAGCAAATTTCATGATGTGATCTGGATCGTCTGAGAGATGTGCAAAATCAGCACAGTTTCACTAAAAGCGGGTAAATGCCACGATCCATGCCGCGCCCATGCGCGCCCACCCGTTAGTCATCACTCCATGAAATGAAAACAGGGAAAGAAGTAACTTCTTAAGCTACCAAACCTTCCAGCATATCAGCATACACCGCTGGGAGGGGCGATTCAACCGAATCTTGTGGAAATCAAGCGTTTCTCGCACAAGCGTGGCACCTCCAAATTGGAGAACCATCGCTCTCGGCAAGGACCAAAAAACCACAAAAAATCCGAAAGTTTTGACAACATTGCCAACTTTCCTGGCCGGTTCAGCCTGCACAACCGGCATACCAGAGTGGTATGATATCCTCTCGTCGGTCGTAGGGCGATTGTCAACCACCGCTGTGGCGAGCTTTTTGTCCCAGAGTCCTCATCTCTCATTCCGTTACAGTCCACATTCCACACCATTGTGGCAACCTGCCTTTGAATTAGCGGCCAGAAGAAAAAGTGGCATGACGGAACCAGTCTCTTCAACTTTTTACGACCGCAACTACGGTTGGATTCTCCTCATCTTTGTGCTGTCCATTCCGGCAGTCGCTTGCGGAATCTATATCAATGAGAAGTCCAATAATAACAATATCAAGCAATGGCTACCCAAAGATGATCTCGAAGAAACAAAGACCTATAAAGAGTTTTGCAGACATTTTGGTACCGACGAGTATGCCATCGTAAGCTGGAAAGGATGCACACTCGACGACCCGAGATTGCAACGCTTTGCAAAATTAGCCCGTGAGTATCGCGATGAGGATGATGACAAACTATTTGTGAAGGTGCAAACGGGCCCCGAATTGCTCGCACAACTTCAACAAAAACCCTTTGGTCTGAGTGAGACTCTTGCCCGGAAGCGGCTCACATCGATCGTTATTGGCCGAGATAATAAAGCCAGTGCCGCAATCATCGAATTAACGGTGAAAGGAGATGATAATCGGCAGGCGGCTGTTGCTGCGTTGCGGAATATCCTCGAGAAACAAATCAAAATCCCCTCGGACGATATTCATATGGCTGGCGATGCTGTTACGAATGCGGCCGTTGATGTTGAAAGCCAAAAGGCAATGAACTCGCTAGTCATTTATTCGACGCTGGTTGCACTCGTTTGTGCTCTCTTGAGCCTACGAAGCCTGAAACTAGTGGTTGTGGTCTTTATCACCGCAATTTTTTCCTCTACCCTCGCTGAGTCACTGGTTCCAGCATTGGGCGGACAGATGAATCTTGTCCTTGTTGTGATGCCAGCGCTCATCTACGTGCTAAGTCTTTCCGCCGGTGTCCATCTGGTGAATTATTATCGCGATGCAGTCAGAGAGTTTGGCACCGCGAAGGCACCCCTTATCGCTGTGAAGCATGCCTGGTTGCCTTGCATGCTGGCCGCCGGGACGACCGCCGTCGGATTGGCCTCACTGTCAGTGAGCAAGATTGTTCCCGTCAAAGATTTCGGTACATATTCGGCAATTGGAATTGTGGCGAGTTTGATCGTCCTGTTTTTGCTTCTTCCTGCAATGCTGGTGTTCTCGCAAAAATTTTCCTGGAAAAAAGATGGCCGCAATACCACTCCATCCAGCGCTCTGTCGAGACCGCACAAATTTGACTCTTTTGTTCAGTTTGTCGCGAGATGCGTCCTGAAGCAGCACGCCGTGGTCGCCTTTGTCTGCTTGGCAATCCTAGGATTTTTTGGCTGGGGCGCAATTTTCATCAATACTTCCGTCAAGCCCGCCCGCTTTTTCCCCGAAGACCACCGTTTGATTGCCGACTATCATTGGCTAGCAAGCCCCGAAAGATTTGGAAACCAGATTCCGCTTGAGATCATGCTGGAATTTGACCGCAAGCGCTCGCCGCTGACCACGCTGAGCCAATTACAACTGGTGGAAGAAGTTGAGAAGGAACTCGTTACGAGTCAATCCAAGTACGTAACCGCCTCCATTTCCGCCGTCACTTTTGCACCAGAGTTGGACGACACTCACTATACGCGTTACGTGATGAACAAACGCATTGCTGATGCGCGTGGTGATTATGGAAAAGTTCATTACTACAGCTACGAGGATCCCAACAAGCAGGCTTTCTCTTTTCCTCCATCGTCGCCGGCCAGCGATGGCACCAAAAACGACATCGCTATTGAGGGAACTGAGGCAGAGCCTCAAGTCGGCAAGGATATCTGGCGCATTAGTACCCGACTACGACCTAATGATGATGATTACGATGAAGTCATTACAAAGATCGAACAGAATGTTAATGGGTATCTCAAAAAGCGGGGTCAACTGAGTGTCGAAAAGCGAAAAAAGGCCACCGCGCAGTTTGGGAAAGTCAAAGAGAAGATCCACGCGAAAAGATTGGAAGAGATGAGCAAATGTGATGGAAGCGATGATCCGGAGGCCTGTCGGCGAAAAGCCGCAGAAAAGTATGACATCGATCGAGAAAATTTAGAAAAGAGATTTGAGAATGCGATGCGGAATGCTGCGGATGATACGAAAGGCGTTACTGTTCACTACACAGGAATGGTACCACTGTTTCACATCGCCCAACGAGAACTGTTAAACGGTCTGTTCAAAAGTTTTTTGCTCGCATTCCTGCTTATTGCAGTCATGATGATCTTCTGGTTTCGGAGCTTTGCCGCAGGCGTCGTGACCATGCTTCCCAACGTCTTTCCGGCCGCCGTAATTTTTGGATGGATGGGCTGGACCGATCGGATCGTTGATATTGGTTCGATGATGACTGCGAGCGTTGCCATGGGTATCGCTGTGGATGATACCGTCCACTTTCTGACGTGGTTTCGTCGGGGCATGCAGGAGAACATGACTCGGCGGGAGGCCGTACTCTACGGCTACAAACGGTGTGCTCTCGCAATGACACAAACAACTACGATCGCCGGTCTTGGATTACTCGTGTTTAGTTTTAGCGCATTCCAGCCGGTTTCTCAGTTTGGCCTTTTGATGTTCCTGCTGCTCACTGCCGCACTTGTCGGCGACCTGCTTTTTCTCCCGGCTCTATTGTCCGGACCGGCTGGCAAGCTATTTGAGCCTAAGTCAAACGCAAGCAAACCGACAAGCAGCAAACCTGTGGCAATGGGCAAAACGTTGCAACCGAGCTGAAATGCTAAACCGTTGCGCCGGGGCGATTAAAAATAGGACTGGAGAGATCCGCGCCGCCGAATATCTAATGTGGAGCAATGGAACGCCCCACCATAGACATAATAATTGGCATAGGGACAGGGGATCGGCTCAAAACCCCACTCAGTGAGCTTCTCGATCAACGGTTCCTGACTCGCTTCACAAACAACACGTTTTTCGTCCAGCATCAGAACGTTCATGCTAAGCCAGGCACTGCTCAAGTCAATCATCTGGACCATCGTGTTGACGGGCCGTGGCGCCGGGAGAAATTCCCAGCTTTTGAGAATTTCCGGCACATTATTTGGATCCAGAAAATCAGGGCTGTAGAGTACTTTTCCCGGACATAGCGGGACAAAGGTAGTGTCAATGTGCATCGGCTGTCGGGATTGGGTCTTGATTTCATGAACCCCATACCGCTCCCCCAAATGCCGACGCAACCACTCAATTCCAAACTGATTGGTCGCATTGCTTCGGGTAACAAAAAGATCGCGACCACAACGTGCAAAATCCGCAGCATCAAAGCAGCATTCGCTTTCATTCACCGCGAACTGCAAAGGCTCGCCCTTTTCCGGTAGTTCCCAATCTTCGTTGTAGAGTGAGTCGGCCAGTTGTGGCTTGGGTGCTGCGGTCCATTGTGCACCAGCCTGAAAATATTCGTGCAAAAGTGCGCGATAGGCGTGGACCTCAAAGTAACGACTTCGCCATGCCATCGGGGTTTCGATAATTTCCTCACCGACGACCAACAATCCGTCACGTGGATTGGCCACGTTATAGCCCGATTCGGCCTGCCAGTCGGGAGTGGAAAAAGGATTGGTCTGTGGGATCGGGTCAGGACGACGAACAGTGATGCCCTCGCTCTGAAGAATGTGAATAAACTGGTCCAAGTCACGCTGTGCCGCTTGAACCATTGCATCGGGCGCCGGCTTGCCCGAGAGCAGTTTCAACAATTCCCAGGATTCCTTAGGAGTGGCCGCCTGCAGCGTCACATGCCACGGGGGAACGGCCCCTCCGCTCACGCGACCAACAATCACCTCTTCCAAAGGATCCCACTCGTTGTGGGAACAGACGATGCGTTCTTTTTGTTTTGTCTCTTTTTGTTTGGTTGATTCTGTCTCAGCAGTTGCCATTCTTCACGAACTCCAAAGAAATAAAACGGTTCCGGGGCGCCTCCATAGGGGAGAACATATCAACCAACATATATGGATCGAGGCGGGGCGTCAAATCACATCCACCCCGAGAAGACCGGCTAAGGCGCGACATCACGAGTTGGTCGGAGGGGAAAGATTTGAGGGCCAGAAGTACCCTGAGAACCTCAAACCAAGCTGTTTTGCCACCACTTTAGAACGGATAGTGATAGTGGTGGCGATGAAGTGGCCGAGGGGGACCATAGCGATGGTGATAATGCTCCTCGATCACCACCGGATGGGGTCCCTGAGTGGGTGGCAACTCAACGATCGATTGGCGGGGCTGCTCCTGCATGGCCAGCACCACCGCATCGGAAACGCCTGCGTCTTTGAGCGTAATTAAATCGCCCGATGTAATTGGCGCCGCCATACCATTTGCTCGAATGTGCGTGACGATCTGCTGTTGGCCGACATTGGCATTGCTCATGGAGATCACTTCGCTGATCTGAACCGCGCCGGGTGGGATTTCCCGACCCATCTGAGCGGCAATCATCGCACGATTGTTTGCTTCCACTTGATCCAAGGAATTGCCGATGACACCGCCCGTCAGAGATCCAACGGCTGCACCCACCAGGGCGCCCTCGGCTGCATGTCCTGACTGATTGCCGACAATGGCCCCCACTCCGGTACCGAGCAGGCCACCTGTCAGTGCACCTCGATCAGTATGATACGGAGAATAACAGCCTGTGCTAAACGCACCTAGCGCCAAGAATCCGAGAATGGCAAATCCGGACCTCTTTGCGATCTGAGAATATTTTTTTGAGAAATGAACCATCACGCCAAGAACCAATCAAAGATTCATCCAAAAAAGATGACTACTGGTCAGCATAAACGGTCGTACTCTCTTCTTTTGTGACCGGCCTTCTCAGGTCATCACTCTGGATCTGCACCTGCACCCTCTGATCGCCAGGCTCAACGCCTCGAGCATGCACGGTGTACGTCGTATCGGCCTTGGGCACTAGGCGAGGAAGTGGCTCAAAAACAACCTGATTACCCTGGATTCTTCCATGGGTCGGCCCATCGGTGGAAAGGGGCTTCAAATCCGGGGGGAGCATCGCCGTTACGACGATATTGCTAGCAACCTTGGTGCCTTGGTTTAAAACGCGAATTTCGTAAGCGGTATCTCCACCCACCTCTACGGGATCTTCGACATCAACGACCTCGAAGAACAATGCCGACAAACCTTCCACGCGGACAGTCTCCTCGCTTGAATCGCTGAGTTCGCCTTGTGCAGTACTTTCCACGCGCAATGTATGGTCCCCGGATTCTGTCGGAAGGGTCACTAGCTTGACACTTCCCTGCTCTCCCTCCGGAAGCTCCGCAAGGCTCCAATACACCGCGTGGGTCGCTACATCATAATGTCCGGCATTGTTTGCCGAGACGAACTTCAAGGCCCGCGGCAATCGAGAGACCAATTCAATGTCCTCGGCGGTTGCGGTACCAGGATTTGCAACTTGTACGGTATATGTTGCCTGACGCTCTAGATATCGGCGCCGTGGCCCCTTAATTGAAACGGCAAGTTGCGGGGCAATGACTTCGAACTCCATGGTCGCTTCGGCAACAAGATGTCCATCACCACGGGCTGAAAGAACATTTTTTACAACTCCTGCTCGAGCGGCTGTCGCGACCAGTTCAATCTTTCGTGTCTCTTTCGGCTTCAAATCGCCAACTGCAAACTCCAGATCCGAACCCGCCGGGTGACGGATCTCGGGCGGCAGACTGTCAAAAAGAACAATATCGCGAGCGACTCCTGTCCCTAAATTGGAAATTGTAATCCCGACAGATATCTGGTCGCCAATCATCACCTGCCCGGAATTGCTTACATCAATTTTTAGTTCAGGTTTTGTTGCCAGCGTACGTCCTGAAGCTTTCGTTGCGAAAACGACCGAGGCGACACTACCTATCTCACCTTCGGCATCGGGCATTAATTTGACTTCAATGTATTTTTCCGATCCCGGTTCAAGGGTGCCGAGCGACCAACGAAGGGTGCCACCATTTGAAGAATCCGACTCCGGTTTGGTGCCCAGGAGTTGGGTGCCTTTCGGTATGATATCGTGTACTTGGACATCGTACGCCGTTACGGTCCCGCAATTGACTACCTTGAGATCAAAGGTGGTTGGCTTTCCAACTTGAATCTCTTCAGGCACTATCTTTTCCAACACCACTTTCGGACCCTGTGGCCCTTCCAAATGACGTCCGCCGGGATGCCCACCACCAGCCAATCCCGGAGCGACTGCATTCGCCGCTCGATCTGAAAATCGGCTTCCCTGAGTGGTTGCTCGAGCATATCGTTCTGTTGCGGGCGGATTCGCTCGATCGACCGGTTGGCCACGATTGGACCGATCAAATTTCGTTGCCTCCGGCGACGCATCGCGGGTTGTCGGGTTCTGCGGATCTCGATACCTCTGACTGGTGTTGTCTGCGGCGCGTAGGGGCTCCGCATGACGCGCCCTGGCGGGCAGCGTAGCCGGTGCGGCAATGGGGGCCGCAGGAGCGTAACGATTGTCCGCGGGTGGTGATACATTTTCATAACGATTTTGTGTGGCTCTTTGTGATGGTTGCTTTGGTTCAGCAACCGGAGGCGTGGCGGGCGGTCCGCCCAATCCGAAAGGATCCCGACGGGGTGCCGTGGTAGACTCGCCAGCAGGTGCAGCAGCAGGTAGCGTATCGCCAGAATTGCGGGCCGGATTTTGGCGATTATTATTCTGTTCTTCACGTGCCGCAGCAGCATCAAATGCCTGGGCCTGATTGGCAACCGGCCCGGGATGCGGCACGGCATCGTTTGCGGCAATCGACTCCATCGCGGGATCGGCGCTTGTTTTCTTTGCTTCGGCAATCGCGATACATCCCAAAGCAGCCACAAAGGACAGCACCGACAATCGAATACACCAGCGTTTCATAACACTCTTCCTAATTGTTAATTGATGTATGGGTTCAGTCGCGAGAATGGCATCCCATAAGGCGTTATGCGAATCAACAAGCGCCAACAGCACTCGGCGCAAAAGACGCACCATGACCGGGTAGGGTAAGTACCAAAACGGGCAACCTGCGAAAAGGTCAATTTGCAGCGAAAAAGGCCCGTTTAGCCCACGTTTTCGGCAGATAGACAGCGGCCTATCTGACGGACCGCCTGCCGGAGGCGATTTTCGTTCTCTACAAGCGAAAGCCTCAAAAAGCCCTCACCCGCCGGGCCGAAGCCGGTCCCGGGACTGACCGCCACATCTCCCTTTTCCAGCAGGAGTGTGGCAAATTCGATTGAATCGCTGCGGGATCGCCAAGGCTCGGGGATTGCCGCCCAACAGAACATACCGGCTCGGGGTGGATCGACCTCCCAACCAAGCCGCTGCAGACCGGCACAAAGGACATCTCTCCGTTTCTGGTAGATCTCACTTTGACGCAAAATAGCCGCCTCTGTATGCCGCAGGGCCATGATAGCAGCGATCTGGATGGGGGTAAAAAGACCATAATCATAATAGGCCTTGATCGTCCCCAATGCGCGAACCATATCGGGGTGCCCCGCACAAAAACCAACCCGCCACCCAGCCATATTGTATCCCTTGCTCATCGTCGTGAATTCAACGCCCACCTGTTTCGCACCCGGCGCTGCCAGAAAACTCGGAGGTTGATAGCCATCAAACGCCACATCGGCATAGGCAAAATCACTAATGACATTAAAGGAGTAACGTTTGGCTAACTTCACAATTTCCGTATAGAAATCCGCCTCGACGGTGACTGCGGAGGGATTGTGCGGATAATTGACGATCAGCAATTTTGGCTTTGGAAAAATATGCTGGCATGTATACGCAACGTTTGAGAGAAATTGTTCACTATTAGCCACTTCCAGAGCGATTGTATTGCCGGACGCCAACATCACTGCATACGCGTGTACCGGGAAATACGGGGATGGAATAATCGCTGTATCTCCGGGCCCCATTAAAGCGAGGCAAAGGTGGCTAAACCCTTCCTTGGAGCCAATACAGACAATAACCTCCGAACTGGGATCGATTCGAACCCCATAGCGCGTCAAGTATTTACTGGCAACCTCACTGCGCAATTTTTCCAAACCTGCAGCGGGACCGTATCCGTGATTTTTTGGATCCCTGGTCGTCTCGGCCAATTTTTCGATGACGAGATCTTCCGGCGGATCTGACGGATTTCCCATTCCCAGATCAATCACATCCTTACCGGCACGACGTTTTTTGAGTAACAGCGCGTTAATATTTCCAAAAAGATAGGGCGGCAAGCGATGGACCCGGGAGGCCACCTCAATATCGAAGGGCTTAGAATAATCGACTGGATTATCGGAACTTGCGCTGTTGCAACTCATCGCCGGGGCCTCAATGTATTCGCCGCGTAAACCTTCAGGATAATGTCGAGGGAAAACATTTTCCATCGTCCTCGGATAAAATGGCCCTGCAACACAAAATCAGGAGGAGCAACAATCGCAAGAAACGAGGCCCATCCCGGCTCTGTTTTCAAAAACCGCGGCGAACAGATCGCAATGATTTACCCGCGAAACGGAGCACCTGCAGAACGGTTAACGCGTTTTTCTGGGCCCAAGCCTGGCTTCTTAGAAAGTTCCGGGTAATGAGTGGTGTTGATGCGGGCTTGTTCCACAAGCTTTTTAAAGTGCCTTGCCATCATAACCCGGTGCTTTTTTTCAAGAATATCTTCGTACAGCACTTCGCGGACATCCTGCTTATCGACAACAACAGGTTTAGTCACACCTTCGCAGAGAAGGAAAACAAACTTATCGGCTATCTGGATGACACCCGAATGCTCGCCCGGCTTCAACTTGAAGGCTTCGTCCTCTAGTGGTTTCTGTCCACCGTGACGTTGGATAGGTGGCACCACGCCTCCGAGCGATTTCCCTCCCGGATCAACGGAGTACTCGGAAGCCAGCCTCGCAAAGTTTTCTAGCGTTGGATTTGCCCGGTACATATTCCAGACCTCTTGCGCTCGTCGCAGATTGTTCATCACAATGGCACGACAGCGAATGCGGGGACCGTAATTGGCGTCGTAGGCCTTTTCAAGATCTTTCTCGGTGACCTCCACATGACCCTGCACTAATTTCCGCAATGCCACACTGGGCCATACGATGTTATCCAAATACATCTCTTGGGATACTTTTTGCTGCTCCTCTATTATTTTGAACCATTTTGGAAAATCGGGCGTTCCATCCTCCCGAGTAACACCGGCTACGCGAGCTGCTCGACTGACCTCCAATTCCAAATCCTCATCGTTTACCGTCAAATGGGCACGATCGAGTTCAATTTCAATGATCTTACGATTGACAAGTGTACTAAGAACTTCTCTGCCGTGTCTGGCAATACAGGCTTCGGCTAATTCCCTTGTGGTGATCGGTTGTCCATTGATCGTGGCAGCAACGCCCGGCATGTCTTGACGCAATTGCTCATCATTAAAGACATTTTTGACCTCGGCTTTTTCCTGAAGTCTGCGGAAAAGATCACTACCTGCCGTACGCAGCTTTCGATCACGAATCGACTCTGCAATGGTCTTTTTTGCCTTGCTCAAATACTCGTCGGTAGGTAAACGGGCCTCAATTTGAGATATACATTGAAGAATCACATACTGGTCGCCAATCTGAGTAATGGCCGAAATTTCACCCGGCTGCAAGGAAAAGGCAGACTCTTCAATTTGTGTTTCTCCCAAATGGCGACGGATCGGCTGGATCATGCCGCCAGAACTCGCACTATTGACGTCCACCGAGTGCTTCACAGCGAGTGCAGAGAAACTATCCGGATCTGCAATCGCCGCTGCCCTGACTTTGACCGCGAGCTCGGAATCCTTCAGAACAATCATTCTCGCTTGAACTTGAGGACCGAAACGCGACTCAATTTCCTGTTGAACTTCTTCCGGGCTGACGTTCAATTGCTGCTTAGCCAAACGCCGCAATGCGATGGTGGGCCAAATAATTTCATCCCGATAATGCCTGGGAGAAATATCGCGATTATTGCTGAGCATCTTCAACCATTGATCCACTGGCAGACCAAATCTTCTCGCCACTTGATCAATCTCTGCATCGATATCTTGTTTCGTAATAACAACGTTTTTCTGATCACATTCCATTGCGATCAAGTGCCGATTCAACACTGTCTCCAAAACGCTCTGGCCATACTGAACCAGGCAATTTCTAGCAAGTTCATGGCGAAGGATCTGTTGTCCATTGACATTCGCAACAACCTGCATCGGGGGTGGTGTTTTTGGATTTTCCGCAGTCGGGGTTTGATCCTGTACGGTTCGTGATTCGGCAACGGCAAGCTCAGGACCGGTGCTGTAGCGCAGAACGATACAAATCACTAAAGTAAATACGCCACCCACCACAAGCAGCAACGGACGGACGGTTCGTAAAGCGAGGGCTTTCCAGCGACACGATCTATCTAGGGTCATGACGGCTTCTCCATAAACCGTTTTGCATTAAGAAATTGCATGATCTGCTCCAATAGCAGAGCGAGCGGGGTGGCAGAATATAGAACCGGGCGGCACTGCCGTCAAGAGAATTTTGGCGACAACCTGACCTTCATCTAGCAAGAAGCTGCTTGAGCAAGCTATGCTGGCGCTGGCCAATGTCCCGGGCCGCAACACTTTTCTGGGCAGCACTTTAAGTATATTTTTGTTCCCACTGCCCAAACGGGCACCATCTTCTTTTTTCCCCCTGACATTTTTTATGCAGTCCCTGCCTCGGAAACCACTGCCCGCACGACCCGCCTTCCTGGTAATGCTCGGCCCCGGCATTATCTGGATGGCATTGGCACAAGGCAGCGGGGAGCTGATCTGGTGGCCCTACATCGTCGCCAAATACGGACTGGCATTTCTGTTCTTACTGATACCCGCCTGCATCATTCAGTTTCCCCTCACTTTTGAAATCGGGCGCTATACCATCCTTACTGGTGAGGGGATCTTTCGTGGATTTTTTCGGCTCAACAAATGGTACGGCGGGGCATTGTGGCTGCTTTTTACCGTTTCGTTTCTTTGGTTTGGCGCATTTGCAACAGCCGGCGGGACCGCAATCGCGCGGTTGACCAACTTCCCCACGGACTGGCAACCCAGAAGCCAAACACTATTTTGGGCTCAGGCCTCCATTATTTTCTTCACCGTGGCTATTCTGTATGCCAAAACAGCATACCGTTTGATTGAATGGGTGATGAAGATTGTGGCCAGCATCTCCATCGTCGGCATGGCGGTGGCATGCAGCCATCCCAGTGTCCGCTCGCATCTGGGTGAATTTTTGAAAGGGCTCATTTGGCCTGACTTTAACGAGATGCAGAAGTTTCAAGCAGCAGACGCCGAACAGCTTTTGACCGCGATCACCTTTGCCGGGCTCGGTGGTTTTTGGACGCTTTTTTACTCCTATTGGATCAAGGAGAAAGGAGCGGGAATGGCCAGCTACATGGTGCCGATGACAGGATTTCGCGGACATCGGGTATCTCTTCATGGTGGGGCGGGGACACTACCGGCACAGGATGCCGAGTCCACATCGCGATTAAAGTCCTGGTATCGCTATCTCGCACTGGAAACCTGGATTGGAATCCTCGGCAACCTGGCAACCACCCTGATGACTTGCCTATTGGCATTTGTGCTTCTCCATCCTGAAAAACAACTGCCCGAACAGTTTGAAATTGCGGTTGTGCAGAGCCAGTTTTTTGCCGTCAGTTGGGGAGATGCGGGACGTCTTCTGTTCCTGTTTATCGCCGGGGCTTTTCTGGCCGATACATGGCTGGCTACGGTCGACTGCGTGAGCCGCATTCACCTCGATGCCCTAGAGTCGATCTGGCCAGAATTTTCAAAACAGGATCAGCGGACGTGGTATTACGGAATCGTACTTGCTTTAGCAGGTGTAACCTCTGTTACCATGTACCTTGAGCCGCCCGGAACCCTCATCCTGCTTTCGGCGGTGATCGGAATTTTTGGCACCGTTTCCTATTCCCTTGGCCTCATCTTTTTAAACCATGTCGTCCTCCGCAGACAACTTGCCCCGGCACAGAAAAGTTCCCGCTGGAGCATGGCACTTTTGATCTTTGTTGCGTTATGTTATCTGGCACTAGCGATCGGCTATCTGATTGTTAAATTTATCCACTTTTGATAAGTCTACGACCAACCATGGCTCTAGCCTCCAACGATTCATTTCCGCTTCCTCTGTTAATTACCGGAGTTGCTGGCGTTGCGGGATACAATGCGATGCAGCACTTCCGCAATCGATTTCCCGGACAGGTTATTGGCATCCGACAAAAAAATAATTGGCCTCTCGCCGGCCCGGGTATCGAACCTTGCAACGCCGAGGATGCCGACACCCTGGGGCGACTGTTTGACCGCTACCAATTTCGTTCTGTCCTCGACTGTGCGGGCAATTGTGCACTCAAATCCTGTGAGTTGGATCCCGACCTGGCTTGGCGGACCAATGTGGAAGGGGTTCGCAATCTTCTCGAAATCATTGCCGGCACCGAAACACGCCTGCTCCATCTTTCTATCGATCTGGTGTTTTCAGGAACAGGGCGAGGAGACCACCTCGAGAGTGATTTCACCGATCCGGTCACCGAGTATGGACACTCGATGGCTGCCGCGGAGCGATTGATCCTGCTCTCCTGTCCGAGTGCCTGCATTCTCCGAATTTCACTGCCGATGGGTATCAGTCACAGCGGTCACGCCGGGGCCATTGATTGGATTCAATGGCGCTTCAAAAATGCGAAGCCGGCAACTCTCTATTACGACGAAGTGAGAACGCCCAGTTATACCGACTGCATGAATCACCTTTTTGAGGAGGTGTTGGGCGGTTCGCTTCACGGCCTTTATCATGCCGGTGGACCGCGGCGACTGAGTCTCTATGAGATCGCGCAAATCGTCAATGTCGTCGGCGGTTATGATCCAAAACTGCTCCATGGCTGCTATCGCAAGCAGGCGGGGCCAATCCCGCCACGAGCAGGAAACGTCACCCTCGACTCAAGCAAACTCACTCGCGTACTCGGGTACCAACCGCTCGATCCCTGGCCGCTCGACGACTCGTTCGTACCAACAGACAGGGACTGGCACTCAAGCCACCACCGTACAATGCAGGGCACACCCGAACTGCTGGCCAACATGCTCTACCGAAACCGTTCACGCAATCGCAAAAGAACGAAGCCGCACAAGACGTCTCAGCCCCAATAATATCCCGAACAACTGCGCTGCTCTTCAGGCAACGACAATACGTCATTTGATGCGCATGCGATCGTAACTGAGCAATCCGACGATCGACTTGGCATCCTGAATGCGGCCATCTTCGACCATCTCTATTGCCTCGCTCCAACGGACAATCATTGGCTCAATCTGTTCGTCCTCTGCAAGCGACATCCTGCCCTCCACCAACTCGGTCGCCAGAAAAATATGCATCCGCTCTCTGAGGATACCGGGAGACATAAAACACTCGGTGAGCAACACCATTTTTCCTGCCCGGTAGCCCGTTTCCTCTGCCAGTTCGCGGGCTGCGGCAATTTGCGGATTCTCGCCCGGTTCCAGGGTGCCTGCCGGCAACTCAATCAGTGTCTCTCCCACAGCAATCCGCCTGTTTTTGATCAGACAGACGCGATCGGCATCGATCATGGCCACCATCGCAACGGCCCCGGGATGGAGAATCAGTTCCTGACTCACCGGTGGCCCGCAAGCTCGATTTTCCTGCCGCCGCACAACACGAAATTTTTTTGCCTCAAGCAGCGTCGTTTCCTTTTCATCCATCCAGAGACTCCTTTTTGCACTGCCGACGAAAACACTCTATCCGTTGCTGCGAGAAATGCTAATCGGTAAGATAACCGATGAGAAATTTGATATATAGTCGTGATCCGTGGATCATCGCGGTGGCTTGGCGGGCGCAAGACTATTTTGTTTCAATCCTGCATATCGTGTTACCCCATGACGCACAGGCTACAACAGGATCGAGAGGACCTTCTTAAAGAAGCGACCGGACTGGTCGATCGCGTCGAATTGAAACTAGACGCCTTTGAGGAAAGCATCGTCGTCGGGTTTCGTGCAGCTGGCGGATTGAGTTTCTACTTTGGACCCGATCCGGTCTATCATTTCAATCCATCGCTAAAGCTTCGGAGAATATTTCTGGGCGGGCAACGTTATAAAGCAATACAAGGAAATCTCATCCGGCTGATTCAAGATCCCGATGCACCCAATCTGAAATTCTCCCCCCATGAACTCAGCACCGTGGAAACAGCCGATATTCTTGCCCGGATGGACCATCTCCTCAAAATGCTTCGTTCCCACCTTGAGCAAGACAGATACACGCTTCTCGGGCAAGTTCCGGAAGATGCAAATAGCATCGACCGCCTGCGGACGCTCCTCCCCGAACTTCTGCTCGGTCGGATTGCGGATACCCCGCACGCAGATGGGAAACAACCATAACGAACCCGCTACACGAGTGGTTGCCGCTCGTGCTATGATGCCGGATCAAGAACGCCAGAACTCCAAACTGGGATTCCCGCCACGTGCCCAAATTCGCTGTAATCATGCCGGCAGCCGGAAAGAGCCGACGATTCAAAGACAAGCATTACAAAAAACCGTTTGCAACATTGGATAAACGGGCTGTCTGGCTGCACTCTGCGGAAAAATTCCTCAATCGTGACGATGTGATTCAGTTGATTCTGGTCATTGCCGAAGACGATCGCGAATCTTTTGAAATGAAGTTTGCAGCCAATGTTGCGATCTTAGGTATCGATGTCGTCGATGGTGGCAAAGAGCGGGCCGATTCAATTGAAAAGGCACTCGCCCACGTCAAACCGGAGGCTGATTTTGTTGCTGTCCATGATGCCGCAAGACCGTGTATCGTGGATGAATGGATTGCCACTCTCTTTGAGGCTGCAGAGAAATCGGGTGCCGCACTCTTTGCCCTACCGGTTACAGCAACACTCAAACGCGTGAGGGACCAAAACATTGTCAAGGAAACCGTCGATCGCAAAGGATTGTGGGAGGCACAGACACCGCAAGTTTTTCGTCGAGAATTATTACTCGAAGCGTACGCCCGTCGCAGCGGATGCGTTGCCACCGATGATGCCCAACTGGTAGAGCAGATCGGGCACGAAGTAACCGTTGTAGAAGGCTCGCCCCTGAACCGCAAAATCACCAACAAGCAGGACCTGCGATTGGCAGCCCAGATCCTCAAAGTACTTCCAAAACCCCGCACAGGTGGCACCGGCAACCCCTTTGCGGACGATGATTTTTTTCGCTAGCGGTCCGTGCCGGGGAGCAACCGTTCAACCCCCACTATCGCCTCCCACGCAGATGCGACATCATACGGGCTCGTTGATGCTTCCACTGGAAAACAACCGAATCTTTGGTAACCGGTAGATCGTACGATATGGATATTTGCGAAGAGCTTGATTGGCGGGCTTCGGTTCAGCAGACAACCGATCCCGATCATCTACCGCAATGGTTAGCTGCGGCTAGCCGTACGCTCTACGCTGGTTTCGACCCTACCTCCGATGGGCTGCATGTTGGCAACTTTGTTGCCTTAATGATGCTCAGACGCTTCCAAAAAGCCGGGCATCGTCCGATCGTGCTTGCCGGAGGCGCCACGGGAATGATCGGCGATCCGAGCGGGAAGAACCAGGAACGAACGCTACTCTCCCCGGAAATCATTGACCACAATCTTCAGAGCATCAGTGGTGAGCTGCAACAGTTTTTGGACTTTGAGTCTTCAAATGGCGCCATACTGGTCAACAATTATGACTGGATGAAGCGTTGGGATTACCTCTCTTTTCTCCGCGACATCGGTAAACACTTTCCAGTCAATGTGATGCTGGCAAAAGAGTCTGTTAAGACCCGTCTCGAACAAACCGATGTGGGCATGAGCTATACCGAATTCAGTTACATGCTGTTGCAAGCCTATGATTTTGTCCACCTGCACAAAGAATTCGGCTGCGAACTTCAAGTCGGCGGCAGCGACCAATGGGGAAATATTACTGCGGGAATCGAACTCGGTCGCCGCCTTGGAACCAGCCCCCTCTACGGAATCACCTGTCCGCTGCTGACTCGAAGCGATGGGGCAAAAATGGGCAAAACGGAACAGGGAACCATCTGGCTTTCGCCTCAAAAAACGAGCCCGTATGCGTTCTATCAATACTGGTACAACGTGGACGATGATGTTGTGGGCAACTGCTTGAGATTGCTTACCGAAATGGAGCAAGAGGACATCCTCGCCCTGGATGAAGATCGTCAGGTCGATCCCGGGAGTCGCAACAGCCAGCGGCGGTTGGCCGAAACAATCACAGAATTTGTCCACGGTAAGGATGGACTTTCCAAAGCTTGTCGCGCTTCAGAGGTGTTGTTCGGTGCCGAGGTCTCAGCGCTTTCGGATCAGGAGCTTGCCGAAATTTTTTCTGATGTTCCGAGTCAAACGGTGGATCGAGGAGAATTGAGCGGGGAAGGTCTCGACATCCTCGAGGCCTTCTGCCGTGCCGGCCTGGCAAAAAGTAAAAGTGAGGCGCGACGGTGCATCAGCCAGGGAGGGGCTTATGTCAACAACCATCGTGTTGAGGATGTCGAAGCGAGGCTCTCAACAAATGATTTAGCCAGTGAGAGCGTGATGGTCCTGCGGTCAGGAAAAAAAAGATATGCCCTGCTGATGTTTCCTTGAGCGGCTTGCCAATCGCTGTTCAAAAAATACCTTCGGTCACCACCCGCACAAAACAGTCGCCCTATGCCCCGTTTTGTCGTACTGCGTCACGACCCTCCCCCCGACACCCTGCAGACGCTGCACTGGGATCTCATGCTGGAAACAGAAGGGGGGCTTGCAACATGGTCCCTGCCGAGTGAACCGGTCACGGGCAGTACCCTTTCTGCTACGGTTCTCAAAGAACATCGACTCGATTTTCTTGACTTCGAAGGCCCACTTGAGGGCAATCGTGGCCGAGTGAGTCGATTCGATCGCGGATTGTATG
>MPMF02230804.1_pt1 | contig 17877 bp, 16 predicted proteins | sample 1617271 | NCBI WGS metagenome assembly MPMF02 (sample SAMN05944812, study PRJNA350692) | marine metagenome | biome: marine; feature: ODZ; material: water; isolation source: 120 m water sample prefiltered with 30 um filter, filtered on to 0.2 um... | place: Pacific Ocean | collected 2012-04-09... | reverse complement strand
GGGCGCGTGGAAAGCACCATGCCGCCGTTGTGGATGCCGAGATGGCGCGGGAAGCCCTCCAGACGGGCAGCCAGCTGCAGCAGCTGCTGCCAGCGCGGGGAGTGGAAATCATCCCCCAGCGTGGCGCGCAGGCTCTCGGATTGCGGCAGGGCAGCCGCGGAGTAATCGTCCAGCCCGGCGCTGGCGCGTTGCAGCAATCCCTCGTCGAATCCCAACGCAAAGCCGATATCGCGCAGCGCAGAGCGCGCGCGGAATGTGACCACGGTGCAGGCCATGGCCACATGCTCCGGACCATATTTGTGATAGATATATTGGATGACTTGCTCGCGGCGGTCGGCGGCGAAATCGATGTCGATGTCGGGCGGGGTGGGGCGCTCGGGCGAAAGGAAGCGTTCGAAGACCAGGCCGGCGGCCAGTGGGTCGATGGGGGTGATGCCGAGCAGGTAAGCCACCAGCGAGTTAGCGGCGCTGCCGCGCCCCTGGCAGAGGATGCCACGCCGGCGGGCGAAGCACATTACATCCCATACCAGCAAAAAGTAGTTCGCCAGGCGCTGCTCGGCAATTAGTTTGAGTTCGCGTTCGAGCGTGCGCTGGTATTTGTGCGCCTCTGCGCCGGACTTGCGGCCGAGTGCTGTGCGGCAGAGCGCGCGCAGGTGTGCATCCGCGCTGACGTCGGGCGGGAGCTGCATCTGCATCTGTGGCAGCGCCTGCGGGCCGGTGGGAGGGCGCGCCCGGCAACGCTCGGCCACGGCAAGTGTGTTGCGCAGCGCCTGCGGCCATGCGGCGAAGAGGGCTTTCATCTCTTGCGGGCTGCGGAAATAATATTCGTGGTTTGCGCGCAGCCGGCCGTCGGCGCGCTCCAACGGCAGCCGCTGGCGGATGCAGGTGAGCACATCGTGGAGGCGCGCGTCGGCGGGGGTCAGGTAGTGCACGTTGCCGGTGGCTATCAGCGGCAGCCCCAGTCGGTGCCCCAATCTCTCCATCCAGGCGTTCAGGTAACGGTCGTTGCGCTCGTGGTGGCGCTGCATCTCCAGAAAGAAGTGTTCTCGGCCGAACATGTCGGCGTAGCACGCGGCGGTGCGGGCGGCTCGCTGGTGATCGTGGGTAAGCAGCGCGCGCGCTATCGCGCCACGCCGGCAGCCGGAAAGCGCAATCAATCCGGCGGTGTTTTCTGCCAGCGCGCTCTCCGGCAGGGCCGCGTGCCCTTTTTCGCCCTCGCGGTGTGCGCGGGTGATAAGGCGGCACAGGCTGGAGTACCCGCGCTGAGTTTCGGCCAGCAGAGTCAGGTGGTCGCTGTTTTGCGCCAGAGTGAGTTCGCAGCCGATTATTGCTTTGAGGCCGGCCTGTTGCGCAGCCTGCCAGAAGCGCGGCAGACCGTAAAGGCCGTTGTGGTCGCTGAGCGCCAGCGCGGGCATATCCCACTCGGCGGCCTGCGCTACCAACGCCTCGGGGGTGGGCACGCCGTCCAGCAACGAGAAATAGGAGTGGGCGTGTAATTCAATGTATGGCACGGTCGAGAAACCAGAGCCCTTCGCCATCGCGGAAGAGGGTGAGCACGCGCCCATCGGCGATGCTTACCTGAAAATAATCGCGCTGGGTGGGCTGCTCCCACCAGTGCTGCTGCACGCGCCAGTGCTGGTGTACGTACTCCACTGGGTGTGAGCGTTCGCGCAGGCGCAATGCCGCCGGGTCGCCACCGGGCGCGCAGCGCACCTGTACCGGTGTCGGCTCGGGCGGGTCTATGGCGCTGGCCCTCTGCACCACGTTATCGCCAAAGCGCTGCTGCAGGCTATGTAAAGCCTGCTGGCGCTGCGCCGCCGTGCGCTCGCTGCGCTGCTGCAAGAGGTTCATCTGGCGCGCGCCCTGCTGCCACTGGCGCAGCGGATAGGCTGTCAGTTGCAGCGCGGCGATGGGCGTCGGCGGCTTCAATTGATTCAGCAAGTGCGCGGCCATGCGTTGGAGGCGCGCGCGTGCAGCCGAGGGGGGCTTGAGGGCCGCCCCCCGGTGGTGGGCGCGGCCGCTCTCATCGGTCGCCGCCAGCGCCAGCGCGGTGGCGTGGTACCCGGCTCGCTCTAGGCGCTGTGCCAGCCGCGCTGCCAGCTGCTGCAGCCGGTTTTGTAATGTCTGAAACTCAGCCAGCGGCTCGGGCAGCGTTAGGGTGCAGACTATCGCAGGCGGCGGTGCGTAGGGCTGCAGCGGACTCGTATCACGTCCGCGCGCCAGATCGTGGAAGTGTACCAGTTCCGGGCCAAATTGGCGCACCACGGCCGCGTGCGGCAACCGCGCGAATTCACCCAGAGTGCTGATGCCAAATAGATGCAGGCGGCGCAGCATTTCTGGCGGCGGGTCGGGGAGTGCGGTCAGTGGCAGGGCAGCCAGAAAAGCGGCCTGCTGCCCAGCCGGGATGATGCGGGCGGGGCGCGCCTGCAGCGCGGCGCGGGCGGCGGTGAATTTATCCCCGGCGATGGCGGCTGTGACCGGCAACTGCGTCTCGGAGCGCGCCTGTTGTGCCACCGCTATGGCCAGCGCGTTCTCGGAGCGAAAGGTGCGCGCCAGCGTGGTCACGGCGATGAAAAACTTTCCCGGACCGTCGCTCTCGATGCGGGTACAGAATGCGCTCAACGCGCTCTCGAGCTGCTGGTGCGCCTGCTGATAACGCACTTCGGCAGCGGGCAGAAAGCGCGCCAGCGGGCAGCGCTGCTCGACGCTCCGGCGCGAATCTCCGGGTCGGACGCCGGCTGCGCGCAACGGGTGCGCAGCCGCCAGCACGCGCTGATCCCAAGGGCGCAGCAGCGCCAGCGGTTCCCCGGCCAGTCGCGGGTCACGCTGGATTTCAACCTGAAGAGGAAGCTGCGCGAGCAGCAGACAGAGAATACGCATCGAGCAATCGAAAACGGAAAATAGAACAAGAGTTCTATTAATAACACAGCAGTGGCACTTCTGTCAAGGGGGAATTTGCTGTACCCGCATTGTTCGCAGAAGCAACTGGAGCAGGCCATGAGGTGAGGCTGTGCGCTGCCGTATCAGGTGATTCTCTCAGTATAACTGCGTGTACTTTTCACACGGCGGTTTCGCGTGGTCAGAAGTGCGGCGAGGGTCAGGGCTATTGTTATAGTAATACTTATCGTCCCCCACCTCAGTCGAGCTGGACTCAGGCGCGGCATAATCTGCACCTGATGTCGTCCGGCATCGCTCCAGAAACCAATTAACCCGAGCCCTGTCGGTACCGCATGCACCACTTTACCATCCAGCAAGACGGACTGGTGTGGGAAATAGGATAGGCTCACCTGCACAAATGCAGCGTCAGTCAATTCGTATGTAATGTCTGTGGTCTGCAAACCCCAGTTGTAAGAGATTGCCTTGGCTTCGAGAGGCGCTTTTCCGGTTCGACGATTTCCCTCACCGCTTGGTTTAGTGATGTAAATAGTCTCCGCTGCATTGCGGCTCTGGTCGATTCCGACAGGAATGTGAGCAGCGGATATATGCTCGACTACTTCGGTTCGCGGGCTTGCCAGCACCACGGTGTGTGACGGGTTAATGAGCAGATGCGACAGGCCGGGGATTGATTGCTGTTCGGCAGGGAGCGAATCCCGAGTGATGACGTAGCCGACATTCGCTAGGTAGAGCATCTCCTGCCCGGCGATCGCCTCCACGAACACCGCGGAGGGGGCCCGGTCATCCCAGATGCCGGCTGTTTGCTGCAGACCGGTGTGTTGATAGATGTCAAGTAATGAACGGTTGTCGGGTTCGAAGACGCGCAGCGCCGAGTCTCCGTGGCTCTGCAACCACGCGATAACGCGCTCGCGTCCGGTTTGCTGGCGTGCGTGCGCGGGGGGCTCGAAGGCGTTTACCAGCAACGTGAGCGGAGCCAAATCGAACGCCATTGCCAGCATGGCCAGCGCGCACAGGATAACATAAGGATCCGTGCGGAGGGAATGCCGTGCTGACCGCCGCTGTGCGCTCTTTAGCAGCCGGCGGACTGAGTGCTCGCCCGCGAGCCCGGGGACGGCAACGCCGCTCAAAGCTGCCAGAGAGAATCCGAGATAGATTATGTAATACCCAGGCGTGTGCATACCGTACACCACACTTCCAAATGGCAACGCGCGGTGCAAAGACTGAAAAAAAGGAACGTAGTAGGGTCCCAGTACCAGCCAGAGAGCAATCAGAGCCATCGCTATCAGGCCGAAATGCTCATGACGCCGGCGGTATATGCTCAGGGCAGCGCCGATGGCGGCCAATATACTGACACTTATGCCAACGTAGCCTCCCCACATAGAAGGGGTGAGGTAGCTGCCCGCGAACGTGAACACCTGATTCAGGCGGACTAAATCTAGCGCGAAGCCCTGGCGTTGAATGAATCCAACTATGGGGCTGTTGGCCTCCGTCAGAGGCGGGACCACGAACAGGCCCGCAGCCAGTATGCCTGTAACGGGCACTGCCAGGGCAAACAGTAGCATTCGGATGAGCCTGAATGCGCTCTTGATTCCCGTAGGGAAAAGTCCGCGCACTAACAGGTTAAAGAAGAGTAGCCCGGCAGCCGCCAATCCATAGGCGAGGTGCCCGGCGATACTCAGTGCGGTCGTCAATGCGGCAAGCGCCCATGCGCGGCGGAAACGTTCTTGCCGCACAATACACTCAGCATAATAGAACTGCCAGGGTAACAGGAAAACAGGCAGTGCCACCGGCAGTAGGCCCACCAATACCAATTTGTGATAAAGGTAAAAAGCAAATCCGTGCGCAAACGCGGAGGTCAACCCGGCCGCACGCGAACCAGTCAGTATTTCGATGTAGAGGTATGTGCCCCACACTGCCAGCCCGTGCAGTGCGTAGAGCGCCAACCTGGTCGCCACCAGCATGTCCGGAACGAGAAATCCTACGAGGGCTGCAGGAGCGTATGACAGCCAGTTGTAGAACTGCCCAAAGGGGATGCCCAGAGCGGCCACGTTTGTCCACAAAGGCACTTGCGCCGAGCGCAGATAATCTCGCAGCAAGGCTGCCCAGGCTAGGTAGTTTCTTCCGTCAGCGGTCGCTGTGGTAGAGCCGGGCTGCAAGTAATAGCTTCCCGAGACTGCACCGAGGAGCAGTACGGTCAGGGTGGTTAATCGGCGCTGCTGCAGCACCCGCTGTAGGGCGATGGAAAGGAACTTGCCACAGTATTCGAGCCATGCGAGCAGCAGCAGTGCGCTTGCCGCGACGATGCGCATAGGCCAGCGTATTGCATAGAGAACCTCCACCCAGGCCGGGCGGTGATGCCAGGTGACGAGCGGATATCTAGCCGAGTAAATCACATTCAGACGAAAATAAAGGTACGCCAATCCCGCAAGGCCAATGCCTACGCAGAAAAGCGCCACGCGGCGGCGGTCAGGTTCTGGATTGACAGGTGTGCTAGCTGGCATGGCGCTGCTATTATATGGCATTGAGTGATGCGCCGTATTACCTGTCTCTTCGGAATTGGAAGCATTTTCCTCGCTGGATGCATGCCGAGGGTCACGGGCGGATGCATCATTCAACCTCACAGCGAGTGCAGGCAGGCCAATCTTAACGGGTCTGATTTGAGTGGCGCGAATCTTTTCGGCGTGGACCTGAGCGGTGCCGATCTGAGCGGCGCTAATCTGCACCGGGCTTATTTGCGCTGGACCGACTTGCGAGGCGCCAATTTGCGTGGCGCAAACCTGACCGAAGTAGACCTTCGTATGGCGCTGTATGATTCGGACACCATCTGGCCGCAGGGGCTGCACCCTATCGGGACTGGAGCCATGTTTGTGCCGCGTTAGTTTGCCCGTTTCGCGGTGGTTTCGGGTGGTTGTTTTTCGAATAGGCGGCCACTTTCTATCCATTGGCGCCGCCGACACTAAATGAGTACGACCGCGCGAAAAGGGCGGTTTGAAGGCTACTTTGTATTGGCTGTAGTGCTGCTCGGTGTTGGGATACGGGCATACCAGCTGGCTGGCGAGATCATCGCCGACGATGAATGGCACGCACTTTACAGGTTGCTGATAGTCGATTACAGTCACATTGTCACCCACTTCGGCTATGCTGATTACAGCATACCGCTGACGATGTTTTACAAGGCGCTTTCCGATACCGTTGGCTTGAACGAAGTGGGAATGAGGCTGCCCGCTTTTCTGACCGGCATCTCCATGCCGCTGGTGGTGCCGCGATTGTGGCGCAGGTATATAGGTCGCAATGCGTATCTTTTCTTCGTCGTGCTGCTCTCGGTTTCCCCGCTGCTGGTGTATTTCAGCCGCACCGCGCGCCCTTATGCGCTGACGGTGCTGCTAGCCTCCGTGGCGCTAGCAGCGTGCTTTCGCTGGTGGCACGAGCCCGGGCCCCGCTGGGCCGCTGTTTACCTTTCCTCCACTGTGACAGGCGCATACCTGCATGTCGCCTCGTTGCTTTTCACTTTTATGCCCGTGGCGTTTTTCGGGCTACTTGCTCTGCGCAGCGCGGTCGGCGGCGACGCGCGGCCTGTGCGGCGGCTCACTGCGCTTGGGTTGTGGGCGCTCTTCCTGCTCACGATTGTCATCGGCCCCCCGCTCTACGTTGACCACGCCAATTTTCTGGCGAAGAGCGGAATGCAATCGCTCAGATGGCATGCACTCATTGGCGCGGTTCGCCTGTGGGCCGGAAGTGGGAACCACTTTCTGATTGCGGTTCTATTTGTGCTGGGCGCCGTGGGGGTGGGGTGTTTGTGGCACCGGCAGCGGCTCTGGTTGCAATACTGTCTTTTTTGTGCAGCTGGGCTACTGGCGATAGTGGCCTTATCGCGCGGAGTTGGGCTGGACGAGGCGATAGTATTGGCGCGGTACGGTCTGCCGGTGGTGCCGGTGTTCTTGATGCTGGTGGCGTGCGGTCTCGGCCACGGGGTATCCAGATGGGCTTCCTCCAGCGGGCGTTACGTTGCGGCCGGGATGCTGGTTCCGGTCCTGTTGCTGGCGGGGCCTCTTCGGGCGCAGGCATATTATCCGAATCAGTTCACCGGGCACATGCTCTTTCAGTCTGACTACCGCTTGGAAGCCAATCCATACCGCTTCCTGCAGCCGGAACGCATCCCGGAATTCTATTGGATGTTAGGCGAACAGCCCCCCGCAAGCCTGACCATAATTGAGGCGCCATGGGACCTCGCATGGCACCACATCCGCTTGAACTTCTATCAAAAGGTGCACAGGCAGCGCGTGCGTATTGGCTTTCTCGGCGCGCTGTGCGGGAGTGACTGGCACGGTTTTACAGGCGAGTATCCTCTGGAAGCTACGGGAATGAAGTTCCGCAATTTCGTTCACCTTGAGCGGGTGCTGCAAGCGGGCGCGCGCGAGGGTGATTACGTTGTGTTCCACAGCCGCTCTCCCTCTTCCGGGCAGCAGGCGGACACAATCACGCGCTGTATCGATGTGTTTGCAGAGCAGGTCGGCGAATCATTCTATGAGGATGACGAGATTGTTGTTTTCGCGGTTGCTGGAAGCACGCGAGCGGGCGGCACCGAGACTCGTTGAGGGGAGGAGAAAGGATGACTCTTGACGTAAATCAGCGTCGCTCGCGGGTGGTCGTGGTGCTGCCGGCGTATAACGCGGCGAACACCTTGGCTGATACCGTCAGCGAGATTGACAACTCTGTGGTGGATGAAGTTATTCTGGTCGATGACGCCAGTCAGGACGGCACAGTGGCTCTGGCGGAAGGCATGGGGCTTGTGACGGTGCGACATGCGCGCAACATGGGTTATGGCGGCAACCAGAAAACGTGCTACCGTGCGGCTCTTACCGCCAACGCAGACATCGTAGTTATGTTACATCCGGATTATCAGTACACGCCGAAATTGCTGCCGGCGATGGTGGCGTTAATAGATTCCGGATTGTACGACATTGTCCTCGGATCCCGCATACTCGGCAAAGGCGCTCGCCGGGGCGGCATGCCGTTATACCGATACGTGGCGAATCGGCTGCTCACCTTCTTCCAGAACGTGTTACTGCGAGAGAAATTGTCCGAATTCCACACCGGATACCGGGCATTTTCGCGCCGGGTGCTTGCTGAGTTGCCGCTGGCAGAAAACTCGGACGATTTTCTCTTCGACAATCAGATTCTGGGGCAGGCGATATATTTCGGTTTTCGCATTGGCGAGGTAACCTGTCCGACACGCTACGAACCACGCTCATCATCAATTAATGTCTGGCGGTCGATGAAATATGGCTTGGGAGTGATCTGGACTTCGATGTTGTTTCTGCTTGCCAAATGGAGATTTGTTCGTCCAGCGATATTTTCGCCCGGGGGCCGGCGGCTAATCTGAGTGTCTGCGTTCCTGCCTCGCTCCGGCCGAAATTGTTACGGCTGGCAAAACGCCATAGAATGAATGGTGGCACGGACTGAAAGTAAAAGGAGAAAGAGGTTGACGAAATACACATGTTCCGACTGTGGAATGGAAGTTGAAAACATGCGCTGCGGAAAATGCGGCGCGGAACTTGAGCACGGGTCGCTCGCGCTCGAAGATGGCAGCACGGTCGGCATCTCAGAGTGCCCCAACGGCTGCGGGAAGATCAAATCGCCCGCCTGCTGCGGCGCCGACATGACCCCGGACGGATAACCTTATACAACCGACGCAGGCTCCAGAAGCCGTGAGCAGCACGGTGAAAACCAGAACTAATCCGCGGCTGTGCCGCCTACTGGGTTGTTACACTGCTGCGTACGCGATCCGCATCGAGGGTGCCGAGGGAGCGCCATTTCTCAATCCCGTTGGCATCGAAGAAGATGAATGTCGGGGTGAAGCTAAAATCGAAACGATCACCTAGTTGGCGCCCTACCGGGTCATGAACATTTAACCGGATTATCTGCAGTCTTCCTCCTAGTTCTGTTTCTAACCTGTTCACGACAGGCCGGATCGCAATACAAGCCAGTCAATACTCCGATTGAAACTCCAGTAGTGTTGGCTTCCCGGCAGCCAGCCCTGCCTCGACAGCATCCATTTTCGTCAATGTACTCGGGCCCGGGCGAAGCAACAGCCATGAAAGACCAAAGGCGCTGGCCATAACAACGAGTGCGACCACATCAAAAAATCGGACGCCGTCTCGCAAAAGTGTGACGGCGACAACGGCGTAAACAATGATGGCGCTCAGCGTAAACGAATGTTGATTGAAGTAATTCATTTGCTGTGTTTCGCGGAACGCACCTTTCCTTGTCGCCCGCTTTCAGAGTACTCCGCCTGCGAGGTGAACAGCGAAGAGCAGCATCAGTCCACCACAATCGGGCCGGTTATTGTGGCGGCGTCAGGCAGATCTGCGTCCACTTCCCGAGGCAGCCGCCGGTTGCCTTCCAGATGGTAAAACCCAATCAGCAGCAGGGTTGGTCCAGGGACTGTTCCTTCGGGGATCGTGAATTCGTGTTCATCTAGAATGATCTCCTTCGCGCCCCAGAATGTGGTGGGGTAATTCCCATCCTGAGGAGGTCCGTCATCCTGGGCAATCATTTGTCCGTCCGAATCCAGAAGATGGGCAAAGATGGTATAGGATATATCCAGCGGCCCGGACGCTTCCCAGGCCACCGTTGCGGAAACAGTCTCGCCGGGGCGCGCTCTTAGCGCGGACCAGCCATAACCGGTCAGCACGATGCTCTTCTGAAAGCGAGCCTCGGTGCGGTATTGCTGCTCAGCAACCGGCGCGGGTGATGTGGGCATCAGTTTGACTCTTCCCACGACCACGCGTCGCGATGGGATGCCGTCGAGTGTGCGGGCGGGCAGCTGCTGTCTGGTGTCATAATCGTAGAAACCTGTTGTGACGTCAACCACCACCGGCCGTGAAAGTTCTTTGGAGACTGGTACAAGGTAGGTGTCACAGAACATGTTGCCGGGTTGCCAATAGGAGGTGGGAAAAGTACCGAGTCCCGTGTAAGTGTCTCGTTGGCCCAGGGAGTTTAACCTATGGTCGAGCAAGTGAACGTAAAAAACGTAATCTGTGGTCATCTCAGCGTTAGAGCGCCAACATGCCCTCAGGTTGACATTTTCCCCCTGACGGACCGGCTGGGCTGACACGCTCGTTCCCATCAACGCAATCCCATCGCCCCAAACGATGTCTGCGGGGGTTTAAATCTGCGCTGCCACTAACGCTTCAGTCAGCAATCGCGGCCTTGCATAAGTCCAGGGCAGAAACAGGCCGATGGAAAATACGGCAACACCGAGCATGAAGGCTACAATGCCTTTGTGTATGACCCGGCGCCATCGGGAAAACCATGCAAATATTCCGTGCGCGAGCAGGGGCGACAGCGCCGAGAGCGCTGGAAAGACGTAGCGGGCATTTGCCCCGGTAGGATTATTGACCATATAGAAAACCGCCGCGGCAGTAAAGGTGACCAGTGTGGTTAGAAACACTAGCCAGACAGGCCAGCGAGTTTGGGCCCAGCGTCTGTACTGCGTCACCCGGACAAAGCTTTTGATGAGTCCCCCGGTTGCGACGACTGATAGCGCTAGGAAGATCCAGTAAATTATTGGCGGTAGCGGAACCTGGCCATACGCGAACCGCCCCCACAAAGTGGTCCAGCTATAGACGAGGTCGTGCCATATCCATGTCGTCCCCAGCTGCCTGCGTGAAACCCAATCTCCCATCACCGACAGCGTGAACAGTTCCCCATACAACAAGAGATGTCGGATGAACCACCACCCCGACAACGCCAGCGCGATTCCGACCACTACCGCGATGCGTGAGATGAATAGTTTTCTATCTTGTCGCTGCTCGGCTGTATATACCAACGCAACGCCCCAGGGAATGGCCAGCATCAGGCCTGTCAGTTTAGATAGTAATGCGCAGCCCCAAACCACGCCAATGAGGATAGTGGTTCTATAGGTAAAGCCATCTTTTAGTGCCCGCACGCTTAGCCAGAGGGATAAGGTTCCACATAGTATGATCAAGTTATCGTTAGTAATCGCTCCAGCTAGGTATAAAAACATTGGGTTCAGGACGGCGATGGACAGCATGGCAGCTACTTTGGTTGGCTCATCGGGCCACAGGGTGCGCCCCAATAGCCACATTGCCGTTACCGTGCAAAGAGTTAGGACGATGGACCAGAGACGCAGCAGGTGAACTGTCAGGGCGGTGCCGCTATAGGGGAAAGTCTGTGAATCTGTGTTAAGGTACTGTTGCTTGTTGTCTCGGCTCACTTGTTCAGGCATGTAAGCCCAAAAAGGGTTGCCGGGTGGGATTTCTTCCGGGTCATCGATCCAGGCAACTAGCATCGCACCGACAGCATAGTACAGCGGCTGTCGGTGCAAGCCATTAGGTGCCCGGTCGAACAACCGCCGGGTTTGACGGACTTCTTTGCTCAATTCCTGCACTGGCAGTTTTCTTTCATTAACCAGGTAGCGTACGAACTGATAGTGTTGCAGCTCGTCGGGTGGCTCGAAGAGGGGATTAATCACGCTGCTGAGCAGCGACAATGCGGCGACCAATGCCAGTGCGGCCCACAGCACACGGCACTGCCGGTTGATCCCGTGTGTAGCTCGCATTGCGGACAAGCCTTCCATCTCAGAGCACTCCGCCGGCAAGCAGCGCGGCGAAGAGCAGCATCAGCGCGCCCATCGCGCCGTGCACGATGTGGGCGCGGGCTCGCAGCGCCCTGATTGCTCCGGTGCCCGAAAGCATGGCTGCCACTGTGATGTACCAGCTCGCGTCGGTGCACGTGGCCACCAAGCTCATCGCAAGCGAGGTGCGCATGGGCGCGTCCGCTTTGATGAAAGGGGCGTAAATTGCCAGCATCCAGGCCAGAATCTTCGGGTTAAAAAGCGCCACCAGAAAACCCTGTACGAGGCCCACTCGCCCCGATAGCGCGTGTTGCTCCAGTGTCCCTCCGGGTTCGGGGCCGGCGGCTGCCTGCCTAATAAAGGTGAGACTAAGCCAGAGTAGAAGCGCGGTGCCGCCCCAGCGCAGCAGCGCTTCGATTGAGGAGTGGGCGGCCAGCGCGAAGGCCAGCCCGGCGGCAGTGGCGAAGGCGTATACACCGAAACCGATGCCGTGACCGAGGCCGGTGAGCATGCCGTGCCGCCGCCCGCCGCTCATGGTGTTGCGCAGCACCAGCGCCAGTGAAGGCCCGGGCGACATCGCGCCCAGCACCAGCGCCAGCGTGAGCGCGGCCCAGCTTTCAGGCGTCATGGGCAGCGCCTGCGGGTAGTGGGCTGCTCCGGCGTGGTCGGGGGGGTGCATGTCGTGGCGGGCGCGTGTTGGTTAGTTGCGTTCATCTCAATTGAGAAGCTGCCGCAGTCGCGGTAGCAGGTAACGGTAGTAGCGCCAAGCATAGGGATGGTCGCGCGGGACAATCTGGCAATCGCTATCGCCATGGTAGTAATACGAAAGCCATTCATAGGGCACCCGACCGGCGTCGGCGTAGCTGGCGGGCGGAACCGGCGATGGGTCGCGTGGAACCCAGATCGCCAGCTCGGGCTTTTCGGGAGCCGGCATGCGCGCAATTTGCCAGAGCTGCTTCGTCGAGGGAAAGAAAGCCTCCTCCATCGCACGCAACCGGCTGGATAGAACTGGGTGCTCAAAGGTGCGGTAATCGTATTCCAAATTGTCAATGGCGGTAAGCGCCTGCGTCGCGGGGTGGGTCTCCGCCGGAGAGTTGGCCTCGACCACGACCACGGCGGGGGGAGCATGCAACGGCGCGCTTTCGAAATCGGTGGCGTTGGTCAGCGTCTCCACATTGTGCTTCACCCCGAAAAACAAGGCCGCATACGGCTGGCCGAAATAGCGCACTGGTACCGACAGGGATTTTGCCTGCAGGAAGGCTTGCTCGAGCTCCGGATACGCGCTGCGCGAAACGCGTCGAGCACTGGCGAAACTGGGCACCGCTGCCGCGAGCAGCAGAGCGACCAATAGGGCAGGTGTCGGCGGCCGGTATGGCCAGCGGCGTGCAGGAATGCCGTGCGCCATCCTGGCCATGGCGGTGATTGCCAGCAGAGGGTTGACCCCGAGCAGCAGGCGCATATTGAATCCGGCCACGCCCGCTCCGGTGCGCACGGCGTAGAACGCGAGTACCGTCAGCGCGGTCACGAAGACCGGGTCGCCCGGCGAGCGCCCATGGCGGCGCACGGTGGCGAGAAAGGCCGCGATTCCAATCAGGCAGAGCGTGGAGTGCAGCCCGCCGTTCGCCAGCCAGAACGCTTCGGGCACGTGCGACCAGCGCGAGCCGCCGCCCGTGCCCCTGTACGCGCGCACGTCCGTCAACTGACCTTGCCACCACCCGAATGTCTCGCCTGTATATGCGTAGCGCAGTGCCTCCAGCAGCAGCAGGGTGATTGCCAGGCCGGCCGCCGGCAGCAGCACTTCTTTCAACTTGCGCCGTGGTGGAAGCGCGGCGGTGGTAAGCAGCCACACGAGGGCGGGCAGGGCTAGTCCGGGATGCGCCAGTATCCCCAGCGCCAGCAGTGCGCCGCTGAGAAAATTGCGCCCGCGCGTGCCCGCGGCCAGCCCGGCCAAAAAAAGTGCGAGCGCATAGCCGAGATGAATGCGGGTATAATAAAGCGTGGTCGGCCAGGCGAAAAACCAAAGCGTGGCGACCAGCGCCCAGCCGCGCCCCGGCAACGCTGTGCGTGCCACCAGGAACAGCGACGCGGCGGCCAGTCCGGCGGCCAGCACCAGCAGCGCGCTTTCCAGCACCGGGCTGGCGCCAAAAAGGCCATATGTCAGCGCAAGCACGAACATTATCAATGGCTTGCCGGCGTCGTAACCCCAGCACCCGCGCAGAAAGTCGAGCGCGGCCACATGTTGCGAGGCCACATCCCAGTGCAGAAAATAGGAACTGCGCTGTAGCGAAGCCGTGCTGAATACGCATGCCGCCACAAAGACCACCCAAAAAAGGAGGGCGTCGCCTGGGCACGGGCTCCAAAACCGTTCCCGAAGGCGGCGGAAGATTCCTGTTTTCTGTGGCGATGATGAATTCAAACTGCGACTCGGTGATTAAGATGCGGCTGAGTAGGTGGGCAACGCCCTGCTACTCCAGTGCGACAGGCCTCCCCCCCCGGGCAGATTGCGAGAGGGCTACCAGGGTGGCTATGTTCGCCCGGCTGTCCCCGAGGCTGATACGCGGCGGTTTGCCTTGAACTACCGCATCGAACATGTCCTCTACCTCGCCGCGATATAGATCGACGGCTTTTATGGTGAGTATGTCCGCGCTCTTACCTACAGTGATCGTAAGTGTACTCGTCGAATCTGGCAGGAATGTTTGTGGGATGTTGATCGTACCGTCGCTCCCTACCAATTCCATGTGCATGCGCAGTTGTGAGCGGAACCCGGAGTCGAACTGAGCAATTACGTTGCCAGGGAAACGCAGTTGGCCGGCGAATGTCAGATCAACTTCACTTGGGCCGACAACCTGACTTCCAAACACTTCTACTGGCTCCACGCCCACCACAAAACGTGCGAAGTTGATTGGGTAACAGCCTACGTCCCACAGGCTGCCACCGCCCATGGACGGATCAAGCCGAATATCCCCTGGCCGGTCAAGCTGAAAGGTGAATGCACCCCTCAAGACGTGCAACTCGCCAATGGCGCCAGCTTCTACCAACTCCTTCACTTTCAGTGTCCGGGGGTGATGCCGATACATAAATGCCTCCGCGACCACCACGCCGGCGGCCCGAGCAGAAGACGCGATTCCGTCCACCTCTTGCAACGACATGGCTAATGGCTTCTCGCATAGCACATGCTTGCCAGCAGCCGCTGCCCTGATAGCCCACGGTGCGTGCAGGTGGTTGGGAAGCGGGATGTAAACTACATCGACATTGTGATCTGCCAGTAGCGCTGCGTAGCTACCGTATGCGCGCGGGATACCCCATTCCTTCGCATAGGCCTCTGCGCGGTCTGTCTCACGGCTTGCTACGGCCAGTAGCTCGTTGCGTGGAGATGCCTTTATCGGACCGATAACGGCGGTGTTGATGCGGGCTGTACCAAGCAGGCCCCAACGAAGGATAGTCGCCACAACTAAGGATTGCGTCTAAGATGAGAGATTATGAAACGGGGAAAATGGGATTCACAAGCTGATGTTTCGGTGGCATGGGTCTGTAGGGCAACTAGGCGGCGGCAGGGGGCAAGCCCCGCGCGAGCGGGGCTACTCCGACCAGTGACGTGTTTGGGTAGCATGTGACTCCTCTCGAGGAATTCTACGCGTATTCGTAGAATTCCAGTTGCGCCTATTGGGGTCAGGTGGTAAGCATTTTTCGGTCAAGGAAACACTGATGGTTGATGCCATATGTGGCAATGCTGTTACGAGACTATACCGAGACTATACTATAATAGTAACGATAGTGTTAAAGGCAATGTGTGGGTAGGTCGTTAGTTGTGTCCAGAATTATCCAAGCGCCACAATTCAGTCCCCATGGACAGAAAATGGACTGTGACGACCACGGAATCAGTGCGGGTGGGCGATTAACTTCCGCCCCGTCTACTTCTGTCTAAAAGGTGTGACACATGATCGTGAACGAGGTGAAACGGAAATTAGCAAACGGGCAGGTTGTTATAGGCAGCTTTGTCTTCGTCTCATCCGCTACGTTGACGGAGATAATCGGCCTGAGCGGCTTTGACTTTGTGGTCATAGACATGGAACATGGCCCGGTGGACATTGGGGTCACTGAGAACATGATTCGGGCAGCGGAACTGGTTGGGGTCACACCCTTCGTGCGAGTTAGCCACAACACCTCGCATTTGATCTTGCGCGCCCTAGATGTTGGGGCTCAAGGAGTCCACGTGCCGGATATTGGTGATGCTGAAAGCGCCAGGGCGATGGTGGCAAGTGTGAAGTACAGCCCCGAGGGTCACCGTGGCCTGGGGGGCGTTAGGGCGGCAAAGTACGGATTACAGGATAGTCTAGCGGAGTATGCCGCTACGGCCAATCAGGAGACGATGGTAATTGCTCACATCGAACATGTGAAGGCCATCGAAAAACTGGACGAACTCCTGATCATTGAGGGTATCGACGTCTATTTTGTTGGCCCTACTGACCTGTCCAACAGCCTCGGTATTCCTGGCCAGACCAAAGATCCTAAAGTAGTCAACCTCGTGGAAGATGCCATCAAACGCATAGCCGCCGCAGGCAAGACACCAGGTTGTATTGCCGCGGACAGCGAGAAAGCCAGACACTACATTGACCTCGGCGCTCGCTACATGGCCACCCATGCCGTCAAGTTGATGGCAACCGGCTGCCAGCAGTTTATCAAGGAAGTGCTTTTGTGAGCAACGGCGCGATGTCTGTGCATAATCTGGACGGGTTGATCGCTGTCGTGACGGGCGCAGCCCAAGGCCTGGGTTTGGGAATTGCCGCGCAGCTTGCCCGCGACGGTGCAACTGTCATCATCGCTGACTTGCAAGGCGGGAAAGCAGAGGTAGAGGCTGAACAGTTGCGTAAGAAGGACCTGGGTGTGCAGGGAGCCTATCTGGATGTTTCTGACAGCACTGAAGTGGATGCATTCTTTGAGGACGTGGTCAAAAGATGCGGGAAGCTGGATATCTTAGTCAACAATGCCGGTGTTGGACAGACGGTCGTCCCGACAACCGAGTTGGGCAATGAAGAATGGCATCGCGTGTTGACCGTGACCTTGAGTGGGACGTTCTACTGTTGTCGTGCGGGCGGGGCGATCATGGAAGCGCAGGGGTCTGGATGCATTGTCAACGTCTCATCGATTAACGGCCAGAACCCAGCCGCCCTTGTTGCAGCGTACAACGTCGCTAAAGCTGGGGTGATCATGTTGACCCGGACGTTGGCTCTGGAGTTGGCGGCCTACGGCGTGCGCGTTAACGCCATTTGCCCTGGCCCTGTGTACACAGATTTCAACCGCTCAATGATGGACCAGCGCCGTCAATCCCTGAAAATCAGCCTGGACTCGATGATTGAACGCATCCGTGAGGCTATTCCTTTGGGGCGCTGGGGGGAGCCAGAAGATGTCGCACGGGCCGCATCTTTCCTTAGCAGTCCGGCAGCTTCGTGGATTACCGGCCGGTACTCACGAATATATGCTGGTCCGTAAGCAGAGAGAGAAAAGCTTCTGTTATCAGATGAAGCCATCGCGCTAACAGCGACAAATCTTCGTAATGGAAGCCATGAAAAGTGTGCACTACTGGAATATTCAAAACTTTTCCAATAATTCGTCCGTAGAGTCCAGGACCCCTTCCATGAGTATGAATTAAATCGGGTTTTTCCTTTCGCAAAATGGCGAAAAGTTTGAATGCTGTGAACAGAGAAAGCTGTCTGAGGGGTAGGTTGTAGGCTAAAACTTTGAGAGAATTAAACTTGTCCCAGTATGAGCCGTCATTGGAGGTGCAGATAATGATTTCCCACTCATTCCGGTTCAATCGTTTCAGCAATTGATAGATATGTTCAGGGCCTCCGCCTGGCAAGGTGGTTCCGCTGATATGACAGATTTTTTTCATTTATTTTGAGTTTATGGAAAAATTAAATGCACGCGGTATTTTAAGGCTCGATTGGTTATTCCGGGCGCACTGCTGATTTATTGCTTTACCTTGAGTTATCTAATATAATTATTCCCAATATGTCATCTTATTATTTACTATGGTGTCCCATCTGACTGCGGATAGGATTAAAAGGGATTTTTGTTCATGAGAATTGGGTGCGTATATTCGATTGAGAATTATTGTTCAATCGACAAACCATTGCGATCGCCAATGGAGATTCCTTTTGGGATATCCATAATTGCTACTGTTTTAAAGGTAGCGGGGCATGATGTAGATTTGTTCGTGATAAGCCCTGTCACTCCTCTCAAAAAAATCTTACAAGATTATATCAAAGAAAAGAAACCACAGTTATTTTGTTTGTCGGCAGTGTCTTCCCAGTTCTCCCCGATTGAACACGTTGCCGCGCTAGTTAAGGAGTTGGACCCTGATATTTTTGTGATTCTTGGAG
>MPMF02262988.1_pt1 | contig 17918 bp, 15 predicted proteins | sample 1617271 | NCBI WGS metagenome assembly MPMF02 (sample SAMN05944812, study PRJNA350692) | marine metagenome | biome: marine; feature: ODZ; material: water; isolation source: 120 m water sample prefiltered with 30 um filter, filtered on to 0.2 um... | place: Pacific Ocean | collected 2012-04-09... | reverse complement strand
TATTTTCATTAGCAATCATTTGAGAAATAATTTTTCCTGATATAGCTCCTAATGTCCACCCTAAATGATGGTGACCAAATGAATAAAAGACATTTTTATAATTTTTTGAAGGACCTATAACTGGTAGATAGTCTGGTAATGTTGGTCTAAATCCTAGCCACTCATCTTCATGTTCTGGTAATCCATCTAACATAAATTTGGCATTATTAACTAAATTTTTTATTCTACTTTTGCTTATTGGATTTTTCAAACCACCAAATTCTACTGTTCCTACTACTCTTAACCCTTGTTCCATAGGCGTCATTCCAAAACCTCTGTTTTGAAACACAACGGGACGTGAAATTAAATGTTCACAATCTTTAAAGTGAATGTGGTAACCTCTTTCTGTATCTAAAGGAATTTTTTCATCCATTTGATCTGTTAATATTTTTGAAAAGGCACCACAAGTAATTAAAATTTTTTCAAAATTAAAGGAATTTTCTGTTGTTTTTATTATTGGTTTTTCTTCTGAAAAATTAATAGTTTCAACATTGCTTTTTAAAAATTTTCCTCCCTTTGATAAAAATAAATTAAATAATTTTAACCAAATTTTGCCAGGATTTCTTGCATGTCTAGCTTTTTTATAAAAAACTCCACTGTGGTAAACTTTTTTAATGTTTGGTTCTAAATCGTGAATTTCTTTTTTACTAAGTAGTTGCTGTTCTGCCCCTATTTCGTTTCTAATATTAATTTCTAACTCTCTACTTTTCAAATTCTGATCATTCCAAATATACATAATTCCTTTATTTTCTACTAATCCAGATAAATCAATTTCCTCAAACAATTCGTCATACGCTGGCAAAGCTAAATCTAATATCTGGTGCATATATTTAGCGGTATGCATCATATTTTTTGTGCTACAATTTTTTAAAAATTTTAAAAACCAGGGAATCATTTTTGGAACATAATTCCATTTTAAAGCTAGAGGTCCAGTAGAGCTCAAAAGCATTGCTGGTATATCTGCCAAAATATCAGGTCTATTTAAAGGAATAGAAGCATAAGGTGAAAAATGTCCCGCATTCCCATATGATGCTGCTAAATTTCCAGGTTCGTCTCTGTCAAACAAAGTTATTTCATAACCTTTTTTTTGAAGAAATAGTGCGCTGCATACTCCTTGAATTCCAGATCCCAAAACTCCAATTTTTAAATTTTCTGACATAATCTGAATATATAATAATATAAATTGTTTTGTTTTAGGAAATTAATTGACGATGATATATTTTCGCACTCATAACAATACTTAAACCTATCATTGTAGCTAACATTGAAGAACCACCATATGAAATTATTGGCAATGGTGAACCCACTATAGGTAATAATCCTAATACCATGCTCATATTTACAACTACATAAATAAAAATTGCCGCACCAAAACCATAACAATATAATTTAGCAAAAAAACTTCTACAAATAGTTCCTATGAAAATTATTCTATAAATCATTAATGAATAAATTGATAATAAGGCTAATGATCCTAAAAAACCAAATTCTTCTGAGAATAATGTAAAAATAAAATCTGTATGTTTTTCTGGCAGAAACTCGAGATAATTTTGCGTTCCTTTTAATAATCCTTTTCCCCATATACCACCAGAACCAATTGCAATTTTCGATTGAATTAGTTGATATCCAGAACCCAAGGGATCTCTTTCAGGATCAAAAAAAGCTAATATTCTTAATTTTTGATATGGTTTCAAAAAAGATATAACAAATGGAGCTGAAATTATTAAAACCAAACCAGTATAAACAAAATATTTGACATTTACTCCAGATAACCAAATAACAACCATTCCACTTGATGCAATTAATATGGACGTTCCAAGATCTGGTTGAGTTAAAACTAGTCCAGTTGGTATTAGCAAAACCATTATTGGACTTAATAAATTTCTAAATTTATTTACATTGTTAACTTGCATTCGATGATAGTATTTTGCAAAACAAATAATTATTGCAATTTTCATTAATTCTGACGGTTGTAAGTTTATAAAATACAAACTAATCCATCTTTGAGAGCCAGAAGCTGTTATTCCATAAAAAAAAGCGTAGATTAAAAGCAAAACAATTATAAAATAAAAAAAATATCCCAGGTCATACCAAAATTTAATTCTGATAAATGAAAAAATTAACATCAACGAAAAAAATATTACAAATCTAATAAAATGACCTTTTGTATAATATAAAAACTGCCCTCCTTCAGAAGAGTACATTGAGATAACACCAACAATTCCAAGAACCAACACAGATAATATTAACCAAATATCAAAGCTTCCAACTTTTTGAAAAAAAGTTAATTGGTCTGAATATATGTGTCGTTGAAACATTTTATGTATTAACAAATTTTTTTAATCTGTTCTTTTCTCTTAAGTCGTGTCTATCTATAACTAATTTAAATATTTTTTTTGCAATTGGTGCTGCAGCAACACTTCCTGACCCCCCATGTTCAATAACAACACTTACAGCATACCTAGGATTTACATAAGGTCCGTAAGCAATATACAACGCATGATCTCTTTCTTGATAGGGTATCTGACTTATATCTAAATCTAACTCTCTTTGTGATTCTGTTATTCTTTTTACTTGCGCTGTTCCGGTTTTACCTGCAAATTGGTATTTTTTGTCATCATATCTTGAAGGATATGAAGTCCCATATAATTCGTTGGTAGATCCATACATTGCTTCTAAAACAAATTTCACATTTTCCTGGTTTCTAAAAAGTGTTCTATATTCATCGTTTTTGTAGTTTAGAAATTTTTTGCCTGTTTCTATTATTCCTAGCTGATCTTCTTTTTTTTCATTAATTTTTTCTGAAATTTTATTTTTAATTATTTCTAAAGAATCTTTACTGTCATTTAAATTTATTTTTGGATAAATTTTAAAACCACCATTTGCTAGTTGAGCTGTCATCAAACATAATTGCAATGGTGTTGTTTGAATATAACCTTGTCCAATACCAGTGATAAGCGTTTCTCCTAAAACCCAACTTTTTCCCAGATTGTTTTTTTTCCATTTGGTTGAGGGAACAAGGCCTCTTTTCTCATCTAAAAAAATTCCTTCCATTGTCATTTTACCTAAACCATATTTTTTTGCAGTTAAATTTAATCTATCTACACCTAGTCTTCTTGCAACTTCATAAAAATATGAATCACAAGATTGCTTAATTGCATTTCTAAGTTTCATATATCCATGACCCTTTTCTTTCCAGCAATGATAGGTTTGGCCGTAAAGTTCTGTTTTTCCTGTACATTCAATCGTAAGATCTGGACTAATCACATCATTTTCTAAAGCAGATAAAGCTACCAAAGGTTTTATTGTTGATCCCGGAGAATAAAGTCCTGAAATTGTTTTGTTTAAAAGTGGTTTTAAAGGATTGTCTATAATTTCTTTCCAATCGTGATTACTAATTCCATGAAAAAATAAATTTGGATCAAAAGAAGGGGACGAATGCATGGCAACAATTTCTCCTGTATATATATCCATTACAACTATAGAGCCTGACTTGCCGTATAATAGTTCATTTGTTAATTTTTGAACTTCGATATCAATGGTTAGATAAATATTTTTACCTTTGACTGCTTCGATATGATCTATTTGATTTATTCTTTTTCCATATGCATTAACCTCATATCGCTGAACACCATTAGTTCCAATAAGATCTTTTTCAAATGTTTTTTCTAAACCTATTTTTCCTACTCTAAGTCCAGGAACATGATTGTTTCTTATTACTTCATTTTCATTTAAGTCAGATACGCTTGCTCTAGATACATATCCCAACACATGAGTAAAATTTTCTTTATATGGATAACTTCTCGAAATAGATAAAACTGGTTTAGCTCCGTCTAATTCATGAAGGTATAGGTTTAATTTAGAAAATTGTTCCCAAGATAAGTTTTCAGAAATTATTAAAGTTTCCCAGGGTTTTTGTTTTTTTCTTCTTCTTAATATTTTTATGTATTCTTTTTCCGTTAAGCTAAGAATTTTCCTTAACCTAACCATAAGAGTTTTAAAATTACTGACTTCTTCAGGTATAATGTGCAACTGATAAACTTCAGTATTGTTTGCTATAACTTTTCCAAAATAATCTAAAAAATCTCCTCTAATAGGGGGAAGTCGCCATTCTCTTAAACGATTTTTGTCTGAAAGGGTTAAATATTTTTTATTTTCACTAATTTGTAAAGAAAATAATCTTGTTACGATTCCTCCAAACACAATGATTTTAGCCGCTGAAAGAATAAACATTCTTCTATTAATTGTGTTAAGTTTTCTTCCTATTCCACTTTCACCTATGTTAATCAATTAGATTCCTTTAAATATTTTTGTTGATAAATAAAGAATAGATTCGCAAAAATAATATAAAAAATAAATGTAAAAAAAATATTAAAGAATAAATTTTTATAATTTAGGTCAATAGAGAAGAAAATATTTAAAACACCATAGCTCAAGGAATTTACTACTAAAATTGTGAATAAGAAAAAAAACCAATCTTTAATCATACTAGGTCTTAAAGTTATAGTTTTAAGATAAGCAGCAAATCCACATATCAATAGATAATTAAAACTACTTATACCAATTGGAAAACCTGTCACGACATCATTAATTAGGCCTGCTAAAAAAATATAACCATATCCCAAGAGTTCAGTTTTCCTAAGACTCCAAAAAAAAATTAAAATAAATGAAAAATTTAATGAAAATATTTCTAAATAATTTAAATCGATTTCGTTGAATACAGATATAAATAATAATATTAGAGGAACTGATCTTATAAGGTTTTTAATTATATTTTCTTTAGGAAATTCGCTCATTATTTATTCTCTTCCTCTATGTAAGATAACACTTGCACGTATCTCAATTGTGTAAAATCAATAAAAAAATCTGTAAAATTTCGATTTTCGTTACTGTAAATTTTTCCAATAGGTATTCCTGGTTTTAACAAATCGCCAGTTCCAGATGTATAAATTATACTACCTACATTTATAAGAGTGTTGTTTTTGGTGTATTGAATTATTCCAGAATTTTTACCATCTCCAGATAATATAGATTGAATGCTTCCAGGTTCTAAGGACACTGGAATTTTACTATTTAAATCAGACAACAAAAGCACTCTCGATGTCGTATAATTAAGCTCAACTATTTTTCCAATTAAATAAGCATCACTTAATACTGCCATGCCCTTTTTAAGACCATTTCTACTTCCTTTGTTAATTATTATAGATCTAAGAAATGGACTTTGTTTATCAATTAAAACTTTTGCAAATACAATGTCTGAAGAATAAGTAACATTATCTAGAATTTTTTTTAATCTTTTATTTTCATTTTCTAAAAATTTTGCTTTATATTTTTCAGTTTTTAATTTTTTTAATTCTTCTTCTAATGAAGAATAATCCTTATAAATTTTAGCATGCGCTCCTATAGCTTTCAAAGAATAGTCAGCATATTTTTCAGGTAAAGAGGCAACAAAAGAAGTGCGATAAACAATTTCGTTAAGTCCAGTTTTTAAATGTTTGATTGGTGTAAAATTAAACTTTCCTAAGATAATTAAAACAACTGAAAATAATAATAAAAAAGTTAATGAAAACCTTTGCTTTGTTCCTTTTTTTAAAAAAGCTGATCGAATAGCTATTATAAAATCATCTCTACTCGGTTCCATTTTGTTTCACGTTACTCAAGTATTATTAATACTCGGACAACATTGTATTAAATGTTTCTTCCTGTTCTAAAGCTTTTCCTGTTCCAACGGCAACGCAAGCTAAAGGATCATCGGCGATATGAACTGGTAATCCAGTTTCTTTAGAAAATCTTCTATCAATATTTTTTAATAAAGCTCCTCCGCCTGTTAAAGTTAGACCCATATCAACTAAATCAGCTGATAATTCTGGAGGTGTATTTTCTAAAGCGTCTTTAATTCCATTTACCATATTACGTAATATACCTGAAAGTGCTTCTGAACTATCCTCTTCAGTTATATTTACTTCTTTTGGAGTTCCAGATCTAAGATCTCTACCTTTTACTGCGTAAGTATTGTTGTTTGTTGGAATTGCCGTTCCTATTTCTTTTTTAACTTTTTCTGCTGTGCTATCTCCAATTAATAAATTGTATTCTTTCCGCATATGGTTTTTTAATGCATCATCCATAGCATCGCCTGCTATTCTTAAAGATTTTGAATAAACAACTCCGCCTAGAGACATAACGGCTATCTCAGTAGTTCCACCACCAATGTCAACTACCATTGATCCTGTTGCTTCAGAAATTGGAAGATTTGCGCCTATTGCAGCAGCAATGGGTTCCTCAATTAACTGAACTCTTCGAGCTCCTGCGGCTAGGGCACTATCTTGGATAGCTTTTCTTTCAACTGGAGTAGATCCTGTTGGAACGGCTATTAAAATTCTTGGATTTGCAAAAGTACTTCTTTTATGAACTTTTTTAATAAAATGTTTTATCATTTCTTCTGTTACTATAAAATCAGCTATAACGCCGTCTCTTAAAGGTCTTATTGCACTAATATTTCCTGGAGTTCTTCCCAACATTGTTTTTGCTTCATCGCCTACTGCTAAAACAGATTTTTTTCCTTTTTCTTCGACAACGGCAACTACCGATGGTTCATTTAATACAACTCCTTGTCCTTTGAGAACTACTAGTGTGTTTGCTGTTCCTAAGTCTATTGCCATATCTTGGCTCCAGATTTTTGATATACTTCCTAAAACTCCCATTTTATATTCCTTTCACTTGTTTAGATTTAGTTTGTTTTGTTTCAATGCTATCAGGTGCAAAATTTCTCTTTCTTTTTATAATCATTTTATTCAATGCATTAATATAAGCGTTCGCAGAAGCAACTAAAGTATCTGTGTCGGCTGCTTGACCAACGGTAGTTTTTCCTTCTTCTTCAATCCTAACGCTTACAGTTGCTTGGGCATCAGTTCCTTCTGTTACTGCATGAACTTGATAAAGTTGTAAATTAACTTCATGCGGATAAAGTTTTTTAACAGCCTTAAATATTGCATCTACCGGTCCATCTCCTGTCTCTGTGGCTTTTTTAATTTCTCCATAAATTTCTAAAGTCATTTCGGCTCTTTGGGGTTCTCCAGTGCCGGCAAAAACTTTTAAAGATTTAAGGATAATTACACTATCTTCTTTAATTAAACTATCGTCTACTAAAGCGGCTATATCATCATCATAAACATGTTTTTTCTTATCAGCTAAAACTTTAAATTTACCAAAAGCCGTTTGAATAACATCATCCGTAACATCAATGTAGCCAAGTTCGTTTAATTTGTCTTTAAACGCATGTCTTCCAGAATGTTTTCCCATCACCAAAGAAGTTTTTTTAACACCTACGCTTTCTGGAGTCATAATTTCGTATGTATTTCTATTTTTTAGCATTCCATCTTGATGAATTCCTGCTTCATGGGCAAATGCATTTTTTCCAACAATTGCTTTATTGAATTGAACTGGAAAAGTTGCATTTGAAACAACCTTAGAAGCCTTACTTAACAATGTTGTATTAATTCCAGTTGAATAAGGCATTAAATCATTTCTAGTTTTTATTGCCATTACAATTTCTTCAAGAGATGCGTTTCCAGCTCTCTCGCCAATTCCATTGATTGTACATTCAACTTGTCTTGCTCCCGCAGAAACTCCTGCTAAAGAATTTGCAACAGCTAAACCTAAATCGTTATGACAATGCACAGATAAAATTGCTTTATCTATATTTGGAACCTTGTTTAACAAAATTTGAATAATTTTTGTAAATTCTGATGGTACCGTATATCCTACTGTATCAGGAATATTTATAGTTTTGGCCCCACATTTAATTGCAAGTTCTACAGTTTTACACATAAAATCCTTATCAGTTCTGGTTCCATCCTCACAAGACCATTCAACATCATCAGTAAATTTCCTTGCATAAGTTACATGTTCTTTAATTGATTCATAAACTTCTTCAGAGGATTTGTTCAACTTGTGTTTCATGTGAAGTGGGCTAGTTGATATAAATGTATGAATTCTAAATCTCGGAGCATGCTTTAATGCTTCATAACATCTATCAATATCTTTTTTTGAATGTCTGGACAAACCTGCGGGAATAGATTTTTTTAATATTTTGCTTACCTCAGTTGTTGCTTCAAAATCCCCAGGCGATGCAATTGGAAAACCGGCCTCGACAATATCAATTCCAAGTTCATCAAATACCCTTGCAATTTGAATTTTTTCTTCCAAACTCATTGATGCGCCTGGAGATTGTTCACCATCACGCATGGTAGTATCAAAAATATAAACTTTGTTTTTATCAGCCATTACAGTAAATTTTTAGCAAACTATCATACAATCTCTAGGAGAGATTGCAAAATATTTTAGATATTTTAACCTTAAATTAACAGTTTAATCTATTTCTTATCGCTATCGACTAGTTTCTTCTTAGATATCCATGGCATCATAGCTCTAAGTACAGCTCCAACTTTTTCAACTGGGTGCTCTGCCAGCTTTTCTCTAGTTTTTAAGAAGTTTTTTTGACCATTCTTACACTCATCCATCCATTGTTTAGTAAATTTGCCAGATTGTATATCAGTCAACACTTCTTTCATTCTTTTTTTTGTTTCTTCCTTATTAATAATTTTTGGACCCGTTACATACTCTCCATACTCAGCAGTGTTTGAAATAGAATAATTCATGTTTGCAATTCCACCCTCATAGATTAAATCAACAATTAATTTTACTTCATGAACGGTTTCAAAATACGCCATCTCCGGTTCGTATCCTGCTTCAACTAAAGTTTCATAACCATTTTTTATTAATTCTACTAATCCACCACAAAGAACAGTTTGCTCACCAAATAAATCAGTTTCGACTTCATCTTTGAATGTTGTTTCAATAATTCCAGATCTTCCCCCGCCAATAGCTGAAGCATAAGACATAGCAAGATCTCTCGCTTTTCCTGAGCCATTTTGATGAACAGCAAATAAACATGGCACTCCAGCACCTTTTTGAAACTCACTTCTAACTAAGTGTCCTGGCCCTTTGGGGGCTACCATAAAAACATCTAAATCTTTTCTTGCCTTTATTAAATCATAATGAATATTCAAACCATGTGCAAAAGCTATTGAAGTTCCTTCTCTAACTCTTTGTTCAATATGATTTTTATAAATTGTTGCTTGTAATTCATCAGGTGTTAAAATCATGACTACATCGGCCCATTCAGCAGCATCTGATAAATTCATAACTTTTAATCCTTTAGACTCAGCTTTTGCTTTGCTTGAAGATCCATCTCTTAGGGCGACTACTACTTCTTTTACTCCACTATCTTTTAAGTTAAGAGCGTGAGCATGTCCTTGACTTCCATAACCAAAAATCGCTATCTTTTTGCCTTTAATTAAATTCGCATCAGTATCTTTTTCGTAAAACATTTTCATAGTTTCTCTCCTATTAAATTATTTGAATATCTCCGAGCCTCTTGTCATTGCAACTGCGCCCGTTCTGGATACACTCACCAGACCAAATTTTTTTAATTTTTTTGACATATTGTCTATTTCTCTTCTTAAAGCAGTTATTTGTATCACGTATGATTTATTTGTCTTGTCCAATATAACTGGATTGTATTTTTTGCAAGCTTTTAAAGCTTTTTCTTTTTTGGAGTTATTGCTAACTATCTTAAATAAAGCCATTTCTTTAAAAATTACATTTTTATCTTCTCTTTTAAAATCAGCCACTTTATGAACTGGTACAAGCTTTTTTAATTGTAATTTTATTTGCTCTATGACTTGTGGTGTTCCAGTAGTTACTATTGTAATTCTGGAAATATTTAATTTAGGATCAATTTCCGCAACAGCTAATGATTCAATGTTGTAGCCGCGGCCAGAAAACAAACCAACAACCCTAGCTAAAACTCCAGCTTCATTATCTACCCATACTACAATTATATGTGTATCAAGTTTTCCTTGTTTCCCTGGAGTGCTGTAAGCTGATTTTGAATTGACCATTAAACTAAAGTTTTCCTTTCCTAGTTATTTTGTTTTCTTTTTGATTTTTTGGTCCTAAAAGCATTTGATTGTGCGGTTTTCCTGATGGTATCATTGGAAAACAGTTTTCTCCTTTTTCAACTAAACAATCAAATATTACCGGTCTATCTGTATTGATCATTTCAATAATTTTATCATCTAACTCTTCAGGTTTGGTAGCTCTCATTCCAACACAGCCATAGGCTTCGGCTAACTTAACAAAGTCAGGCAATGCCGCCATGTAACTTTCAGAATAATTTTTATCATGAAGAAGTTCTTGCCATTGTCTAACCATTCCCATGTATTGGTTATTTATTATAAATATTTTAATCGGTAAACTATATTGAACGGCTGTAGACATTTCTTGCATTGTCATTAGTACGGATGCTTCACCTGCAATATCAACAACAAGTTTGTTTGGATGGGCAACTTGAACTCCTACTGCTGCTGGCAATCCATAACCCATAGTGCCCAAACCACCAGAAGTCATCCAACGATTTGGTTTATCAAATTTATAATGTTGTGCTGCCCACATTTGATGTTGTCCTACTTCAGTTGTTATATATGTGTCTTTGTTTTTAGTTAATTCATAAAGTCTTTGAACGGCATACTGAGGCTTTATAGTTTCAGTGCTGTTAACAAAATCAAAAGAATTAATTGATTTCCACTTTTCGATTTTTTCCCACCATTTAAAAATCTTTTGTTTATTTGATTTTGCAAAATCAGGTTTTATTTTTTTTATAGTCTTAATTATAGAAGTAATAACTTTGGCAACATCTCCTACAATTGGTAAATCAACTTTAACATTTTTGTTTATTGAAGAAGGATCAATATCAATGTGAACTTTTTTTGATTTTGGTGAAAACTCATCAATCTTTCCTGTTATTCGATCATCAAATCTTGCACCAATATTTATCATTAAATCACAATCGTGCATTGCATTGTTTGCTTCAAAAGATCCATGCATACCAAGCATTCCTAAGAAACGACTATCTTCACCCGGGTAAGAACCAAGCCCTTGCAAAGTTGTTGTAATTGGAAAACCAGTTGTATTGACTAACTCTCTTAAAAGTTCACTTGCTTTTGGTCCTGAGTTTATAACACCCCCACCTGTATAAAAAATTGGTTGAGATGCTTTGCTCATTAATTTTATCAATTCATCAATATCTTTTTGTGAAAATTGATTATGAACTTTATCATTTAGTTTTTTTTGTTTTTTAAATTTTGTGTAACTTGTTTTTTGAAATTGAACATCTTTTGGAATATCAACTAATACAGGACCTGGTCTTCCGGTTGTTGCAACTTCAAAAGCTTTATGAATTGTTTTTTCCAATTCTTTAATATCTTTAACTAGCCAATTATGCTTTGTGCATGGTCTTGTTATTCCGGTTGTATCAGCTTCTTGAAAAGCATCCGTTCCAATTAAGTGTGTTGGAACTTGTCCTGAAATACAAACTAAAGGAACCGAATCCATATAGGCATCTGTTAAAGCAGTAACTGCATTCGTTGCTCCTGGACCAGACGTAACTATAAATACTCCTGGTTTTCCAGAAGATCTTGCATAACCCTCTGCAGCATGGCCAGCTCCTTGCTCATGACGAACTAAAATATGTTTTAAAAAATTAAAATTTTTTAATTTATCATAAATAGGTAAAACTGCTCCACCAGGATAACCAAAAACAAATTTTACTCCTTGGTCTTCCAAGCATTTAAATACAATTTCAGCACCTGTATACAATTTTGACATTCATGCAATCTAGCTGAACTTGTGCTAATAGGTCAAGTTTAAGACCTCAATTATTTTAACTTTTTTAATGTTAGGCTTAAATTGTTAGGATTAATTTTTTTCCAAGACGTCATTTGCCCTCTAGCCCATGTGGTTTGTCTTTTGGCATATTGTCTAGTTTTTATAAAAATTCTTTCTTTTGCTTCAATTAAATTAAGTTCTCCATTTAATAATTTGCTTATTTCTTCAACCCCAATGATTTTCTTAGAACTGTTATCTTTTTTAACTTTCAATTTGTTAAATTTTTTAACTTCAACGACTACTCCTTCTTTAAACATTTGATCTACTCTTTTTTTAATTCTGTTAACTAATTCTTCTCTAGGAAAATCTATATATATTTTTAAAAAACTTGTTGGATCAAATAAAATTTTTGTTCTTTTAAACCATAGAGTAATTGATTTTTTTGTAAACTTTTTTATTTCAAAAGCTCTTATAGTTCTTTGAATATCATTTGGGTTAATTTGGTTTTTTATTAAAGGATCAATTTTTATAAGATTTAGATAAAATTTTTTTTGACCTAGTTTTTTTTGTAGTAATCTTATTTTATTTCTAAATCTAAAAGGAATATTTGGCATTTTAACTAGACCATCTGTGATCGATCTAAAATAAAGACCAGTGCCTCCTACCAAAATAGGTACTTTATTTCTTTTTTGTATTTCTTTAATTTTGCTTTTGACGAGCTTCAACCAAGCGCCAGTAGAAAATTTTTTTGTTACATTTTGAAATCCATAAAGGTGATGTTTAATATTTTTTTGATCTTTTTTGTTGGGACGTGTAGTTAAAATATTAAGTTGTTTATAAACTTGCATACTATCTGCATTAATAATTTCTCCATTGATTTTTTTTGCAACCTTTATTGCAAAACTTGATTTTCCTGAGGCAGTAGGGCCGAAAATTAAAATTATTTTGGACTTAATGTCCATTAGTTAATTTAATTTAACACCAATGTATCTTCTTTGGTTTTGATTGTTGTAAATTACTAATAGTAAAGTTTTTTCACTTAATTTAAGCGCTGCTTTTACGGCTATTTCTAAGTCCCCGATAGTTTTGATTGCTTTCTTCTGAGCTTCTATAATTATATTTCCAACTTCTAAATAATTAATCGGACTGTCATTTGATATTTTAGTTATAACCAAGCCTTTTGTATTTTTAGTAAGACCTCTTTCTTCAATATCTTTTTGTTCTGTAGGTCTTACATTAATTTTTAATGACTCAATTTCAGTGTCCTTTGTTTCTTTTGGTTTTTTTGTTTTAAAATCTTCAGATGTTTCAAGTCGTCCTAATTTTATTTTTTTTGATATTTCTTTGCCATTTCTCCAAATTTTAACTTCAACATTTTTGCCTACTTTTGTTTGGGCTACAATTTTTGGTAATTCTTTCATTTCTTTTATCGGTACTCCGTTAAATTCTAAAATAATATCTCCAGCTTTAACTCCTGCTTTATCTGAAGGACTATTATCAGCAACACTTGCAACAAGTGCGCCTCTTGGTTTGTCTAATTTTTCTACATCAGCAATTTCTTTTGTAACAAATTGTATTCTAACTCCAAGCCATCCCCTTTTTGTTTCTCCAAATTCTATTAATTGTTCAACAACCTTTTTTGCACTATTAGACGGTATGGCAAAACCAATGCCTATTGAGCCTTCTCTACCAAGTATGGCAGTGTTAATTCCAATAACATCGCCATTCATATCAAACAATGGTCCACCTGAATTGCCAACATTAATTGAGGCATCTGTTTGAATAAAATCTTCATATCGATTCATTCCAATATCTCTATTTCTAGCCGATATAATTCCAGAAGTAACAGTTCCACTTAATCCAAGAGGATTGCCAATTGCAATAACCCAATCACCAATTCTTGCTTTATCAGAGTCACCAAATTTTACAGGAATAAATTTTATATTAGATACAATTTTAAGAACAGCCACATCTGATAATGGATCAGCACCTATAACTTCTGCTTTATATTCTGTACCATCATCTAATCTTACAAAAATATCTTCAGCACTCTTAATAACATGATTGTTTGTTATCACTATTCCTTTTGCATCAATTATAAAACCAGATCCTAAAGCTGTTGCTTTTCTTTTTTGTGGAGTTCCAAATTCTTTGAACATATCCTCAAATGGTGATCCTGGAGGAAATTCAAAAGGAAATGGTTTTACATTAGTAACTACAGTCTGTGTGGTCGATATGTTTACAACGGATGGCATTAACTTTTCTGCTAGATTAGCAAAGGATTCTGGAACTGATTTTGCATTTGCAAAAAATGACAAGTTAAAAAAAACTATTAAAATTAAGATTATTCTTAAGTTTTTAAAATTCATTTTATCTCTTTAGATACCAAATAATAAGAAAGCCAATTATTGCAAATAATAAGCCCCCTGTTCTTAATTGACTCTCTTTAAATATATCAATTTTTTTTAACATATTTTTCATTTTTGATGGAAATAAGGCATATAGAATGCCTTCTATAAAAAGAAATAACCCAAAAGCTATGATTAACTCTCTCATAACTGTCTAATATTAATCTATTTTTGGTTTTATGTTTCCGAAAAATTTAAAGAATTCACTATCAGGAGATAAAACTAAAGACGTGTCTCCACCTATTAAAGCCCTTTCGTAAGCTTGCATAGCTCGATAAAAAGCAAAGAATTCTGAATCCCTACTAAATGCGTCTGCGAAAATTTTATTTCTTAAACCATCTCCTTCACCTTTCATAATCTCAGATTGCTTTTTTGCGTTTGCTAGAATAACAGTTACCTCTTTATCTGCTGTTGAAGTAATTGTTACTGCCATTTCAGCACCTTTTGCTCTAAATTCTTTTGCTTCCCTCTCTCTTTCGGTTTGCATTCTTCTATAAATTGCTTCGCTGTTCGCTTGGGGAAGATCGGCTCTTTTAATTCTAACATCAATAATTTTCATACCAAATTTTTCTGCTTCGTTATTTACGCCTTCTTGAATAATGGCCATTTGCTTTGTTCTGTCTTCAGACAATAAAGTTGCAAGACTTTGTTTACCTAAAACGTTTCTTAATCTCGAATTTATAATAGTAGCCAGTCTTGATCTTGCCACTCTTTCATTCCCAACGGAAATATAAAACTTTAAAGGATCTACAATTCTAAATCTTGCAAATGCATCAACAATTAAACGTTTTTGGTCAGATGCAATAACTTCTTCTGGCGGAGGATCTAAACTTAATATTCTTCGATCTAAAAACACAACATTCTGAATAAAAGGAATTTTCACTTGAAGACCCGGTGTAGTGATTATTTTTTTTGGATTACCAAATTGCAATACTATTGCTTGATTAATTTCTTTAACAACAAAAACTGAAAAGAAACCTACTGCAAATATTGCTATAACTATTGGTAATAAAAATTTTCTCGCTTTCATTAATTTGATGCTTTCTTTTTACCTAGCTCTGGTAATGGTAAATAAGGAACAACACCTGAGCCTACGCTTTTTTCTATAATAACTTTATCAACATCCGCTAAAACTTTTTCCATTGTTTCAAGATACATTCTTTTTTGGGTTACTTCTTTTGCTTTTGCATACTCATTATATATGGCCAAAAATCGACTCGCTTCACCCTCAGCTGCAGCAACAACTTGTTTTTTGTATGCTTCAGCCTCCTGTAAAATTTTTGCAGCTTCTCCTCTTGCTCTTGGTATGACATCGTTCTGATAAGCTTCAGCTTCATTTTTTGCACGTTCCATATCTGCTCTAGCAGCTTGAACATCTCTAAAGGCGTCAATTACTTGATCAGGTGGGTCGGCTTTTTGAGTTTGTACTTGTGTGATCTGTATCCCAGATTCATACTCATCTAAAAGACTCTGAGCAATGTCTTGTGTTTCATTTTCAATTTTAGATCTACCTTCAGTTAATATTGATTGAAGTTTGCTTTTTGCTACGACTTCTCTCATGGCTGTTTCTGCTGCAGCTTTTACAGTAGTTGCTGGATCTTGAATTTTAAATAAGAAATGTCCTGCGTCCTTGATAACCCAAAAAACTGAAAAATCGATATTTACAATATTTTCATCGCCGGTTAACATTAAGCTTTCCTCTGGAACATCTGCAATACCTGCTGAAGAAAAGCCGGTGTCGGCTCCAGATCTAAAACCAATATCCATTCTATTTACTTTTGTAACCTTTGGAGTAAGGACTGTTTCTACTGGATATGGAAAATGATAATTTAAACCTGGTTGAGTTGTGTTAACAAACTTTCCAAATCTTAATACCACTCCTTGTTCGTCTGGTAATACTCTGTAAAGTCCGCTTGCTGCCCACACTATTGCTAAAATAATTAAAATTAAAATTATCGGCTTTCCACCTTTTGCTCCGCCACCAGGTAAAAATCTATTAATAGTTTTTTGAATATTTTTTATGATTTCTTCTATATCAGGTGGTGTAGGTCCTCTTCCTGAACCGTTGCCTCCTCCTGGGGGTGATTCCCATGGGCTGCCACCTCTGCCTTTAAAATCATCTGCCATGCCAATGTATATAATGTTTTTACAGGGAAAAACAAGTTAAGATGAACTTATGCCAAAAGAAAAACCAGAATTAAGTGACGCAATGAAGAAAAAGATGGGTGGCAAAACCTTTGAAAAAAACCCAATTAAAGGGACGAAATATACGATCGCTATATCAAGCGCAAAAGGTGGCGTTGGAAAATCAACTTTTGCATCAAATATTGCCTTAGCTCTAAAAAAAATCGGATGTAAAGTGGGTTTATTAGATGCTGATATTTATGGACCATCTTTGCCAAAATTGTTTGCAATTAACGGAAAACCTGAAAGTGATGGAAAGACCATGACTCCTATTTCAAAATACGACATCCAATGTATGTCAATTGGTTTCCTAACAGAAGAGCAAACACCAATGATATGGCGTGGACCCATGGTAACTAGTGCCATTAAAACTTTTACACAAAAAGTTGCTTGGAATAATTTAGATTTTATTATTGTGGATATGCCTCCTGGTACTGGAGATACTCAACTAACTTTTTCTCAAGAAATTAAAATGGATGGAGTAATTATTATATCAACTCCTCAAGAATTAGCTCTTCAAGATGTAAAAAGAGGAATAAAAATGTTTGATAAACTTGGAGTAAAAATAATTGGTTTAATTGATAATATGAGTCACTTTGTTGGAGATGATGGAAAAAAATATTTTATATTTGGCGAAGGTGGAGTTCAAAGAACAGCTAAAGAATTTAATAAAGATTTTTTGGGAGAAATTCCAATTAATCCTGAAGTAGGAAAGTTAGGTGATCTAGGAAAACCGATTGTTGAAAGCAATCCAGATCATGAAATTTCAAAAATTTATTTAAGTTTTGCTGAAAAAATTAAATCAACTTATCTTTAAGATCAAAAGCTTCCATTAATTCATTCCACTCTCTTTTAGAGAGATCAGATTGTTCCATGGATATTTCATCACCTTTAATAAGTTTTTGAATAACTGCTTTTCCTTTTGCAGATACTTCAGTACCACCTACTCTATAATCCATGAATGCTTCGTATGTTATTGGTACCCATTTTTTAACAGTATCCAACATAACATCTGCGTAAGCCCTAATTTCATATTGAGCATGATGATCGGCACGAAGTCTTAAAAAATTCATTAAGTTTAATAAATCTGTTTTCCAATACCACTGTGTATATGTATTTAATGTTAAATTCATTCTTGCAAGTTCTCTTGCAAGTCCAACTCCATCTTCATTGATTACAGAACCATCATATTTTTCATTCAACATCATCTCATAATTATTATAAGTTTGTTCTGCATCTCCTTTTAATAGATCTAAAACTTTTTTTGCCTGATCTCCTTCAAGAACGTCTCCTCTTCCTTGTCGGTTGTTTTGCGATTGTGCCGCTAAATGCTCTGGTGCTGGTAAGTAAAACTCTTTATCAAGAATTGAATATCTTGCAGAGTATTCATTTACATTTGCTGTTCTATGTCTAATCCATTGTCTGGCAATAAATATTGGAAGTTTAATATGATATTTAATTTCACACATTTCAAAAGGTGTGCTGTGCCAATGTCTCATTAAATATTTTATTAAACCTGAATCCGTTGAAACTTTTTTAGTGCCTTTTCCATATGAAACC
>MPMF02319276.1_pt1 | contig 17945 bp, 10 predicted proteins | sample 1617271 | NCBI WGS metagenome assembly MPMF02 (sample SAMN05944812, study PRJNA350692) | marine metagenome | biome: marine; feature: ODZ; material: water; isolation source: 120 m water sample prefiltered with 30 um filter, filtered on to 0.2 um... | place: Pacific Ocean | collected 2012-04-09... | reverse complement strand
CGATCCAACAGATCGGCAAGAGTTTAAAGAAACGGCAGATAACACAGAAACATGCCTGATCCACTTCGGCAAAGCAAATGTGGTCTTTTACGATGGTCATACCGAGCCGCTCGATCTCGCCTATTTTGATCCCAACTATCCCTGTATTCTCAAGGAACGGTGGTTGCCAACCCGCGATCCGCTCCCCAACGATGTCGTACTTCCCCCCGATTGTGAAGATCCATTTGCGAGTGGCTCCCACACGCTTCCGGACGCGGATCTGGACGGAATTCCCGATGTGAGTGTCGGCAGTGACCCGGACGATTTTGACGATGATGGGATTCCGAATGCCGAGGACGATTACCCGTATCACGATACCCATCCGGGAAACCCGGGGGATGATCCGACACACAGCGCGAACGACTACTGTGACGATGGTCAAACCCCCACAACGGAGAACCCTTGTGCGGACAACTGCCCCGACGATGAAAACCCGGATCAGAACCTCAGCGCGTGCGATTCATCGGGCGGCGATGATGACGATACAGGCGATGACGATACCGGCGATGACGATACCGGCGATGGGGACAGCGGCCCGGAGAGTTGCTCACCCGGTGTGGAGGTGATTGTCAATGACCCCTCACTTGTTGGTGACTGGAAGACCGCAGAAGAAAGTAACATCTCCCTGGAATACAATGCCTACCAGGGCGACATGTACTGGAACAACGCCGGCGATGGCACTGCCACGGCCACCTTCACGCCAGACATTACCGAACCGGGCAGCTACAACATCCGGCTCTGGTGGGAAAAACATTCCACACGATCGACCAATGTTCCGGTCACCATCCACCATAAAAATGGTTCGGACAACATCACTTTAGACCAGAGAACCGTGGATGGCCGCAACTGGCAACACAGCCTCGGCACGTTTGAACTCGATGAGAACAGCAGTGTGGTACTCACGAACACCGGTACCGGATCGGGACAATTCTGGACCAATTATGTCGTCGCAGATGCAGTAAAATTCGAGTGTGCCGAAGAGGGCGGTGACAGTGGCCCCGATCCCTGTTATCCCCCCACCGATCCGGACGGTCGAGTCGACTTGGCCTTAGAATATCTAGCCAGCCAACAGCGGGATGATGGCAGTTTCCACTTCAATGACGCCGGCGGAGGTGCAGATGCCCCAGGTGCCGCGACCGGGCTGGCTCTTCTGGCATTTTTAGGCAACGGCAACACGCCCTACAGTGGCACCTACAAGCAGAACGTCTGCGATGCTGTCAAATTTCTCATCAGCAACCAGATTCTCGTCAGTGAAGGAACACCGGGTGGAAGTGGATCGTGTGTTCCCTGGGAAATTCCTCCAGGCAGGCTCTCAGCAGGTGGTGGTGAATTGTACAGCCATCTGATTGCCCATTGGTCGCTAGCCGAAGCGGTCCTCTTGAGTCAGGAGGCGATCGATGGCGATTGTGCCGAGATGTGTGACCTGACCATGGAACAGATGCGTACCGCTGCCACCAGTGCCAACAACTATACAACACTGGCAATCGCTTGTGACGGAGGCTGGGCATATCGGCCCTATTGGGGACACACCAATGGGATGCAGAGCCATGTTGGCGATACCTCACATCACCATTTTGCAATGGCGGCGGTCGTGGCCTCCGAAAAGGCGGGAATCACAAATAATGCCCTTGATGTCATGTTGGGGCAAAACCAGGATCATCTCGTTCGTGTGGGCGTCAATGCGATCACCGATCCAACAATCGGATATTCCAGCCCAACCGGTTACGGATATCGATATTCCCATGAGCAGCCAACACCCAGGTTGACCGCATGTGGGATGCTCTCTTGCACCTATGTTTACTTAATCTCTCGCGATCCTGCACACGCCGGCGTCCCTGCCTCGCACACGGCAATCCAAAGCTTCTTTGACAACAACTCGCCCGATCTTCAGGGCGACCTCTATTACAACAAACCGGCCACACTGCTCGCCTATCAGATTGGGGGAGATGTTTGGAACAACTGGATAGGGATCCTCAAGCCGCACCTTCATGCAACCCAAAATGCAGATGGTAGTTGGTTTTTTGCAAATGACGACTCACCAAATTCCAATGCGGATGGTGGGAAGATCTACTGTACGGCAATGGCTGTTCTCTGCTTGGAACCAGGCTACGCCGGCTTAAAACTCCTTGACTGAATCCCACGGTTGGTTCGCTTGTGGCGATTAAATCGCGAAGGTAGAATCGGCTGCCAGTTCTTGGCCTTGAACTCTTAAAAAAACTGCAGCGAATGTGCGCACCAGGTAACACCCGTCTGTACCGATGCTTGAGCATCTCGTTATTGCTTGCCGTTGCCGGTTGTGGGGATGATACCGAATCGCTTAATGCCCGTGCCGGGCGTCCTTCTCCCGCACAGGTGAACCGAATCCTTCAAGAGCGCTATGTGGCCAGCGAGAACTTCGGTGAACAGATCGAGAAGGTGGGAGGAAGAATTCGGATTTCACTCGATTTTTCCTATACACAACTTTCCGATGATGACCTTGCGAAGGTGAAATTACCCGAGTACCTCACCGAGCTTGATCTGACTGCGACGGCAATCACCGATGCGGGAGTCGCCCATCTACTCGAGGCGAAAAATCTGGAGAAGATCGATCTTTCACGGACATTTGTTACATCGGCATGTCTGGAAACACTGCGGCAACTGCCCCGCCTACAATCGGCCAATCTAAACGGGACAGACATTTCGCCAGAGGAGCAACTGGAAATGGTCCGCTTCTTTCGTTCCAGGCGACCATAAGAATCTTGCCGACAAAATCTTGCCCGCCTTAACGGAAGAGCAACACTGTTCCTTTTCGGAATCTGCTCACCGCTTTAGAGACATCTCTGCACGCCGCAGATTTTCGCGGGCTGCTGGATAATCGGGCACAAGCTCCAGCGCACGGCGAAATTGCGCGACGGCCGCTTTCATCTGGCCCTCTGTCGCCAAGAGTTCGCCCCAGTCGTTGTGAAGCTGGGCATTGGCTGGATCGGCCGCTAGGGCACTTTCATAACGCTCGATCGCCTCTGCCGGTTGCCCCAGATGCCGCAGCAGGTTGCCCCACTGTCGGTAGGCTTCCGAAAATTCACCGTCAGCGGCAACCGCCAGGCGATAATGGTCCTTCGCCTCCTCAAAACGACGCAGTCGACTCAAGAGCATCGCCAGATTGTAGTGGGCGAGCGCAAAGTCGGGGTCCAACTCCAGCGCTTTCTCATAGAGGACAATCGCATCATCGGGACGATTCTGCCGGATTCTCAGATTGGCCAGATTGCCATAGGCAGCGGCAAAAGCAGGATCGATCGCGATGGCCCTCATAAGATGGACCTCCGCCTCGTTAAGCCGCCCCTGATCAAGCAGAATCGAACCCAAATTGGTCCGCAAATCGGCGCGATCGGCAATTTTCAGGCCTGCGCGAAGTTGTGCCTCGGCATCCTCGACCGCTCCAGACTGCTTCAGGCCATCGGCGATTTTTATATGATTGGCCAACTCGAGCAATTTGAGTCGCTCTTCGAGAGCTGCACTCCGGAACAACTTTCCAGGCACAGCCGCCGATTCCATAAAACGCTCCTCTCGGGACCGCGAGGCGTGCCGGCAATCGGCAAACAACCGATCCAGCGGTACGGGGCCTTTGTAAATTACCGACAGTCGTCCCTCTCCGTCGATGAGAAAACTCGTCGGCGCGGGCAGCGGCGTATTATTCACCACCAACAGGTTGTGTATCGATTGAAAAAGGTTGGCCAGGTGCTCGGTCGCCGTCCCACGCGTAAAGGGAAAATGGATCTGATCGAGAAACTTCTCCGCCGCCTGCGGATCGGTCTTCTCCTCGCCAAGTGAATCCATGCAAAGTGCCACCACATCAAGATTGTGCTCAGCAAACTCGTCTTTCCGTTTGGCCATTTCGGCGAGCTCCTCCCGACAAGGGGCACACCAAGTGGCCCAGAGATTGACGAGAACCGGTCGACCTTTGCCAATCGATAGTTGTTGCCTGCCTCCATCGCTAGTCTGATACTCGGTCGCCGGCATCGGCAAGAGCGACAGCAGCGGGATTCTCGCGCTACCGGATGCCGGGGGGACCGTGAGCGGTTCGGGCTTTAGCTTCAGCACACCCTGTCGCCTCGCGAGCTTCTCTGCCTTGCCGGTCCCTTGCAGGAGAACATAGCGGCCATCCACTTGCAGATTGGAAAATGTCTCCACTCCACCACCCGGCCAATGAATTTTGATCGTTTGCGGTTGCTTCTTGGGTCCGAGTCCGAAATGCAGCCATTTACTGGACTGACTCAAAAATCCCTCCCCTGCCCTCACCGTCTTGATCTGCCTGGGCTGCTTCTCAGACTCTATTTCGCCACTCGGCATCACTTCCACGCGCGCCCCTATCGCATCACGATTCGTGTCCCGGCCATTTCCAACAGGCCGCACCATGAGCGAATGAGAGTCGGCGGGCATATCGTTACGCAAAAAGCGGAGCCGCGGCGCGTTTCGATTGGAAAGCCAGACGTCCAGATCTCCATCCTGATCCCAGTCGACAGTGACCAGGGAGCGGCCATCGTCGGGAAAATCCAAACCCGCTGCGGCTGAAATGTTGGCAAATGACTCGCTACGATTCCCTAGATTCAAAAAGCAGCAGTTCCGCTCCCGCCCACTGAAGGACCGACCCTGCTGGAGCATTTTTTTATGGGCATCCAGGGCGCGGGTGAATTCTTCTTCGTCTGTTTCATCTTCACTCGTACGTGAACGCGACACGACCTGTCGCCAATAGAAGCTTCACAAATCGTGAGCGTCCCGCCCCGTAATAAACCCATTGGCCACCAGCATATCTTCCCAGCCGTCGTTATTGATATCGGCAAACGGACTGCTCCAGGCCCAGCGACCCAGGGTTACCCCCGCCTGTTCGCTGCGGTCTTCAAAAGTACCATCTCCTCGGTTACGCAGTAGTGTATTGCCCCGGGCAAATCGATTCAAAGTCGAGCGGACTTCCTCAGAGGCATCCGCCTTGAATGCCGCCTGTGTGGTGATACGGTTACCTGCAGAAGAAAACATGTTACCGACGTAAATATCCATCCAGCCATCCCGATTGTGGTCGGCCCAGGAGACCGACATTCCATTGGCATGATCTCCCGCTCCCATAGACCGGGCAACATCGACAAATTTGCGTTTCGTCGCGTCTTCTGTTTGGGAGGAGGACTCCGCAGGCTCATTGCGATAAAGGCTGTTCGCCGCGTAGTCGTTGGCCACGTAGAGATCGAGATCACCATCGTTATCAAAATCCTCCCAGGAAGCGGCCCAGCTAAGCCGGTGATTGTCCGGGCCCAGACCGACTTCATCCGCCACATCTCGAAACTGCCAGTCACCCTCGTTGTGAAACAGCGCGTTCGGCCCCCCTGAAGTCGCGTTTTGGTAGAGCGAATCACGATAGTTGATCCCAGGTATCGCCGATTCCTGATCGGTGAGATCGCCGTTCTGTTCGTAGACGCAGAGAAACAAGTCCAGGCGGCCGTCGAGATCGTAATCGGCTGCTGAGAGCGATCTTGTATCGTCTGCGGTGGGAAGAAAAGCTCGCTCCTCAAAGTGATCCCCTTCGTTGGAGGAGATGATGATGCCTCCGGTAACTGCGACCGCCAGATCCTGATCCCCATCGTTGTCCAGATCGACCAGCAAGGCTGCAGGGGAGGTGTGTAGCCAGTCGACACCCCACTCGCTCGCTAGATTTTTTACAGTACCATCCGGTTGCTGGACAAAAAGAAGATTGGGCAAGCCTGTCTCCTGGCAAACGTAAAGATCTTCGAGTCCATCGCCATTGACATCACCCACTGCCATTCCGGGTGTGCCTAAGAGTACGCAATAGCGCCAATCCTGAATGCGTTCCAGTTGGGAGTTATACCCCCGCAAAATCTGAGGCTCATAGCAGGGATTCCCACCCAATACCGACACCGTACAGTCGGCCAACAACTCTCCCTCGGGGTGACTGACGTTGGTCTGCTCAAAGTCTTTTACCTGCAGTCCCGTGAGTTTGGGATGTTCCGGATTACCCTTCAGTAACCACTCCGCAATCCACGTCGCGTGCTGCTCAATCCGGCCACTCTCGGTGCGTGCGGTCAGGGCAATCTTCTGGGTCGTCGTGGCCCGCTCGCCGTCAAGCTGGACTCCGATCACCTTAACCTCGTAGCGCAAATCCTTTGTCCCTTCAAAAGGAGTCGCCCAACGGCTCATCGCGGCAACACATTCTTGAACTCCTCGTACTTGGGCAGACGAAGATACATCATCCTTTGATTCATCACGACCTCGGTCTGCATTCGCAGGTCTTTCGATACGAATTTTTGGATCTTGATAGACGACTTCCAATGTTTCCGGAAGGACCGAATCCCCTGTAAAATCGTTCGCCACAAATTGCGGAACGCGATCAGCACGCTTTTGTGGACTCTTCGGAAGGAGTTTGATCATATCGGACAACTGGTGCTTGGCAACGTCGGCAAACACCTCCGTCTGCCAACCATCCCGGGATGGATCATCAAGTTCCTCACCTGCCGCAGATTCTTCAGGCTCCACGCGATTCGATGCAGCGGGCGGATCGAGGGTTCCTGCGTCTTGCTGGGCGGTATTGCCCGTCGGTCCAGTCGACGCTGCCCAGAAAGAAACATATATGGCCGATCCAGCAAGGAGGACAAGAAAGAACAGGCTCAGAAAAACGCTCGGTCGCACAGCATAACCACTGCGGCGCGGGCAGAGTGATAGGGTGTCCTCATCGCGTCGCATGACACGTTTGGTGCGCTCTGAGAACGAATCGGACATCGTCTTTCGCCGCGGGGGTATCATGGATGGCCTAGCAACAAGAAAACTCCACATTCTGAGACAAATAAAACCACTGCGATTATTGGCCCTGTTCCGCTCCAACCGAATGAGCGACCAGATCTGTTAACTGCCTGGAAAACCGGCAGTTGTGAGTGGATCCTCACGACAAAGCATGTTGTCGCACGGGAGGCTATCTTTATTTTAATGCACCCAACCTTTTGCCACAATCTTTACGGAAACCGTCCATTTCCATTTTATTGGGGAGTTGCAGACGCAGGCTCAGCCTCCGATCGGGACTTCTCCTGATTTTGAAAAGAGAGCCGAAATGGTTTTCCCGACTGATAAAGGGTCAACCGCTCTGCATACAGTGGCTTCTCTGTAGCCGGCGCCAACGTCACCGCCTCATTTTGCCACCGAACTGCCTGGCTAAAATCATCCTCGGCCGCGTAGGCCGCTGCCAGCGTATCGAGGACACTGGGATTTTTATATTCACTCATGTCGGCCGCTTGTGTGGCCAAACGGAGGGCCCTAGCACCATCACGACTTTTTGCCTGCGGATGTGTCGCTAAGAGCCAGGCAAGATTGTTGATGTTTTCGAGATTATTTTCTTTGAGCTGAAAGGCTTTTTCTCGATGCCTCAGTGCACGATCCACCTGGTCACGCCGCAAAAACAGGTCTCCCGCCTGGACGTGTGCCGCCAGATCATCCGGTCGTCGATCGAGAACCGCAAGCAAGTGGACCAGCGCGGCTTCATCGTTCCCGTCCTCGAGAAGCTGCTTTGCTACTTTTCTTCGCAGCACTAAATCATCGGAACTGATGGACAAAGCAGTCTCGTATTGCGCGGCGGCTTCTGCAGTGAGTCCCAGGGAACTGAGCGCTTTGCCCAGGTTCAGCGCGGCATTGGCATTCTCGGGATCGATCTTTATTGCTTTTCGGTGCTGCACGGCCGCCTCTCGAAAACGGCCCAATTGCTGGAGGGCGCTTCCCAGGTTGTTGTATGCCGCGGCGTGATCCGGGTTTTGTTTCACCGCAATTTCAAATTGGTGTATTGCCTCCTGAACTTTGCCCTGTTTTGCCAATGCCGCCCCGAGGCTGTTGTGGGCGTTGGGATAATCCGGCTTCATCGCCACTGCTTTTCTAAGCTTCGGGATTGCCTCAGCGTCGCGACCTTCGGTATGCAAAGCCGTCCCGTACGCAGCAAAGACTTCAGGATTATGTTCATCGAGCGTGAGCAACTGTTCAAACACAGGAACCGCTTCCTCGGCTCGGCCATGCTTGCTCAGCAGCTTGGCAACATTGAGCAGCGCAACACGATCGGTCGGTGCCATCTTGACAACCTGTTGGAATTTTTCGATTGCGGCATCGATCTGACCCTGGTTTTCCAAAACAACACCCTGGTTGTAGAACCACGGCATATCATTTTTCAAAGGTCGCCGTCGCCGATCGGTAATCAAGCGATCGAACTTTTTCCGATCGGCCTGGGCCTGGGAGCCAAACAATCCCTTCCGCTCTAACAGGTCCCACATCTGCCATGCAATTTCTTCATGGCCCTCTCGTGTCGGGTGGACATAATCTTCGATTAAGTTATATCCCACCAGACCGTGTTCACTCTGCTGCTGGAAGATATGGTCCATATCGACAAACAGTGTGCCCCGCTCACGGGCAACCTCACGAATTGCCTGATTGATTCCATTCACGCGGCGGATGGGCGAGGCATCCGCATCACACGCGTTCTTATATGCTTGGCGGGCCTCGTTCCAGCGGCCAAGACCTTCATAGCAGCGGGCAAGATCAAATTGTGTCTCGGCGTGCTCCGGTGCCATTTCAACAGCTTCTTGAAAACGAAGGAGTGCCTGTTGGTACTCACCTCGCTTAAGCAGCCGCTTACCCGCGGCTACCACTCCGGTCCAGCGGCGATGGTCCTGTCCGCCGCCGGTAGAAGCCTCCGGACGCCATCCTTGTACATTGGCCGGAATCGTGGCCAGCAGCACCCGCACTCCCGCTGCCTGGGCCATCGTGACAAGACGCGTAAGACGACGACGGAACAGAGCAACTATTTCTTTTTTTTCTTCGGGCGTATAGATCTGTGTTTGATCCCGTCGCACTTCCCTTTCCATCGCAACACCATCCGTGGATTCTTTATCCCGGACACGATCAACGACAGACCGGGCTAAGGAATATATCCGCGAATGAGCAAGCACATATTCAAGCCCCGCGCGAGCGGTACCGCGGGTCTTCAGTGATTCGAAAAAGGCCGGTTCGATAAATTCGTTGTGCCCACTGTAGATGACGAAAAGATCGGGATCGTATTTTAGCAGTTCGTCTGCAACGATATTCAACCGATGCATGGCATAGGAAATGCCACTGGCGTTTACCGCCTCCACCTCAAGATTCGGGTGTTCTAGAGCAATCAATTCGCCCAAAATTTCCGTAAAGGCGACCTCTGCCCCCCAGGGGTAGCCGTACGAACTCGATCCACCGAGCGAAAAGATGCGAAATCCATTCTCGGGCTTGTCGACTCGAAAGGACTGTTCCGTAAACGTACGGTGCGCCGAGACGTATCGTGTCTTGTAACGATTACCCTGCCGCTCAAAGACCTTGACGAGATGGGAAAAACCACGAAAGGGATCCTCTTTTTCAATCTGTGTTTCAGCACCCAAACTCCAGAGCACGAGTTCGAGTAGTCCGAAAAAGACCACACAGATAATCAAACCGAAGAGGATTTTCTTCCAAAACGCGATTGGCCGAACTGTTGCTGCGACTTCGGCAGGAGACTCAGGATTGGGCATGAGTGCGTTTTAAAGAGCAGAGACTGCGGACGGGACCAACAGCACCGGGACACGGAGTAGTTTATCTAAAAAGATATCGATCTCTATTGCAACGGTTGCTGCATCGCCTCGACCACCTCATCTGTAATTAAAATAGAAGGATCGCAAGAGAGTACTACCTCGGGGCTGGCAATCAGCACAGTGGTGGCTCCCTGCTGTTCGCCGATCTTCTCCGCGATTGGTTTCACTTCTTTGCGAAACTCTTGAATCAGCTCCGTCTGGTATTTCTGTAACGCGTTGCGATTTCGGCTCATTTCCTGATTCATCTTCAACAATGCGTCCTTTTTTATTGCTGAGAGTAACTTCGTTTGTTCCTCAGTGGGATTTTCGCCAAACTCTTCTTCCTTAGCTGATATGGACTCTCTCAAATTTTCCTTGAGAGTTTGAAGTTTCGTCTCGAGGGCCGATTGTTCTTTTCGCATCTCCTGCGTGTCTGTGAGATCTCGACCGAGATCTTGATAGACCTGATGCAGGTCCACCACGACGATACCGGGACCACTTGATTGTCGGTTCCCAAAGAAGACAAAGAGCAATGCCACTACAAAAATAATGCCCAGAAGGATTTCAATAGCACTCACTCCACGTTTCATCGTTGATTCCCTTTGCTCATTAAATTATTGAGGCGGTTTTCGCGACCACACCTGTCTGCTTCAATCCTAGCCGCTCTCACTGATCGCGCGAAAAAAACAGCGTCGGAATACCCCGTTTTTCTTTGCCAAATGTCCTTGGAGGACACAACATAACAATCATAACGACAGGATAAGCGATTGATAGAACGCGCCAAAATCAGCCGGTTTCTCACTCCGCAAACAATGTCTCCTTGCAACCAATACAGGCGGTATGATCGGTTGGGGTGGTTTCTGGGGCCGGATGTCACTCCACACAATAGGCAAATGGCAAGACTATTCTTTATTCGCGTAAATATACATCTCGTTTCGATCTTGTTTTCAATAACTGGTTGATTTTCTCGTCACGAAGATTTCCACTCTCGTCAATCAATACAGCTTCATTCGAAAAAAGATTTGGCGGACCGCTACCCTGCCACAATTCGACCGCCCTTTGTCGCCTCGCTGAACGCTCTTCTTCCGGTGCGAGAAAATCAAAAGAAAAATTCTCAAATTCTGGCAGGCTCCGCAGAGACCGCTGGGCAATGTAACGAACCGCATCGTAGGGATCCTCCAGCAATTGTGCCAGATAGGGTGGTAGCCAGTCGCTGCCTGATGTTTCCTGGGCGGGCTTCCAGCCCATGTGCCAGGCAGCCAGTGCCCGCTGTCCCGCATCCCCTGTGAGCAAGGTCAGCAGCAAGGCCGAAACTTGCCGCTGTTGCTCGGTCAGTTTGGGAGGCCGGATCCCGTACCACTGTTTCAAATAGTCCGCGCCCCAAGCGAGCGTCTTGTCCATATGGCAAAGGTTGCAGGCGTTGGTCCGTCCCGTGGTGATATCGTCGTTTGCATCGGGGCTAAAAATTTCGTGACAACGAATTGCCTTGAGCAGTCCATACGATGTGTGTGGCATGTGGCAGTTGTAACAGAGGCTGCCGGAGGAATCGGCCGTGTGATGGGTATGTGCTGTGAGCTTTTCTTCTTCTCCATATTCCTTGTGGCACTGAAGACAGGCCTGATTGTCCACAATATCTGCACGCAACAATTGGTTTGCCCAGCCCTCGAGTGACCGGGGGTCGTCCTCCTCCTTATGCAATGAATGGCAACTCTGACAAGATAAATCTCCATGCTGGTAACAGGGCGAATCGATCAACCCGTTGAATTCCCTCCCGCCGACCCGAACAATGCCATCAGACCAGAACTGCGTATCTGCCCTTTGAATCATTTTTTTGTTGCGCGTTTCCCAAATATCGGTGCCGGGGCGATACCGGTCACCTCCAACAGTAAACTCAGCCATATCATCGCCAAGCGTACTATGGCATTGGCCACAAACCTGCGAGCTAAGATCGTGACTCAAGTTGGCCGGATTGACAATATCGTCCTCCGGCAGCCCTTCCGTAACGTTGGCTTTAAGTCCCCGCTGGTAACGAACGTGGTTTTCACCAGGACCATGACATGCTTCACAGGCAATCCCGAATTCAGCGGCCTGCGTCAACATACCTTCGTCGCTAATAGCGGGTACACCGCGTGTGGTATGGCAAGCGATACATGTATGGTTCCAGCGACCTTTGTGAAGCCCATCAACACCCTCACCAGGAGGCTTGATGAAGATCGAACGTCGGGGAATCCAGCGATCTGCTTCCTTCACGTACACAAAGGGAACCATCGCCAATTGCCGCTCCCAACCCGTAGAAATCCAATACGTCTGCTGGTTATGCGACCCGGTGGTCATCACAACCGGGCTTTCCAGTTTTTTACCATCGATGGGAACCATACTTACCCAGAATTCATCCCCTCGCTGTTCGAAGGTTGCCCGCAGATGCTCAGCAACTGCCTGGCGGCCGTCGAAATGTCCAATCACGCTCTCTGATGACGGAATCTGGGTCATCGAGCGATGGTAGGAAGCGTGCCAGCTTTCGTGCTCCGACTCGTGACACTCCAGGCAGGCCTCAGAGGAAACATAGCCATCGCCTGTGATTTCCAGAGGTCGCGCTCTCGGGGGCGGTTTTGCAGATACCGACGGTTCGCGAACCGCCAATCGCTGCGAGACAAATACAATCGCAACGATGAGTAGCAAACCACCGAGGCCGGCCCACCAACGGACTAAACCGGCAGGTTTCCGCTGCGGCACATTTTGCTCCGTATCATTGTTCATACACATTCAGCCCCAAAGAAAGATTTGTATCGTTATTCTAGACGAACTTCCCGTAGCTGTCACACCAAACGCTAGCCGGAACAGATACACCTAAATCCTTAAATACCTTATTTTTCGGATCTCTGGCTGCAAAAATACAACATTAAATACATGGCGAGCGAGTCGAGTGACGCCCGCTCTCACGATAAGAATCGGTACATACAGCGGTCAATTGAGCACTATTCGATCGACCACTTGAGACATACGACCTCAATTTTGAAAGGAGTGACCTCAGGATGGCACAACTTTCAAGTTGGCGTTTTCTGCCTCGCGCGTGTGCCCTACAACGGCCCGTCTCTGGCCGTCGGGAAACGTTTTGCGCCCTCATCGGCCAGGGACGACATACATTTTCCATCATCGATTTGCAATGCTTCGATCAATGATTTTTGAACAGGGTGACCAGGGCCGCCCCCGCGATGCACAAAGTGATACCCAAGAACTGGACCAATTTGAGGCGCTCATCCAAAAACAGGTAGCCCAACAGCGCGCCTACCACGGGCGTGAGGCAAAAGGCAATGGTCAGCACAATCGAGAGTTGTCCCGTTTTGAGTGCCGAATAGAGGAATACAATTCCAAGACATCCCGTAATCAGACCGCCACCGATTGCAATGAGCAAGATTGGTTTTATGCCGACCGTTTTGGTTTGTCCCCAGAATGGATAGGAGATTACTAACAGAAGTAATACCGACGTGACGGTCCGGATTGTCGTCCCCATCACGGGTGCAAAATCTCCCAGTTGCACTCCCCTTTTTTCGAGTAACGAACCTATGGCCCAACATAACGCCGTCAGGACTGCCCAAAATTCAGGTCTCATTGTTTTACCGCCTTTAGATATATTGCAATGGTTATCATTCGTTCATTATCCATCCAGAGCATCACCTAGCCTATTGGGGGCAACATACCAAACATGCTGCAGAGGCCGATGATGGGCATGAGATCGCCAAAAACAGTTGTGGCAACAGCGGGCGGGCGCCGAGAATGATGGACACGTTGATGGCCAGCTGCCCGACCTGTCGGTCGCCACAACGAGCAATCGCTAGAAAAGACTATAAAGCCAAGTACCGGAGGTGGGACTCGAACCCACACGTCCTTGCGGACACTGGATTTTGAATCCAGCGCGTCTGCCAATTCCGCCACTCCGGCGCAAACGAGAGGGAATTAGTTTCACCCTTTATTTGTAGGTTGTAAAGGTAGGTGCGCCTCTCTGCCCTGCTCTGCCATCAGAGGGGAAATAGCCGATGTTTCATCAGATGGTTCAGAAACCGGCGCATCGGGACCGTAATTCTTCCAGTGTCCAGAAAAGTGTCCGCGTCTTTCTCTCCGCTGCTGGGCGTGGATAATGGGGGCATCACTCACTGAGGGCAGTTCTATGAATACTTATAGCAGACTCTTGCACCGGCTTTCTATCTCTTATCACCTGCTCAGCGTATGATAAGTCACCCGAGCACGCGAGGAGCCAGTAATGAATAACGACACGGCATTCGAAATGGCCACGTCGAACATCCGCTATGGGCCGGGCGTCACGCGGGAGGTTGGGATGGATCTCTCAGACCTGGGCGTGAAGCGCGCCATGGTGCTGACCGACCCTGAACTGGCGAAACTGCCACCTGTTGCCGCCGTGCGCGAAGCCCTGGACAAGGCGAAAATCGACTACGCACTTTTCGACCGCGTAAGGGTAGAGCCGACGGATGCTTCATTTCAGGACGCAATCGACTTCGCTGCCAGCGGCGACTTTGACGGCTTCGTGGCTGTAGGTGGCGGTTCCACGATAGACACCGCTAAGGCCGCTAACCTGTACGCAACTTTTCCGGCCGACTTGCTTCACTACGTCAACGCCCCGATTGGTCAAGGCAACCCCATACCCGGCCCGCTTAAGCCGCTCGTTGCGATCCCGACCACCATCGGAACCGGCAGTGAAACCACTGGTGTGGCCATCTTTGACCTGGTGCGAATGCAAGCCAAGACCGGGATCGCACACCGCCGGCTGAAGCCGACCATTGGCTTGCTAGACCCCGAAAACACGCAGTCGTTACCGGCGACGGTGGCGGCTTCCACGGGACTGGATGTGCTGAGCCACAGCGTGGAATCCTATACAGCGATACCATTCGACAAGAGACCGAGACCCGATCGCCCACTGCTTCGACCGGCGTACCAGGGTTCAAATCCGATAAGCGACATCTGGTCTCTGCAGGCACTGCGCATGGTCAGCGAGTTCCTGCCCAGGGCCGTCGAAGACGCGAGCGACCAGACCGCGCGCGGCATGATGCTCTTGGCCGCTTCATACGCAGGTATGGGATTTGGAAATGCTGGCGTGCATTTGCCTCACGGGATGTCCTACCCTGTTTCTGGCATGGTGCGCACATACCGTCCTGCGGAATATCGAGTGAATCACCCTCTTGTGCCGCATGGGACCTCCGTGATACTCAACGCTCCGGCAGTGTTTCGCTTCACGGCCCATGCCTGTCCGCAGCGGCATTTAAACGCGGCCGATGCGTTGGGTGCTGATGTGCGCGGTGCGAGCCACGCCGATGCGGGCACGATTCTCTCTGACCGCATCATTGCATTTATGCGACGCCTCAACGTGCCTAACGGCCTGTCTGCGATCGGGTACGGACAGGACGACATCTCCGCGCTAGTCGAAGGCACACTGCCACAACATCGCGTGACCAAGCTGTCGCCACGGCCGGCAGGTGCAGAAGAACTCCGTGGGTTGTTCGAGAACGCAATGAAGTACTGGTAGCCATTCTCTGGTGAAATTGCCATGGTCGAGACGCCTGCATTCTGGCCTGCTCGTGTTTTGCGTTAATTATGGTTGGCCTAAGCGTAGAAGTGCAATCCGTTACCCTTATTTATCATTGATCAACGGTAATAGCTAATGTTGTAGGAGCCGTCGGCGCTTTGTGTTTCGTTTGGTTCGACGTCCGTTCCAATGGATTTTTCAAGGACAGCAATGAAGTAAGGTGCAAAGAGTTCTGAAAACCAGCGGCCCACCCCCTAGTCTTTCTTGCCGCTACCTTTTTTGTTGCTAATTCTCACTGTGCCGCAGACGGGCTTTCCTGGGAGCTGGATGGCTCCATCCCCGTCGAGGTGATCCGTGACTTGTTGCAGAAGCTAGATCCCACGTCATGAGAGATGTTTGAGGGCATTTGTGCGGAAACCAACCCGCTCTTGTACTTCAGCCCATCGCAACGAGCAGCTGCTGGACCTGTTCCTCCAGCCTGGAGGTGAGGGTCGAGATCGCCGTGCGGTCTCGCGAGTATTCCACCGGTATTGGATCCCCGAAACGAATCGTTGCCTGTCGCATGCCACGGACCGTTGCCGAATAACACCTCATCACATCTTCCTCGAACTTGTCGAGGGTCTCGGCCAACCGTTCGACTGTCGGTTTTTCTATCACGTAATCGCCAGGGTAGCTAAAAAGCTGGACGACCAAAAAAACCTCGTCGAGCATGTTGTGAATATTGTTTTGTGCCTCGCTGCCTGAGTCTTCGTCCAATTCAGCGATCCGCTCCAGGGCAATGCGCCGAAGTTCCTTGACCCGTTCCGGGATGGTCTTGTTGTGGCCATCGATCCCGTGTTGCTGCTCGTGGCTGGTGAGGATGTGCCGGGCCAGAAAATCAGTACGTTCCGGCAGGCTGCCGCTGCGAACCTCGCTGAGAAACTCGAGTTCCTTGAGGGCCATCAAGGCACCACCAAGTGCATAGATTCGTTCAGGCAGGTCCAGGTCGGGCCGGGGTCGCCAGTGAATGGATTCTTCCAGTGTGTCCATTAATTCCAGAAGGTCCGCGGTCGGGTCCTCCACGTAGCGATACTTGAGTGCCGTCGGTATGACCACAATGGGCCGTGTCGCCTTGCGAGCAGAGAACATGGCAATTGCCGCTGCTCCCTCACGGAAAGGGGTGATGCGGTCATTGCAGTGGTAGACTTCTCCCTCGGGAAAAATTATCAGTGGTTGGGATTTCTTCTGCAGGATTCCCCGAGCAATCTTGACTGCTTCCAGGTCGGTTCCCTCCCGGTCAATACTGAAGACGCCAAACTTCTGTAGCACCCACTGGCCAAATTTTCCCTTGCTATCAAAAACATGCCAGGTAGCCATGTAATAAAAAGGGCAGCCGCAGACGTCAGCAGCAGCGGCGGCGGTATAGGCATCGGCATGGGTAGGGTGATTCGGAGTGATTAATACTCCCTGGCCGGCATCAACTGCCTGGCGCACAACCTCGGCATTCTGCACATCGATATCAGTGAGCTGGCATTCCCTCAGTGCTCTCTTACGACGATGGCCTCGTGTCATCTGGACAAGCCAGGGTGAGAGTTTTGGAACCCAGCGGCGTGGTGGGGGTGCCATGCGGTATGGATTCATCGGTTCGTTCCTGATAGGGACTGGTGAGATCGTAGAGCCTCGGCAACCTCGTTTGCTCACATACCCATATGTTAACGACCTGGTGTCGCTACGCCACCGTGGTTGTTGATGTGTCGAGAACAATATTGTTTAGCAGAGATCCGATAGCAGTAAACACGACGGCTTTTGAGACGTCACTCCAGACTCACTCGGCGAACATCTGGAGCGGGATCACTCCCGGGAAATAGACAATGCCGAGTCCGCGAAAACCCGGCTTGGAATGTCCTTGTTTGCCTGCCACAAAGATCGTTTGCACGATAATCACAAGCATGCGAGGATTCGTTGTGTTTCACGTATGCCGGATTGCCAAAGCTTACGGTTGCACTGCGAGTCTGTTATTCTGTAAGGATGTCACGAGATCAACGTAGTTTCTGATCCGGCAGGAACCCATATCATGGTCGCCAAACGATGGGCCCCCTTTCTGATGCTTCTGGGCTTTTGCGGGATTGCCGCAGCCGATTCGCGACCCAATATCCTGTTGATTATGGCCGATGACCTGGGCTATTCGGATCTTGGCTGTTACGGCGGAGAGATGGATACACCCCAGCTAGACAGCTTGGCCAGAGATGGACTGCAGTTTACGCAGTTCTATAACACCGGCCGCTGTTGGCCGACGCGTGCTTCGTTACTGACCGGATTTTATGCTCAACAAGTGGCACGCGATGACTTGCCCGGGGAAAAGGTCGTCGGGCGAGCGGTGCGTCCCTCCTGGGCGCCCCTCGTGTCGGTCGAACTGGCGCGGAGAGGTTATCGCTGTTACCACGCGGGGAAATGGCACATCGATGGCATGCCCCTTGGGAATGGGTTTCATCGTTCTTATTACCTGCAAGATCAAAACCGTTTCTTTAACCCCAAACTCAGTCACATAGATGATGTCAAGCTGCCAGCGGTAAAACGCGATAGTGGCTTTTATGCCACAACTTCCATTTCCGAACACGCCCTGCAGATGCTGCGCGATCACCATGCAGACCACAACGACACACCATTTTTTGCCTATGTCGCTTTTACAGCGCCCCACTTTCCGCTGCAGGCACTGCCCGACGACATTGCCCGAAACGTGGCGCGGTATCGGGGCGGATGGGACAAGGCTCGTCGTGTACGCTCCGATCGAATCGAGCTGCTTG
>MPMF02348590.1_pt1 | contig 17970 bp, 18 predicted proteins | sample 1617271 | NCBI WGS metagenome assembly MPMF02 (sample SAMN05944812, study PRJNA350692) | marine metagenome | biome: marine; feature: ODZ; material: water; isolation source: 120 m water sample prefiltered with 30 um filter, filtered on to 0.2 um... | place: Pacific Ocean | collected 2012-04-09... | reverse complement strand
TCCATCGAGATATTACAAAAAATATTAAGCTTGAGCGTCAAATTCGCCAATCACAAAAAATGGATGCCATAGGAAAGATGGCCGGAGGCATTGCCCATGATTTTAACAACATCCTAACTGCTATCATTGGATATACTGAAATCGCGGAAGCGGATTTACCGGAAAAAAGTGACTCACGCAAAAGCCTTGGAGAAGTGCTTAAAGCGAGTAACAGAGCAAAGGATTTAGTGAAACAGATTCTGACATTCAGCAGAGCAACTGAACATGAACTCAAGCCCATTCAGCTTCATCTTATAATTAAAGAATCTTTAGAGTTTTTACGGGCTTCCCTGCCGACGACTATTGAAATTCACTCTAATATTGAAAAGGGCTCGGACATCATATTGGGGGATCCCACACAGATAAGTCAGATAATTATGAACCTCTGTACCAACGCTGAACATGCTATGCGCAAAAAAGGAGGAATTTTAATAGTTAATCTTGAACCTGTTGAAGTGGACGAGGAGTTTGCAAAAACACATAAAGGTTTAAAGACGGGAGATTATATGAGGTTAACGGTCAGTGATACAGGCAGTGGTATAGATAAAGAAATAATAGAGCATATATTTGACCCTTTTTTTACTACCAAACCTAAAGGCGAAGGGACAGGCATGGGGTTATCGCTAATACATGGCATTGTGGTAAGCCATGGTGGGGTGGTAACTGTTTACAGTGAAGTTGGACAAGGGACTACCTTTAATATTTTTCTGCCGAGGGCCGAGGTTGAACACATTGAAAAAGAAAAAAAGGAAGATTTAATTCCAGAAGGAAGCGAAAGTATCCTGTTAGTGGATGATGAAGAAGCTATAGCCTTGATGAGCAAGAAAGCACTTGAGCGATTGGGTTATAAAGTTGTATCTACAACAAACGCGAAGGAAGCTTTAGATCTTTTCAAAGAATCTCCTGAAAAATTCGATATTGTTTTGTCTGATGTAACAATGCCCGGTATGACAGGAGTAGATCTCGCCAAAGAATTAATGAATATCCGTAAGGATATACCTGTTGTTTTAAGCACCGGCTACAGTTCCATTGTAAACGAGAAACAGGCAAAAGAAATGGGAGTCAGGGAGTTTATTATAAAGCCGTTCATTAAACGAACTTTAGCTAATGTGATTCGGAAAGTGCTGGATAAAGATAAATAATAATTTTGTTTTATGTATTGTGTTTTTTTTGGCTGTTTTTTTAATGTATTAGCCTGTCGGCTGATAACTGATTGCTGATTCCTGTCAATTGAATAGCACTTCAAGGCTTTTTTTCAACCTTTTCAATTCATCATATTTACTGAGATTCTCTAGCACATATTCAATTGTACGGGGTATGGCGTCTCTGTATCTTTCGTTTCTATTTACTCTAATCTGATAACCAAAAGTTCCTAAAGCTTTTAAATTTCTCTGGATACACATCCAATCAAAAACCTTCAAAAACTCTTCTCTATTTACCGGCGATTCTTCTATTCTTTCTTTTTTATTAATATATTCATTCAGTAATTTCTCTATGAGATCTGGATTTAATTTAAAATAAGAATCTCTCAATATAGAAGCGAGATCGTACTGGCATGGACCCATCCGGGCGTCCTGAAAGTCAATTAAAATCAAGTCGTCCTTATGTATCATAATATTTCTGCTGTGAAAGTCTCGATGGCAAAAATATCTTTTTTGTTTTGCTAACAAGGAAGATATCTTAAAGAAATCTTCTTTGAGAATTTGCTTATCATTTTCTGAGATGGTTTGTTTTAAATAGCCCCCTATAAAATGCGTATTCATAAAATCAAGCTCCCATGTTAACTTCTCTATATCAAAAGCAAGGTGATAAGCAGGAATATCCTTGTCTATTCGCTTTGTACATTCAACTTGCAAGTTTAAAAGGACATCAAGGGCTTTTTTAAAATACATCTCCTGTTCCTCAAGGGTAGAAGCATTAAGTTTTTTTTCTAAAGTGATGTCACCTAAATCATCTAAAAAAATAAATCCCTTTTTCGAATCTATAAAATATAATTTTGGAACCATAATCCCGCATTTTTTTAAAAAAGCTTGAATAGTTACAAATGGAATATCCTTACGAATCGGTGGATTTATTTGCGTCATTGCCACAATGGAAGATTTATATGTTTTATGACTTTTAAATTTGATCCGAAAATAATTCCTGTCAGAAGCGTCGCCTTTTAAAGGGAAGCATTGCAGGTTTGTTACAGGCGAACGAAAAAACTTGGAAATCATGCGAGCAAAATAATCGACAGGTACGGGGAATTCGGTTTTCATCAATTTCATCAGGAAATAAGTTTAAACTGAATGCCTGGATAAATAAAGAATAAAAATCATTTATTAATTACACAAATTATTACAAATTTTTATTTTTTTTGTAAGTGTTTTGTGAGCACATTTTCAACTGTTTCAAACGCTTTTTTTAAAGCAGTTAAGGCAGTTGAAAAGGTTTCATCTCTGCGATATTCTGAGAGAGCAATAGCTGGCTGAATTAGTGAAACTGACGTTAGAAGAATTGAGGAACATCAAAATCACATTAGTGTCCAAAAAAGAGGAGAGACTGTTAAAATCGGCGGCTACTATCTACATGCACGAGGAGAGAAAATAAAATGCAAGAAATGAAAAGCAGCAAAAATCTTTTCCTCTTTCTTTTCTGGACAATCCTTTTTCTTTTTATACTTCCTGGTTTGGCCCATAGCGAGAAAGGTTTGGAGAAAAACACCCTTACATCCAAAGAGCGGGAATGGTTAGACAAAAATGATGGAAACATTGTCCTTGCTCCGGAGTCAAATTATCCTCCTTTTATTTTTGTAGACAAAAAAGATGGGATGAAAGGGATCTCAGTTGATTATATTAAGCTCATAGAACAGAAACTGGGATTCAAATTTCAAATAGCCTCCAGTTATCAATTGGCCGTGAATCTCCAAAAGGCTCAAGAAGGGACGGTGGATGTTTTAACTTCCCTGAAGAAAACGCCTGTGAGGTCTGAGTATCTGCTCTTTACGAAATCCTATATAGAAATTCCTGCGGTAATTGTTGTTAGGAAAGAAGAAAAAAGTTCCCTTGCTTTAGAAAAAATGAATGGAATGAAGATAGCCGTTGGCGATGGCTATGGTGTTCACACCTATATCCAAAACGAATTTAAAAATCTTGACCTCCTTCCCGTCCCGGATGATTTGATAGGCCTGAGAATGCTCTCCTTTGGAGAGGTTGACGCGGTGGTACTTGATGTGGCTACCGCGTCGTATTTCATAGAGAAGGAAGGAATAGGAAACCTGCGCGTGGCCGGGAATGCTGAGTACATCTATAATTTGAGCATGGCCTCCAGGAAGGACCTCCCCATACTACATCGAATTCTGGAGAAAGGACTGGCTCAAATAACCGAAGAGGAGAAAAGGGCGATCTTTAGTAAATGGATACGCCTGGAATCGGTTAGTTTCATGGACAATAAAAAATTCTGGTATTGGGTACTCACCGCAATATCAGTCATAGTATTTATTTTTTCTTTCATAATTGTTTGGAATAGAGCATTAAAAAGTCAGGTTAAGCAAAGAACCGAAGAATTAAACAAAGAACTCGCTGAGCGTAGGCGAGTGGAGGAGTCCTTAAAAAAGGCCCACGATGAGTTGGATGAACGGGTCAAGGATCGAACTGTCGAGCTTGCCAAGGCCAACGAGAACATACAGTTGGAACACAGCAAGCTTATGGGTATTCTAAATGCTATGGAAGACGGTGTATATATTGCAAACAAAAACTACGACATTGAGTATATTAACTCCGTTATTGAAAGAGAGTTTGGAGCTATTAACAAACGCAAGTGTTTTGAATATTTTCACGATAGAACGGAGAAATGCCCTTGGTGTAAGAACAAAGAAGTCTTTGCCGGGAAAACGGTCAATTGGGAGTGGTATTCCTTTAAAAATCAAAAAACCTACGATCTTTTCGATACTCCTTATAGAAATTCTGATGGGAGTATCTCAAAGCTGGAAATATTTCATGACATTACGGGCCGAAAAAAAGCTGATGATTTAATCCAGTCAGCACTCAAGGAAAAGGAGGTACTGCTTCGTGAGATTCATCACAGGGTTAAGAACAATATGCAGGTAATATCAAGCCTGCTCAATCTCCAGTCCAAGTATGTTAAAAATAAGGAAAATATTGAGATGTTCAAGGAGAGCCAGAACCGGATAAAATCCATGTCTCTTGTTCATGAAAAACTTTACGAGTCAAAAGACATGGCAAGTGTTAACTTTAAAGATTATATCCAGAACCTCACAAATGACATGTTTAGAATTTATAACGTTGATATAAATAAAGTAACCCTTCAAACTAGTATTGAGGTGATTAATCTTGGAATTGACACGGCAATTCCCTGCGGCTTGGTCATCAATGAACTGCTTTCCAATTGCTTTAAACACGCTTTTCCCAAAGGCAAAAAAGGAAAAATAGATGTAATCATGCAGTCAGTGAATATGGATGAGTATGAGTTGATAGTTAGTGATAACGGGGTTTCTGTTCCGGATAAACTGAATGTCAGAAATTCCAAAACATTTGGCTTGAAATTGATAACCGATTTGGTGGAAAATCAATTGGAAGGAACATTAGAGATGAACAGGGACAAAGGTACAGAGTTCAGGATCAGGTTTAAAGAAATGAAGTATAAGAAAAGAACCTGATAATTTTGGTTTTTGGAATGTGGACTATGGATTAAAATTCTGAAGTCATCATTATCTATTATTGGCAAAAAAACAGTGTACAACAAATAACCATATTGAGTGGAAAAAGATGGAATCCAAAGTTAGGATTTTGATTGTGGAAGATCAATTTCTTGTCGCCAATGACATAAAAGATAACCTGGAGACCCTGGGATACGAAATTTCTGCAATTGCGACATCAGGAGAAAAAGCGGTTAAGAAGGCGGGAGAAGGCAAGACTGATTTAGTGTTGATGGATATTGTTTTACGAGGGGAGATGGACGGAATTGAAGCAGCGGAAATTATTCGTTCCCGTTTTGACCTTCCTGTCATATTTCTTACGGCGTATAGAGATCCCAAAATATTCGAAAGGGCAAAAATCTCAGAACCTTTTGGATACCTGATTAAACCTTTTGAAGCCAGTGAATTACATAGCAATGTTGAAATAGCCCTTTACAAACACAAAATTGAGATTGAGAAAAAAGAGGCAGGGGAAGAGCGAAAAAAACTTATTCATAAACTGAAGGAAGATCTTGCTGAAGTTAATAAATTAAGTGGCCTGCTTCCCATTTGCGCCTCATGCAAAAAAATTAGAAACGAAGAAGGCAATTGGAATCAAATAGAAGAATATCTTAGCGATCGTTCCGAAGTGAAATTTAGTCACGGTGTATGCCCTGAATGTGCAAAAAATATGTACCCGGATATCTATCCATAAATAGGAAATGGTGTATAAATTCCATTAACAATGATCTACAAAAAATTTCAAATTGCTGCCTGATAATCTTTCTTTGTGTCATAATGTCTTGGTCGCTAATGCAGGTTTTACTGGATGTAAGAACTCGCTGCTGAAGCGTTAGGGAAAATACCTTCTTTTCTTAATATCTTTTCGTCTCGAAGACTTTTAGTTTTTAACCACCTTTGATAAACTTTTAATACATCCTTGTTGGTGTGGGAAAAACTCTTGTCACTCACCTCGGACAGGATATCTACAAAAACTGAAAAATTCTCTCCCAATTGATGATAAAGCTCCCAGAAGACTTTACTTTGTGCTTTTGTTTTCATGATAGAAGCTAATTGATTATAAGAAGTACAGCCTATGATCTTATAAAAATCAAGGCTGGCTAGTTTTTTGTAGAGGCTGTCGTAAAAAAAACCTGATATAAAAAGGGAAAAGTCACCTAAATGTTTAAACCGCTGAATCTGCTCATTCTGGTCGGAGTTAAGCGCTTTTTCAAGCAAAAGAGTAAGTGGTTCCTCATCTGCGTTGGGGTCTAAATCTGTATAAAGATTATCTATTTTGAGAAACTCTGATAGGAGATTTACAATGTAAAATATGACTTCTTCATCAGCATGAACATGAAGGTTTTCAACCGCAGAATTAACCATTTCCCTGAAATATTCCATTGGCTTTTCTTCATTGTAAAATGGTTCTTCATAATGCTTTTGCATATTAATAAACCTCCTTTTAAAGGTATATTTTTATTAAAATACCTCTGCTTTAATATTATAACGGCATTATAAAAGAGATGCTTTAAAATAATAAAGATGCAAAAAATATGCCGATATACTAAAGAATCCGTGCCATGATGGTGCGGATTCGCTATGCTCACCGCACTTTGTTCGTTCGATAAATCTCGCTCATGCAGGACTACTAAAAGTGGTTCCTTTAATATATAAAAAGGTAAAAAAATTATCATTCTGAGGATGGTACAACATTGGGGGTTGGTCACAGTGGAGACTTCGCGAAAGAAGAGAGTTTAAGTGATATAAAAAAAGCAGTGGAACAGCTTGCTCATTACCTCAAGAATGTGGACGAATTTTATGAGCAATAAATGATGGTAGCATCAAAAATGGTTTCTCAACATATTGTACTTTCAATAGTCGTTTTCATAATAGAGATTCAGAGACCGTTTCAATAAAGCTTTCAAAAAGAGAAATGTCAAATGATTTATCCCAAGACTTCATTTCATTAAGCGCTTCATCAGGAGTGAGTTTTTCCCGGTACCTTCTTTTTGATACGAGTGCTTCATAAGTGTCCACGATCCCTGCCATCTGAGCTTCAGTACTGATCTCTCTCCCCTTGAGTTTTGAAGGATAACCGGAGCCATTCACCCTTTCATGGTGCCCTCCAGCAATATCAATCACAGTTTTTGTTATACCCGGAACCGTTCTCAATCTTTTTATTGTGAAGTTAACATGCTTTTTTAAATCGCTCCAGTTCTTTTCAGTCAGCTTTTCTGTTTTTAAAAGAATAAATTTTATGTCGACCATTCCTAAATCGTGAAGTAAGCCTCCCATCGCTATATCGAGTACGTCCTGCTCACTGAAATTCAGGTCTTTGCGTTTAAGATTTTTTGAGAATAACACCATGATCAGGGCTGTCCTGAATGCGTGAACAAATAATTCACTCTCATGATCTTCTACCGCTTGAAGCAGGGGTTTTGTTTTTCCTTTATCGATTGCCTGGATGATTTTTACGCAAGTTTGCTGGATTCCCAGCAGGGGCATTTCTCCTTGCTTGTCCTCCGCCCATTTCAATGTTTTGACGAAAGAATCAAGCGTATAAACCAAAACATCTTGGAGAAAAGGCTCCAGGTCTTTCCACAGGTTTTCTACTTTTTTGTTTATCAGCCTTTCAACCCTGTCAAGGAGCATTCCCATTTTAATGGGTTTAACAATATAGTCTTCAGCATTATTGTTTTTTGCCGCAGTGATGGACTTGATATCGCTTTGCACCGTCAGCATAATCACCGGCGTTCGTTTAAGGTTGCTATGACTTCGCATCTTCTCAAGAGTTTTTAGACCGTCCATTTTTCCTGGCATGTTAATGTCCAGAAGGATGATGTCAGGTTCTTTCTCTCTTGCTAAATTTAAGCCTGTTTCGCCGTTTTCAGCGACAATGACTGCATAACCAAACTTATTAAACTTTAAAGTCAAATAACTACCTAAGGACTTATCGTCATCGACAATCAATATTTTTTTATTCCAATCAGTGGGATTTTCCATATGCTCTTTCCCAAAACTTTCAACAAATTAAAATAGTTTCGTTTTTTGAAAGTGGTTTTTTATAAAGAAAATGCATGACTACAAAATACTCATTAACGGCACGAAAAAATCCATTTCCATAACCCTCTTTTCATTATCCGTGCTTCTCTATAACCTTATTTAAATGCTTCAATAAAAGGCTTTATCTTCATATCATCTTTAAGAACATGTCCCATTAACCAACTTTTTAAGGTTTTAACTAATTTTGGAATTGATTTGTCCTGGGCCCTCTCTCCTCTCAATCCAAGCAAGTCACTGGTAATATCATTTAATTGAATTATCAAATCTTCATGTTTTTTTAGTTGCTGATGGCAACTTGGATATTTAATCTTCTTCAATATGTTTTCCTCTCTTTCAAAATGCTCATCTGTATATTTTTTTAACTCTTGAATATAGGCCATTAAATCTTTGCCTCTTTTGCCTTCTTTAAGGGCAGTTTCAACAGAATTAATGATCTGGATTAGAGTTTTATGGTCATTATCAATAACATCTTTATCTATGCTCATTTTATTTTTCCAGGTAATAACCATATTGATTTCCCTTCAAAAATAATTAGACTATTTTAATTTTTTAACTATTTATCGCAATGTTAGCAACGATTGTATAACCATCAACTACACTTGTGCAGGTTGTGGATACTGGTTTGATGTAGTGAATTAAAGGTTGTGATTTGCTTCCTACATTAAGTTTACACCTTAAAGTAATGGCAAGTGATAGGACTGTTAAATGAAGGAATCTTTTTTTAAACGCATTATTCTAGAAAGAGAGCAGAATCAATTTATCAGTTTTCCTGATTCATCATAAACTTTTCTGCTTATCATCGTGCCGTTTTTATAATTTTCCTCCACTCTTAACTTTCCATTTTCATGATAGCTCTTTTGAATTCCTTCTCGCTTGCCATTTTTGAAATAAAACTCATCGTTAAGTTTATTATTATAATAACCCAGATAGAGTCCATCAAAGATACCATTCTTAAAGTTTGCTTCCGTCGATAACTTTCCATTTTTTTGATACATCTTACTAACCCCCTCTAACTGTCCATTTTTATAGTTTCCTTCCATCCATAACTTCCCATTTTCGTGATACATTTTTTTAACCCCTTCTAACTTTCCATTCTTATAATTCAGTTCAAGCCATAATTTTCCACTTTCATGAAATTCTTTGTGTATTCCTTCTTTAATTGCTCTAACATAGTTACCCTCTGACTTTAATTTACCACTTTGATAATATTCTTTTCTTATTTCAGCAGAAGCAAAGGATGGGATAATTAATGTTGTGGCAAGTAGGATTATGATTAAGGGTATGCTTGGACGTATAGATGATCTCTGGACTTTAGCAAAATTAAAGCTAACAGAATGGATTTGAAAAAGCTTCATAATTTCCGCTCCCATGAGGATTAATGTCTAATGATAACATCTCAGGCCTAGAAGACAAGCGGTATTGAATTAGAATGAGGCGGGACAAAGATTTTGGGGAGGTCAGAATTAGAGGCAAATTGCAATGTTTGTTTATTGGTTTTGGTGCAGTTGTATTGTCTAATTTAAAGCTGTACCAGGAAGTGAATAAAATTCACTGCGATATAAAGATAAAACTTGACGACATAGTTAACGACATCAACGACATTAATAATCATTTGATAGATGATGAATCTCAAAAAAAACTACACCCAAAAAAGAAACGGTAATGTTGTTTTAAAAGTAGATAGAAGAAATTCCGGACAGAACACTTCACCGTACCTGTAGCCCTTTTTTTTTATCTGAGATTTTTGTGTGATGAAATTGCTGGAGTGTGCATAGACGTGCTGTGTTGGAATAGATCAAGCTCTATTGTTAAGACTTTTGCTGCCTGTTTTTAAATAATATTACTAAAGGGATTTCTTTCTTTTACCGTGCTTATTTTTTCATTATTAATGTAAAGCAGACTGTACTGAATTTTCGTATTGAACAGACTCTACTGCATTATTGTGTAGAGCAGACTGTATTGATTTATCGTATTGCTCAGCAAGAAAAGTGAGCAGTGCAAGCTCAAATATCACTAGTGCTACAATAAGAGAAAAACCGTATTTCTTAAAGAATTCATACCATTTCCCTTTTCTATTTCTTTTTGACATTTTATCTCCTCCTTCTTTTCCACTTCAATGGTTTTTTAATAATTTGTCAGAAATTAGATTAAATATGAATATATTTTGCAATTTAGATGCCACTTAAAGGATTTTTGGGCTTTCGAGGCAAGTTGATAGTATCCTCAGGTTAGAGATCTGAAGCTCTAACTATCAGTACTATAAGCCCATTTCCCTGTCAGTATTAAAATAATTTGTGATTCTGATATCTTAATATGGGTATTGCTAAAAAAATAATTCTAGCAATTTTTACTGTATTAATTGCGTATACCGGATAATCTTTCCACCTATACCGGAAAATTAGTTTCCACCTGTAGCCCTTTTTTATGTGGAAATTTTATGTGATGTAAATGGCAGGAAAGGAAAGTTTGAAGAGTAGGGGACAACTGGAGAAAAGCCAGTAATTCAGTGAAATAGAAAAAATCCAGAGAATCATTTAAACCTATAAAAATAAAGGAGTTTTCCTGATAAAGCCTTGATATTATTTCTTCGCTGAGTATTACGATCGGATTTTTCACCTTTTTTTGCTTGATGGCTTTTTTTAGTCAAAGTAGAATCATTTGTCTATGAAAAGCCGTGAAAAAAAAAGTGCACTTGTGTTATTTGCAAAAGCGCCAGTTGCAGGTGAGGTTAAAACGCGATTACAGCCTGAAATCACATCAGAAAACTCTGCCCGTCTTCAGGAAGCAATGATTAAAGATTCAATTTCTCTGATAAGTGAGATAAATAATGTGGAAAAAATCATTTATTTCCTTCCTGGTGAAAAAAAATATATATTTGAGAAGTTTACCGATGGTTTGCCGTTTCGTTTGAATTGCCAAAATGGAGTCGATCTTGGGAAAAAGATGGAAAACGCTTTTAAAGACCTTTTTAATAAAGGATTTTTTAGGGTTGTAGTTATAGGAGTGGACAGCCCAACTTTACCTAAAGAATATATAAACAAAGCCTTTATTGAACTTAATAAATCTGACCTGGTTATCGGGCCTTCTGAAGACGGAGGTTATTATCTTATCGGTTTAAAGGAAAAAGTTCTTCCAGTATTTTCTCCTGTCGAGTGGGGCAGCAATAGAGTCCTCTCGCAAACAGAGGAATTGGTCAAAAAAAATAATCTGAAACTATCAATTCTTCCTGTTCATTACGACATTGATACAATTGAAGATCTGCGGCATTTAAAAACCCACCTGAAGCTTTTGTCACGTTCCGGAGAGAATGTCCCTGTTAATACAATGAACATAGTTGATGATATTTTAAGTCCATAGTTTGGAACCACGAATTTAGCTTCGCAGATTCGCCCTATGAAGAGTACCTGCAAAGATTCCATTCAACCCTCCTAAAATGCTCTAATGATCTGTTGATTAACGGAAAAAATTTGCATCATTTTGACTGATTAAGTTTCAAAACTTAATAGAGTTAAATTTGCTATTTTACAGATCGGAGTCAATATTAATAATAAAGTGAAGAACTTTCAGAGAATTTGTGTTCCGTTTTGACTTATTTGATGAAAACGGTTGCTCTATTTATATGATATCAAGTTATTTTATATCAATAGCTTATGGCTATGAACAAAAATATTACTTTATTAATGTTGATCGGTTTTTTGCTATGGACATCTACAGTTGGGGGGGGCATAAATGCGTCGAACTCATTACAATTAAATGATAGAGCAGGCAGCAATTCTATAGCAGATTTTGATGGAGAAAAACTGGTTTATGATATCAGCTTTTTGTGGTTCAAAGATGCGGCAGTAGGGACCACAATATTTCAACAAGAGAGTGAAGGATGCGTTGCTAGATTAACAGCGGAAACAAAAGGGTTTATCGGTTTTATCACAGGCTATATAAAGCACTTCTACGTGTCTCATATGAAAATGGCTGGAGAAGAGATTGGACTTCAACCATATTTGTTTGAAAAAAAAATAAATTATCAAAAAAGGGAGGAAAAAACTATTACATCCCTTGATTACGAAAAAAGAATACGATCATGGTCTACAACTAAAAATGGCAAAATCAAAGACTGGAAGTCAGAATCTATCCCATTACGAATAGTTTATTACGATATTCTCTCTACCCTTTACAACTTTAGAACTTCTTATTATGGTGAAATCCAAAAGGGAAAAGACTTTCTTATTCATGCGATCCCGGAAAAGAACGAATCGGAAATTCACATTCATGTTGGGACGAGGGAAGAGGAACTGAAATTTAAGAAGGAAGAAAATATTGAGGATAGCGAGGGATATTTTTTAATTATAAAAATTCCAAAAGAAATCTTTAAAACAAAGAACGGAGAAGTTTTAATTTGGGGGAACAAGAATCTACTGCCTTTAAATGTAATTGTGAGAGATTATATCGGTTTTGGAGATATCAGGGGTACATTAAGAGAAGCTGTGAAGGTGGATACTAAATCGTAACGGCAGTTTTATCTGTTGAAGACTAACTTTCAAATGGGTAGAGAAACATCAGTGATATCACTGATGTTGCAATCAAAGAAATTCTTGATTTATCAGAGAGTCGCTGAAAAAGAATTGCGCTTACGAGAAGGCGTTTTTATAAAGAACAATGTCCTTTTTTCCTTTTTCCATTGTAATGGCTACTATATCAAATCGGCAGTCACGGTTTTCAATACAATGTTTTCCAAGATAGTGACAAGCGCTTCTCTTTATTTTACTCTGTTTATGTTTTGTCACTGCGAACTCGGGAGGAATGTGTTCCCTTGAACTCCGGGTTTTGATTTCAATGAACGTCAGGATGTCTCCCTCCAGTGCAATAATATCTATTTCTCCAAATTTACAATGGTAATTTCTATCTAATATCTTATATCCATTTTTTTTTAAATAATTAGCCGCAACCTTCTCACCCTGCTTTCCAGTGGTCAAATGCGCGCTCTGGTGAGCACGGCCAATTCTTTTTTTTAGAATAAAATCACTGAGAGTTTTTAATAAGGGTTTACTTTTGGAGCTGGTACTGGAGGTAATAGTTTTTTTCCCCATTAGATAAAGACTTTTCCTCGTATTTTGTGGTGATTGGATAAGATTTTTTTTCAGAGTATTGTAATCGACCTGCCAGATTCTTAAAGCCGGGTTTGCCCTCAAAAGAGACAAACATCTCCATGAGATAGTCTTTCGAATCTGTGGCTAAATAAATTTTACCTTTATTTACCAGTTTTGAATAGAGTAATTGGGCAAAATTAACATTAACCAGTCGTCTCTTTTTGTGCCTTTTTTTAGGCCATGGATCAGGAAAGTTAATAAATACTTCAACCAACTCGTTATCCCGGATTGAATCAGCAAGGACTTTTTTTACATTCGCGTAAATAATAATGATATTTTTTGTGCTGGATTTTTTTATTCTATTTGCTAAAGAGCGTATTCCTTTGTGATATAGCTCAATACCGATAAAATCAGCATCAGGCTCCACCTGTGCTTTATCGAATATGAAAGTCCCGTTCCCAAAACCAATTTCAAGCTTCAGAGGTCTTTTTGAATCGGGGAATAATGACCTTATATCGATCTTCCCATTGCTTCCATCAAAAACAGGGTATTCAAAGATTATCATTAGTAATTATCTAAACTAGGAGGATTTTATTGCCTGCTCCAAGTTGGACCATTTGGGCAGCCTTTCTTTAGCTTTAAATGTTTGTAGCCGGAATAAAATTTTCTTTCTCTAAATATTCATTACTTATCAAATAGGACTCATTTAAACCAATTTTTTTGCAAATTTCATCAACTTTTCGTAAATTGCCCACTAATGCTCTAATTTTAACTTCAACACCTATCCGCTCGTTAAGTATAAAATCTATTTCTTCGCCATTTCTTTTTTGATAGTAGTTGACCTTGCCAAACTTTATTAAGTTATTGAGAACACAGTTTTTAAACAGACGCTCCTCAGGGTTTTTTGCAAGAAGATTTGCCATTCCATGATCACAGAAATAAACCTTTTTAGTTCCACTTATCTCTCGATTAACGTTGTGCGATAATGGTGAAACAAGTCTTATAAAATAGGTCTTTTTTAAAAATTCAAGATAACTATATATAGTTATTCTTGAGACACCAATTTCTGAGGAAAGTCCGGAGATGTCAAGTTTCTCTCCATTTCGGTGTGCAAGGAGCAGGATTAAATCCCTGAAAGAGTTAATTTTACTAAAATCAGCCAAATTTTTAACGTCTTTTTCAAAATAGGACTTGAAAATATCTTTTAATTTCAAAATTTTATCTTTGTTTTGCTCTGCTAAAACAACTTCAGGAAAGCCCCCATACTCAAGATATTCATCATAGAACTCTCTTGCACTTTCGTAAAAGATATGGTTCTTATTTTTATCCTGTTGACCTAAAGATGGTCCAAATTTTCCTTTTGTGTCTTTGAATAGTAGAAATTCTTCAAATACTAATGGGAAAAGCTCAAAAATAAATTTTTTTCCAATTAAATTTTCAGGAAAAAGGTTTTTTACATAAAAACTGCTCGAACCGCTGAGGAAAAATTTAATCTTGTAAAGATCATACAAATATTTTATAGCTCTTACCACTTCCGGTTTGGCCTGAATTCCATCCAGAAAAACATACATTTTACTTTTAATATTCAAGCCAGATTCTTTTAAATTTGCAAGAATATTGACGTATTTTTTTTCTTCAAAAATGCGCTGATCAAGTGGATTTTCAAGATCAATAAAGATTTTATTGCTGCTTGGAATTTTTTCAAAGAGAAGCAAAAAAAGAGTGGTTTTTCCTACACGTCGCATGCCCGTGAGGACAATAATTTCCCTGGTACTTAAATGTTTTTCCAATGTTTCCAAAAGTTTTCTGGGGTATAACATTCATGTAGTTTATTTCTTCGTGCCAAATATGTCAAGTAATAGTTTACAATATTTGTAGATAAAAAGACCATCTCCATAGGCAATTTTTTGACATGTTAATAAGTTTTTGCATGTTTGCATTGTAACATACTGATTATTAATGCTTTATAATGATTTTTTTTTATCGGTTTGTCAGGAATGTTCTGGGGTAGTTTTTTGATTTAGGGAAAGACTTTGGACAATCTCAAAATTTAACATTTGACTTCTATCTAAAAAGAACTGTAATCAGAGAATTAGGAGATTAAAAAGAATTAAGGATAAAATCCGTTACATCCATGACATGGCAAAAGATGACCGTCATTCTATTGGTACTCTGATTCAATTGTCAGCATCAATTGAGTGGAAGATATTCCATTGCGAGGAATCTTGATTTCTTTATCTCCTGCGCTACAAAAAGAGGCAAAAAAATGGATAAAAAATTGGACGAGATAAAGACTTCTCCGCCAAATTTAGAAGATAATAGTGCCTTTTTTATCCTGAGTATCCTCTAATCCAGTCTAATCTTTTATTAGGGGCTGTTAATAATGACGAAGTTATTATTTTTATAGCCTCTTATGCCGGTATTTTTAAAAGAGCATCCAAGATCATCTCTGGTTTTAAGTCATAAAGACAATTCAAATGTTCGAGAGGGCATTCGCGCTTAAAACATGGACTACAGGATAAACTTAAATATAAAATATGTGCTTTGTCGGTTAACGGTGGTGTGTTTTTTGGATCTGACGAACCATAGATAGCTATAGTATGCTTTCCTAATGCTGCTGCTATATGCATCAAACCGGAATCGTTGGAGACGACGGCTTTAGTTAAAGACATCATGTCAATAGATTCTGTAAGACTTGTTTTTCCGGCCAGGTCCAAGCAGTAATTTTGCGTCATTCTCTGTATTTCATCTGTGACAGCAATATCTTTTTCCGATCCGAACAACCAGACATGCCACCCATCTTTAAGTTTTTCATTAGCTACTTCAGCGAAATATTCAGCAGGCCAGCGTTTTGATGACCCGTATTCTGCACCCGGACAAAGTCCTAATATTGGTGACTTTGGGACTTGCTCACCCAACCGTGCAAGGATTGCAGAAATATTTTGAGGTTCAACCATGAGGGAAGGGAAGGGCACTTCAAATTGCATCCCCTCACCAGGTTCCAGAGCTAAGGAAATAAATCGATCTACCGTACGTGGCATTGTCTCTTTATTTAGTTTTCTAATATCATTTAACAGTCCCCAGCGCATTTCTCCCAAATAACCGGTCCTACGTTTGGCACGGGCAATAAATGGAATAATAGCGGACTTAAAAGAACGGGGTAATATGATGGCATGGTCGTATTGTTGTTTTCGCAAATCATAGCTGATACGCCTTCGAAAACCTAGCAATAATTTTCCATGTGCTGGCGGCAAAGGGATAGTGTTATTCACTTCAGGAATACGAGATAAGAGAGGAGCTGTCCAGTCAGGGGCAATGACATCAATCTCAGCACGCTGATTCCGTGTCTTAATAAATTTAAAGAGAGACTGGGCAATTACCATATCTCCGATCCATGATGGACCAACAACCAGGATTTTAATCGGATTATTAATCAATTTACAAAAATCTATTTGATGTTTTGGGAAGTTTTCCGGACATAGTCAGATGACAGAGAGAAAAGTCAAACCTGACCGGATCTGCAGGATCAATTAGCTTCAGAGTGTCAGTAATTTCTCTCGCCATCTTCCATGACGGATTCTTTCTTTTTGATAATGAAAGATAATTTGCCGCTCTCGATATATGGATGTCTAGGGGGATGATGAGTTTGGAGGGGGGAATCTCATTCCAAATCCCAAAATCTACTTCGTCTCCATTTCTTACCATCCATCTTAGGAACAAGTTTAATCTTTTGCAGGGGCTTCCTTTTGCAGGAGACGGGAAAAGAAACAAATAGCTTCTGGGAAAAACCTTTTTGCCATAAACAGGTGTTGGATCTATAGAGCAAAAAAAATGGGACATCCGCGACAAAGTAATTTTAAGGTCACCCTGTGATTTTTGATAAAAGGAGTAAAACATTTGTTTTAAAGAACCATATTCCCTGCAAATTATGTGCATTCCATAGATCATGCAGGCAATGTCTATCCCACGAGTCATTCGGTAGTTCAGCTTTTTAAACTTGTGCCGTTCACGCTTCGGAGAAAAATTAATTACGTATTGGTATGGATTGCCTCCCATTGTTGCTAATATACTTTCTATAACCGGCTTAAAAAGATTAATTCGACCATAAGCGAGAGAGGAAGCAATTAATCCGACTACTTCAATGTCTCGCGGGTTTTTATATTTGTGGAGAAACTCAACGGGGTCCCGCGTAATGTATTTTTTGAAATCAACCTGATAATATAGTTTCTCTAAAGTATTTGTGAGTTTTATTTTATGAGTTTTTTTCATTCTATTTTACTTTATATTTTTTTGATATAATAATAGAATTTCAGAAAACATTACAAGATCTGTGTGAATGGATAAAGGACAAAAATTTAAAAAGCTGATTCAATCCCGCAGAGGAATCATATTTGATTTTGACGGTCTTCTTGTGGATTCAGAACCTTTTCATTATAAGGCTTACAATGCGATTTTTCAGGAACACGGACATACGATAAACCCTGATGAGTATTGGGTTGAGTTTACGTCCAAAGGAAAGGGCGCGCAAGGAGAAATCGACAGATATGAATTAAAAGGATTAGATCCCAGGGAAATTCGCAAAAAAAAATTCATTCTCTATTCTGAGTTTTGCAAAAATGGGGATATATGTTTTTTCCCTTTGGCAGAAAGACTTATTCGCTCGGCTGAATCAGCTGGATTCAAATTGGCCATTGCCTCCGGATCAAGAAATGAAGATATTAATACAATATTGGATTTAAACGGATACGGAAATACTTTTCACCTTATTATGGGAAAAGAATCCGCGCAGAGAGAGAAACCGGCTCCGGACATCTTTATAAAAACAGCAAAAATGCTTGAAATAGAGCCGGACAAACTCGTTGTTTTAGAAGATGCTGAAAAAGGGCTTAAAGCGAGCAAAGAAGCCGGCATTCCCTGCATAATTGTTCGGAATAAATTAAATCAAAACTTGGAATTTCAGGATGCGGATTTTGTGTGCGAAAACTTGGAAGAAGTGGCAGAGGCAATTGAAGGCGTATAGATTTCAAGCAGGCAGTTAATTAACGTCGAATGTAGAATTTAATATTTCAATCTTCGATGTTAAAAAATTTTGATTTAATTTATTCC
>MPMF02286058.1_pt1 | contig 18034 bp, 15 predicted proteins | sample 1617271 | NCBI WGS metagenome assembly MPMF02 (sample SAMN05944812, study PRJNA350692) | marine metagenome | biome: marine; feature: ODZ; material: water; isolation source: 120 m water sample prefiltered with 30 um filter, filtered on to 0.2 um... | place: Pacific Ocean | collected 2012-04-09... | reverse complement strand
GGTTATTAATCCTCTTACCTGAACCGGCCAGTCTCCGGAGCCACAATTGAAGCTCCCCTAGCAGTGCTACGAGGAATCTTCAGTATAGGGCTTCCGCCCTCTATAGCAAAGGCCTTGCATAAGGCGCTGTAAAAGACAAAACAAAACAGCCCCTAAAAATTTTCTGCCAAAGCTTTGCATAAGGCGTTGTAAAAGGAAAAAACTAAACAACGCCTAAAAAAAACAAGAAATTTATTACTCAGGTACTGATAATATGAAAATCATTTCTGCAGAATTTATTAAAAGTGCAGTTGATCCAGCTCACTTCCCAAAAGAGGATGTCCCTGAAGTTGCTTTTGCAGGACGTTCAAATGTCGGGAAATCTTCTCTAATGAATTCTCTTCTTAATAGAAAAAATCTGGTTAAGGTCAGCTCCACCCCTGGCAAAACTCAATTGATTAATTTCTTTAAAATTAACAATCAGTTTTTCTTCGTTGATCTTCCGGGTTATGGTTTTGCCAGAGTACCAGATGCCATAAAAAAAAAGTGGGGAAGAATGATAGAGACCTATTTAAAAAAAAGAAAGAATTTATGCTTGGTAGTCTTGATTCTTGATATAAGACATAAGCCGACGGAGGATGATCGGTTAATGGCAGAGTGGCTCGACTTTTACCAAATACGCACGGTCTTTGTAGCTAACAAATCGGATAAAGTAAAAAAAAGCGAGAAAAACAAGAAGATTCGGTCGATTTTTGAATCTTTAGAAAAACAGGAAAAAGAGGTTATTATTTTTTCTTCCAAAAAAGGAGAAGGGAAAAATGATTTATGGAAGGCTATTAAAAATTCTATATAAAGTCAGGGTATTATTGGTCTGTTATAAGTTGAATCAGTATTTTTTTTGGCATAAAATTTAATCTGGTTTACAGGGTGGCAACCCTTTTTGGTTCCGGTTTTACAGCTTTAGGGAAAGCATTATATCTTCTTATATGATCTCTTGATGATATGGTAGCCAATTAGAAAAATGAGAAGAAGAATTCCTGAAACAAGAGAAATTATAGCGCCTTTTTTATAGGATTTGGGATTGAACTTAAAAGTTAAATCATGATTGCCGGTTTCCAAAAAGGCCCCTCTAAAAGCATAATTTGTTCTATATATGTCTACCATCTTTCCATTGTCCCATAGCTCCCAGCCAGGATAATAAGTATCGCTTAAAACCATAAATCCCATTTTATTTAATGACACTTTAAGTTCTATCTCATCATGCTCATAGGATGTTATCTTCACTTCTTTTACGAAGACTTTTTTTTTGTTTTGAAGCGAGATATTATTTGAAACAGCTAGTTCTCTATATTGAGAAGGGACCTTTTCTTCAATAACGGCTGTTGTATAAAAATTCTGATTCGCCAGAGCTTTTTTTATATTTTCAGAAGAACCTTTTGCTGTTTCGACTTTATTGACTATATAAACTCTTGGAAGGAAGTTAGTGTTTTCGTAAAGGTATAAGGGCACCTTTTTAATTCCTTCATAGAAATGAAAAATATTCACGTCTTCTTTAAAAATGAGCTTGAGTTGAGGGGAATTCTCTATTGGTTTGTTGGTTACAATATACTTAACATTTAGGAAATCCAGCAGCGCCATCTTTTGAACACCATTAAAGTCTAACCACTTTGTGGGTAACACGTCTGTTTTTCCAGCAGCCATATTCGCAAATTCAACATAGCGGGAAATATTTAACGGATTGTAGCCGTTAACGATCTGAATTTTATAATATCCTGCCTGACCGTAAGGAATGGTTGTCCTTCCTGCCAACAACACTCTAAAAGTTGACGAGTCTTGTTTAAGATACTCCGTTACTCCCATGAGAGGGAATGCTTCTTCAGTTTTGCGCGTGTCTATATATTTCATTCCATAGAAAAACAATTCCGAAATGACAATTATGAATGTAGAAGTTTTAAGAAGAGTAGGCTGGATCCTTTTTTTAAAATTTATGAAACAAACCGTATTATAAAGAATAAATAAAAAAGCTGTAGGAAGAAAATTAGTTGCAAAAACGTTTTTGGAAAAAAATATGTTAAAAGGGGGAATACTAAAACAGATCAATAAAGCTGAAAACAAATAAATTGAAATAATGTAATTCTTGATTTTGTTCTTTTTTTCTTTATCAAAAAATAACTCCAGTCCAATCCCGGCCATAGAAATTGCAAAAAAAACAAACAGGGGGATAATACGTTCAGGCTGCATAAAATACTTAAAAAAAGGAAAGAAATGAAAAAAGAATTTTTGAACAGATTGGCTCATAGCATAAAAAAATACCAGTAAAGTTAAGGTTAGAAATAAATAAATCTCTCCTTTTCTTTTATAACAAAAACCAATCCCAATAAAATAAATGCCTGCTATGCCAACAAAAAAACAATTTTCCCAAAGTTCATTGCCTGAATTGATATTATTCTTTAAAGAACCAAATATCTCAGGAGAGAGTATTGTAAAGAAAGAGTCCCACTTTAGTGTGCTTAAACTGTAATATTCAGAAGATACAAAATCTCGTGTTGAAAGTCCGCTCAGCTCATGCACAGGAAACATTTGGTATGAAGCTAACATGATCCCGACTAATATAGACCCCAAAAATTTAATGTTTAGAATAAGGAATCTTTTTATCCTTTTATAGGGCTCCTGACGATTGTTGTTTTCATAAATGCTATCAAAATATAAATTGGTGAAAAAACAAACTCTAAGAAGAAGGTATAAAAATAAAAAGCATATTGTATAGAGCAAGAGTTGATAATTTGCAGTATAGAAAGTCAGCCCAAACGCTAATCCCATATAGATCACGTCAACAAACCGCTTTTTGCGTATTATTTTTTCCAAAAGATTGAAAAAGAGCGGGATCATCATTATTACGGGATACATGGATATCCAGCCCGCATGTATTTTTAGAATAAAGGTCGTATTTAGCATGTAGATAGAAGAAGTAATTAAAGCAGTCTCTCTGGACAATTTTAAACATCTCACCCAAAAAAACATAAACAGTCCTGAGAGAAAAACATGGAGAAGGAATGTGTAGCCAAAAGCTTGTTCAATAGGAAGCTGATAAAATAAAAAATTGAGAGGATAAACAAACATTGATTGGGGGTTGGCAAAAGCAGGGCTGCCGGAAAAGGTATAGGGATCCCAAAGACTGAACTGGCCATTACTATTTATCAAGCTTTTCCATGAAATGTGCTGGGCTATTACATCTGAATAGTCGGAATAAATAATATGATCTGGTTTGAAAAATATTGAATGGAAAAAGAGTAGCGACAAAAGGAAAAGTATTATTACATTGCTGGAATCTGCATTTCTAAACTCATTAAATGACGAGAATAAAAGTTTTTTGAAAAGACGCTCTTTTATGATCATCTTGATAATTTTAATACTTGAGAGTGATTCTAAGAATAGCATAAAAAAAATAAATTTTTAAAATGATTCTTTTAACTTGCAATAAAGCCAATTATGCATTTCGAGCTATCATTATTCCTCCGGATGAGCATAGTATTAAATTCATTTTTGCTCGGAACCTTTTACTAAAGGAAAATTTATCAGCGGAACATGTTTGGAATTGTGCTTGGTATAAGGCATCACTTCATACATTTCCTCAAAACAACTTAAATTTTCATAAAAAAAGCTTTTTTTAAAAGAGTTTCATTAGTCCAATGGAAATATTTTTTGTCAAAATAAGTTCAATTATGTATAATGCAGGCCATTAAATTTATCATTATGGTATAAATAAGAAATGGTGCGCGTTGATTAAAAAAATACGAACCAAGTTGCAAAATCTATTCATAGCGGGTCTCCTTGTTCTCCTTCCTATTTCCATTACTGTTTTTATTCTGACATTTATTTTTCAAAAGCTGGATAATCTTCTTTCACCTGCATTTGTCAAATTATTGATTTTATTGGGACTTCCGTTAGTTAAGGGTCAATCTATCCCCGGGTTAGGTTTTGTAGCGACCATTGTCATTATTATTTTTACCGGCCTTATTACTAAAAACATTCTTGGTAGAAAGCTTTTTAGTCTTGGTGAAATTATTGTCGAAAGAATACCTGTGGCTCGAAGCATTTATTCGGGAGCTAAACAAATTATAGATGCTGTTTCAAAATCACAGCTCGATGCTTTCAATAAAGTTGTAATGGTTGAATATCCGAGAAAAGGACTTTTTTCTCTCGGGTTTGTTACCTGTGAAGCCAGAGGAGAAATACAGGAAAATACGAATAAAAGTGTCGTCAATGTTTTTATCCCCACTACACCAAACCCAACCTCAGGACTACTAATTTTTGTTCCGAAAGATGACATTATGCCTCTTTCCATGTCAGTAGAAGAAGGCATTAAATTGGTGGTTTCCGGCGGCATTGTCACTCCAACTAAAGTGAGTGGTAATCTCCAGCATAAAAAAGAGCTGAAGTCCTGACAACAAAACCGGGGTCGTGCCTTTGATATTAGATTTTCATAGATATATTTCCGCATTTTCAGAGTTTATCATTGTTAAATATCTAAGATGTAATCCCAAGTTTCTTTTGAGAATATTTTTATGTTTTTTGTTATCTGCCGCTTTTTTTATTCATCCTGGCTGCTCAAAGAGCGAACTGAAAAATAAAAATTTTTTAGTGATTGGGATGGAAAATAGTCCTACTAATCTTGACCCGCGTTTTGCTTTAGACCTTGCCTCAACTCAAGTTATCCAGTTAATTTTCAATTCGCTTTTAACATTCGATATTAATGGTAATTTGATAGCTGATTTGGCTGAGAAATGGGAAATTTTTAATAATACTGAATATATATTTTATTTAAAAAAAGGGGTCCGGTTTCATGATGGACTGGAAATGACCTCTAATGATGTAAAATTTACTTATGACTTTGTTCTAAATCCAAAAAACCAATCTCCCAAAATTGGCGGTCTTGAAAAACTCAAAAGAATAGAAATAATAGATAAATATACGATCAAGTTTGTTCTATCAGAAGTTTTTGGCCCGTTTTTATCAAATCTTACTTTACCTATTGTCCCTGGACATATCGTAGAAAAGGTGGGAGATAGTTTTACAAAACACCCTGTTGGAACCGGTCCATTTAAATTCAACTCATTTGAGATTAATGATCAAATTGTACTTAAAGCTAATAAAGATTACTTTAATGACCCTCCAAGATTGAATGGAATAATTTTCAAGATTTTACCTGACGAAACTGTCAGACTCCTTGAATTGGAAAAAGGGAATGTACACCTTTTACAAAACGCTATTTCACCCGATATTCTTCCCAGACTAAAAAATAATGACAGGTTAAAAATCATAAAACGACCAGGGACAAACTATTCTTACATAGGGTTTAACTTTAAAGACCCTGTTTTAAAAAATCAAATGGTTCGGGAAGCTATTGCCAAGGGGATAGATAGAGACAGCATAATACAGCATATGCTAAAGAATCTGGCAACCGAGGCTTCTTTTATGCTATCACCATTTAATTGGGCTTATGAGGCAATGGTTAAAACATATCAATATGATCCCCAAAAAGCCAAAAAACTGCTTGATAAAGCGGGTTATCCTGATCCCGATGGAGATGGACCAGAACCACGCTTCATTCTTTCTTACAAAACTTCTCAAAATGAGTTGAGAAAGCTGATTGCTGAGGTTTTTCAAGAACAATTGCGGGAGATAGGCATTAAGATTAATATTAAAAGTTATGAGTGGGGAACTTTTTTTTCTGATATTAAGTCGGGAAATTTTCAAATATATTCTTTAACCTGGGTAGGTATAAACGATCCGGATATTTTTCACTATACTTTTCATTCCGAAAGCTATCCCCCAAAAGGGGCTAACCGCGGAAAATATTCTAATAAAGATATTGATGAATTAATTGATAAAGGGAGAAAAGAAATTAATATCGAGGACCGAAAAAAGACATACAGTCTAATTCAGAAAAAATTGGCAAAGGAAATTCCCTATGTCAGCCTCTGGTTCGCAACAAATATAGCAGTGATGCTAAAAGAAGTTGAAGGGTTCCAGCTTTATCCGGATGAATCTCTATATTCAATTAAAAATGTTTATTTTAAATTAAGATAATTTATGTTAAAATTATTGACTTATCAGGAAGCATTAAAATAATTATCGTGTTTAATGCTAAAAGCTTTGAACATATAATGATGGTCTTTTTAATCGGGAGAAAATTTTATGGGAAATAACACCTTGGTTTTTACCGACAGTAATTTTAACGAAGAAGTGGTCTCATCTGAATTACCTTCATTGGTAGACTTTTGGGCCGAATGGTGTGCTCCATGTAAATCGATCGCCCCAGTTGTTGAAGAATTAGCTAAAGAGTATCAAAGTAAAGCAAAAATTGGGAAACTAAATGTTGATGAAAATCCTAAAACTGCAACCCAGTACGGAATTCGTGGTATTCCGACTTTGTTGTTGTTTAAAGAGGGAAAAGTAGTTCAGCAGATGGTAGGCGTCAAATCAAAAACTGAAATACAAAAAGTTCTGGACAGCGTTATTTAAATTGTGGTTCTGTAATTAATCCCCGGTGTTATGTACTAAATGGAAGTTGCAATGTTATTGAAAAGCCTTCGGATTCCTTTGATTGTACTTTAATAAGCCCCTTATGATTTTCTATGATCCTGTAAACAGATGCCAGACCTAATCCCGTTCCATTTTTTTTAGTGGTATAAAACGGATCAAAGATACTATTTTTATTTTCTTTTTTGATCCCACACCCCGTATCAGATATCTGAATCATAGCGTACCCATTTTTTTTATTAGGAATTGATTTTGTGGATATTGTAAGTTCTCCTCCGTTTGGCATAGCTTGTATGGAATTCAGACAAAGGTTCCATAAAACTTGTTGAATCTGTTGAGAATCTATTTTTATTATTAAAGGAATTTTTTTTAATTGCGTGGAAACCAGAATTTTTTGATTATATTCAGGGCTGTTTTTTAACATTGAAAGAGTATCCTGTATTAAGGTATTAATATCATACTCTGCCAACTTAAGAGGGTGCGGACGGGCATAATCTAAGAATCGGGTTATTATGTTGTTCAGTCTGTCCGTTTCTCTGACAACAATATCCATCAGATCCCTGCTTTCTTTTTCCAGCCGTGGTTTTTTCTTCAAAACTTGAATGGAACCACTCATCGATGCCAATGGATTTCTGATTTCATGGGCGATACCCGCAGCAACTTTACCGATCGCTGCAAGCCGTTCCGCTTGAACCACTTTTTCTTCCATCTCTTTAAATTCTGTCTTATCCTGAAAAACACCAATATATCCTTTTAAGTTTCCCTCATCATCCTTCAGTGCCGACATATCCATTTCCAAGAAAATCTTCTTATTATCTTTCCTGGTAAAAATCCCTTCAAAGTGGTTTGGAAATTCGCTATCTATTATTTCATGAATTTCCTGTAACTCAGGGAATTGAAAAATTTCAGAAAGGTTCTTTCCTTTTACTTCAAAAAACATAAATCCGGTAATTTTTGTAGCGGCAGTATTGAAAGAAGTAATATTTTGATCCATGCCGATAGTTAATAAACCATTGCCCATGGACTCAACTACATTTTCGTGAAAAGCGCGGAGTTCCTGGAGATAACCGTCCTTTTCGGTTAGTTCCTTTCTCGTTAACCGTAGTTTTTCTACTAAAAAACCGGTTAGAAGAGCCACTAAAAAAAAGGTACAGATAGTGACAAATGTTATGTAAAAGACATAACTTCCTTCATTAGCAATGTCTGACTTGGGATAAATGTAGATGGGATGAATCAGATTATAATATTCCAGATCAATAAAAGTTCCATAACAAATGCTGGCTATAGATGCGATAAAATAGATACCGGGTCGATGATGAATTATTCCCGCACTGATAATTGAAAGGGTGTATAAAAATGATAAAGGACTTTCTATTCCTCCGGTAATATGGATTACACCTGTTTCTACAAAAATATCGGCAGCTATCTGCAGATAACAAAAATTGCGTAGGTTTTTAATACGGGGAAGAATAATTGCGTAGAATAAAGTGAGGAGGTACGTAATTACTGTTAAAATACTGATGGAACCCAGGTGCAATGTCCCTTCGATTTTACGGTGAAAAATGATAACCGCTCCGAGAAAAAGGGTTATCACGACAACTCTGAGGAACATTAATACTTTGACACGAAAAAGGAGGTCTTTATCAAAAGAAGGGGGAGAGAAAAGGGCATTCATTTGGTTAGCGCCTATACGGCATTAAAAAGTTCACAATTCTTTTTCAAACATTCGTCTTTTATAATCTTGGGTTTTGAAGCTGCAAGTCGTTAACCTATCGCATCGGCCATCTTGAAAATAGGCAAGTACATGGCTATAACTATAAAACCAATAACCACTCCTAAGAAGACCATAAGCATTGGTTCAAGCAGTGCGGTAAGAGCCTCGACAGCCGCATCAACTTCATCATCATAAAAGTCAGCTATTTTTTCCAGCATTGTATCCAGTGCACCTGTTTCCTCGCCAACATCAATCATCTGGACAACCATTGGTGGAAATACCTTTGACCGGCTTAACGGAGCAGCAAGAGTTTGTCCTTCTTTGATACTGTCTATTGTTCCCAAGATAGCATTTTCTACTACTTTTTGGCCCGCAGTTCTCGCAACAATATCCAATGCCTGGATAATGGGCACACCGCTGGATGTTAAAGTTCCAAATGTCCTGGTGAATTTTGCCACAGCTACTTTTCTGATTAAAGGTCCAAAAACCGGTGCTTTTAAAGCATAAGTATCAACCATTAACATCCCTTTTTCAGTTTGATAAAACCGCTTAAAAACGAAAATAAAAACGACGAGAGCTAAGATCATTTTCCACCAATGATTTACAAATAAGTCACTAATATGCATAACTAACGCCGTAGGACCGGGAAGGGAACCTCCCATTTCAGCAAACATTGACACAAAAGTGGGAATTACAAAAATCATTAAAAAAGCTACAACAACAACAGCAATAACAACAATAGCAAGCGGATATACCAGGGCTGACTTGACCTTGGCCTTGAGTTTCATTGCTTTTTCCATATAGTCGGCCAATCTGACCAAAATAGTGTCTAAAATACCTCCAACTTCTCCTGCTTCAATCATATTGCCGTAAAGAGTATCGAAGACTTTTGGGTGCTTTCTCAGGGCATCTGAAAAGGTGTCTCCTGTCTCAACACTTTGCCTAATCTCACCGATCGTTTTCGCAAAAGTTTTGTTCTCTGATTGAGAAGAAAGGAGGCTAAGGCACTGGACAAGAGGGAGACCGGCGCTAATCATAACGGAGAACTGGCGGGTAAAAACAACAATATCTTTTTCAGTAACTTTTTCCGCAAAAAGAGCGATTTCTTTCGGTTTCTTTTTGACTTTTAGATCTGAGAAACCCTGCTTGGACAAAAGGGCTTCAACGCTTTGTAAATCTTCTCCCTCTATCTCCCCATCAACCGCTTTACCAGCTTTGCTAAGGGCAGTGTACTTAAACTCAGGCATCGGAATTATCCTCCGTATTAATTGAAAAAGAAGTGATAGCTTTTTTGGCGTTTTCCAATTGTAAACCGATTTTGGCTAATTTCTCGGTGGTTATTTTAAGCCGTTCAACTAATGAGTCAACAATAGGACGCAAATCTTCCGGGAGTTGATTAAGCATTTTCACAAAAGATTCTTTATCAATAATGCCTATATTGGTATCTCCAATTGCAGAAACAGTTGCTGTCCTCGTTGAGGCTCCAATTAAGCCCATTTCTCCAAATACAGACCCTTTGCCAAGGGTACCGACAACAACCTGTTTATTCTCAGTTTTTTTAATTACTTTCACTTTTCCCGAAAGAACTACATAGGCATTATTACTTGCTACTCCTTCAGTAACTATAACTTCGCCATCCTGAAATCTTCCTACCACAGGAATATTTTTCATGATTAAGCCTTTCCAAGGGCTACTAATGTTTCTTTATATACCTTATAGAAGGCATCACTTTCAGAAATAGTTTTTTTAAGTATAGCAGCAAGGTTATCCATATCTTTAAAGTTAATAACGACGTTTACACTTAATGTAAAAGCCTGCATATTGTCCATAGTGCGGAAATCTTTTCCCAGTAAGACAACGAACATCTTTCTTCTCGTAGTCATTTGCATCGGTTGAATATATTTTAAAACATTATTTTTTTTTAGAGAGGAGCCGGCAAAATCTTCTGCCAGGATAACAAGGTCATATTGAGTAAATTTCATCCTGCCAATAGCTTCACTATCTGATGAAACTGTTTTTGGTTGATAATCCATTTCTTTTAATAGAGGCATGATTTCATTTTGGTGTGCCGTATCACAAATCAGCACCCTTTTTGTTCCTTCCTCCAGAATCTCCAGTTCTTCATCCGCAAATTCACTGGGACCCATCACCTCTACCTTTTCTTCATGCTCCTCCATTGCTGTTTCTTTTTCGGTTATTTCCGCGGGTGGTTCCTCAGTTTTTTTACTTGCAGCCGGCTTTTCTACAGTTATTTTGTTTTGACATGACGGACAGGAAACATGGACTTTTTTATTTGGAGGGATTTTTTCGTCAGGTATGTTTAATATTTTTCCGCATTTATTACAATCTACTTTCATATCTCTTACCCCGTGATTTGTTACTATCTCTTTTTCTTTACCTTTGTATATTCAGCATCCATATCCAGGCCCTCAATGTCAGTTGTTTTCTCTCCTTTTTCGCTCTTTATTGTATCGATACCACGCCCTACAATAGCCTTTTTGGATGCATAGGCCATAGCGGTTTCTTCCTTAATAAGACCATTTTTATATAGATTAACAATGTCTTTGTCAAAAGTAGTCATCCCAAAGGCTTCTCCCGCGGTAATAATATCGTAAAAGGTTTTCCCTTCCGATTCCCCATTTAATATTGTATCTTTTACTCGAAGATTTGAGCCCATAATTTCCAATGTCGCTACTCTGCCTCCAGAAATTTTGGGCAGCAAACGCTGACAAATTATCCATCGAACCGTGTCCGCAAGACGGATTCGAATTTGATTTTCTTCTTCCTTATCGAACATACCGATAATTCTGTTTATGGTTTGCCCGGCATCGACCGTGTGAAGAGTGCTCATTACCAGATGTCCTGTTTCTGCCGCACTTAGTCCTATTTCCACAGTTTCCCGGTCTCTCATTTCTCCTACCAGAATGACTTTAGGGGCCTGGCGCAAGGCCGCTCTCAAACCAGTCGCAAAAGCGTCAAAATCAGTGCCAAGTTCTCTTTGATTAAAAGTTGCCTTTCTTTGGGGATGAACAAATTCCACAGGATCTTCTAATGTAACAATGTGAATTGATTTTGTACTATTAATTTCATTTAAAAAAGCGGCAAGTGTAGTAGATTTACCGCTGCCTGTTGCCCCCGTGACAAAGATTATGCCGTTTTTTTCCTGTGCTGCTTTCAAAAATACTTCAGGGAGATCAAGATCTCTTATTGTCGGAATCCTGGTCTCCAGTTTCCTCATGACGGTTGAGTAAAACCCACGTTGGGAAAATATATTTACCCTGAAACGGGCCTTTCCTGTTAAATAATACGAACTGTCACAAGAACCTTCCTTTAGTAAAATTTCTGTTAAACGTCGATCACCATCGATCAAATTCAACGCAAAAATTTCTGTTTGAAAAGGGGTCAATTTTTCAATAGGGGGGGTCATAGGAACTGCTGTTAATTGTCCTGAGGATTCAACCTGGAGAGGTTTGTCTGTAGTAATGTTTAGATCAGAAACACCACCAAAGGTCTCCAGCATGGTGGTCAGCATGTAATCTATTTCTGATTTTCTCATGGCTTTAGGAACGTAAGTTACATTTTTTCACTATTAAATGTCAACCACAAAACAAGTATTTACGCATATCTTGTATGAAGTGACTCAACAAGGTTTAATCAAAAATATCCGGCGGCCTTTTTAAAAATTGTACAAATTTTGTTTTATCAATAGCTTTTCCGTAGGCCTCTTCAGGATCGATCCAACCTTTTTTCAGTAAATCCATAATCGCGTCATCCAGAGACACCATTCCGAACTTTTTGCCTGTTTGTATGACGGAAGGAAGCTGGAATGTTTTACTTTCCCTGATCAGGTTGGCAGTTGCCGCGTTAACCACAAGTATTTCCAGAGCGCAGCAGCGCCCCTTCTTATCAATCCTTTTAAAAAGGTTTTGAGCGATTACTCCTTTCAAAGCCTCTGAAAGGGTTGTGCGTATTTGTGCCTGCTGGTTTGCCGGGAAAACATCGACAACCCTATCTACTGTTTTAGCAGCGCTTGGCGTATGAAGTGTTCCAAAAACCAGGTGTCCTGTGGACGCTGCTTCCAGCGCTAAAGCAATAGTCTCGAGGTCCCGCATTTCCCCGATCAGTATAATGTCAGGGTCTTCACGCAGGGCTCCCCTCAATGCTGATGAAAAGGACTTCGTGTGAATTCCTATCTCTCTGTGATTGACGATGCAGCTCTGGCTTTTATGCACGAACTCAATGGGGTCTTCCACTGTTAAAATATGTTCTTTTCTGTTTTTATTAGCGTAATCCATCATAGCAGCCAAAGTTGTCGATTTTCCGCTTCCGGTAGGGCCGGTCACCAGCACCAACCCCTTTCCGAGCATGGCCAGTTTCTTAGTGATTGGCGGGAGACCCAACTGCTCTGCGGTTAAAATTTCGCTGGGGATTTCCCTGAAAACCGCCCCGACTCCCCACTTTTGCTGAAAGAAATTGCAACGATATCTGGCAAGTCCCGGTATTTCATAAGCAAAATCAATATCTCCGGTTTCTTCAAACACTTTAATCTTATCCTCCGGGGCTATTTCATAAAGCATTGCCTTAAGCTCATCATTATCCAGTTCCTTAAACTTAACCCTCTCCATGTCTCCCCTGATTCTTAAAATTGGTTGTGAGCCTGAAATCAAGTGCAGATCAGAAGCTCCCTGCTCGTTCATCAGCTTAAAAAATGCATCAATTTTTGCCATGTTTTAATTCTCCGGTATTTCCTTGGGCCAAAAATAAATGGCAGACACGCAATAATAACCGATCGATTTTTAAATGTCAAAGACTTCACTATACAATTTTTTTTTATTCATTAATAAAAGTTCTTTTAATTTCAGTTAGTTTGCCCTTATATTAAATGAAATATGTTTTTAAGACATTTTACATTTAATGATCTAAAAAGAAACGGTTTACTGAAAATAGGGCTAATATCTTTTTTGCTCTATTCCTGGATATCTTATTTAAGTAAATACTTCATTTATGGTGTTGGCTATGCTGACCGGCCCATTATTTTATTTCTCTTTCTATACCTGATACTGTTTCTTTTTTATTTTTTAGCAATCTATTTGGTTTTAAGGTTAAAAGAGCAGAATAAAAATTTAAAAATTGTTTTGTTCTTTGCTGTTTTATTCCGTCTTGCTTTACTTCCGTCGAACCCTATTCAGGAAGATGATCACTATCGTTATCTCTGGGATGGTAAAGTCACGCGAAATGGAATTAATCCGTATAAATACTCACCGGATGAAATTAGGGAGTTCGCGGAGAACCGGGAAAATATTGAATATACTTTTAAAAAAATCAAAGAACTGGAATCATTGAATCTTATCCGTTTTAAGAATCATCAGTCGGAAATTTTATTTGATCGAATTAACCATCCGGAAGTACCGACAATTTACCCTCCATTTTCCCAGATAGTTTTTTCGTTTGCGGATGTTTTTTTGGGTGGCGGAACAACAGGCCTGAGAATAATTTTGTTTATATTTGACTTAGCTGTTCTTTGGATGGTTTTATTGCTTCTGAAATCTCAAAAAATTAACCCACTTTATTCTATTATATATGCCTGGTCACCTCTGGTAATTAAAGAGATTGTCAACAGCCTTCATATGGACTCTATCCCGCTCTTATTTCTTACCTTGTCAACATATCTTTTGGTAAAATCCAGCCCTCGCATGTCAATATTTACTTATTCATTAAGTATTTTAAGCAAATATTACTCTTTAATGCTTCTGCCCATATTTTTTGCTGAAATACGAAAAGACGGATGGTCAAAACTTTTAACGGTAGCAATGGTTTTATTTTTTACACTCCTTATTTTCTGTTTTCCATTTATCGACAATAGGTGGTCTATCTTTAAAGGGTTAGTAATTTATGGGAGTCAGTGGGAGAGAAATGATTCTATATTTGCTGTGATTAAATATTTAACCGGCAACCATCAAATAACAATTATAATAGTCTTTGGTATATTAACGGCTATATTGGGTTATATTACCTTAGCCAGTGAAGATATCGTAAAAAAAATATTGATTCTTTTAACCGCATTTTTTTTGTTAAGTCCGACTCAATACCCATGGTATTTAATATCTTTCCTGCCTTTTTTGTCTTTTTATCCAAATCGTGCGTTGCTTCTGCTTAGCGGTTTATTATCGTTATATTATTTAGAATTTTATTTTATATATCATCAATTGAATCAAGCAATTTTATTGATCCGATGGTTTGAATATTTGCCGTTTTACATCTTGCTTGTGTATGATATGCTAAAAAAATGCGAAAGATAAAGATTTATGACACTACATTAAGAGACGGGACCCAGGCGGAAGATATCTATTTCAGCCTTGAAGACAAGTTGCGAATAGCCCACAAACTGGATGATTTGGGGATTCACTATATAGAGGGAGGCTGGCCCGGTTCAAACCCTAAAGACCAGGCTTTTTTTCAAAAAGTCAGACATGAAAAATTTGACAATTCCAGAATAACTTCTTTTGGAAGCACTCGAAAAGCCGGAAACAAAGTAGAAAAAGACCCTAATATTAAATCATTGCTTGAATCTAAAACTCAGGTGGTGACTATTTTTGGAAAAATATGGAATCTTCATGTTACTGATGCTCTTAAAATCAGCCTGCAAGAAAACCTGGATTTAATTCACGATTCGGTCTCTTTTTTAAAAAATAATTTTGAAGAAGTTATTTTTGACGCAGAACATTTTTTCGATGGTTTCAAAAACAATCCGGATTATGCCCTCAAAGCTGTCCTGGCAGCGGCGGAAGCAAAGGCCGACTGGATTGTTTTGTGTGATACAAATGGCGGAACCATGCCTTACGAGCTTGAGCCGATTATGAAAAAAGTTTCACAAAAAGTTCAAATTCCGATTGGCATCCACGCGCATAATGATAGTGAAACAGCTGTAGCCAACTCAATCACCGCTATTAAATTAGGAGCCGATCAGGTACACGCAACCATTAACGGTTATGGAGAAAGATGTGGGAATGCTAATCTCTGCTCTATAATCCCTAATATTAAATTAAAATTAAAAATGGGCTGTGTCTCAGATGAACAAATGAAAAAACTCTGGGAAGTGTCTCGCTTTATAAATGAGCTGGCCAATATGAAACATTGGATTCACCAGCCATACGTGGGTAAAAGTGCTTTTGCCCATAAAGGTGGAATCCATGTAGACGCCGTCCAGAAAAACAGACAGGCTTATGAGCATATTGCACCGGAAATGGTAGGAAATCACCAGAGAGTATTAGTTTCAGATCTTTCCGGGAAGAGCAACATATTGTATAAAGCTGAGGAATATGGAATTGATCTCGATAGTAAAGACCCTATTGTGCAACAAATTCTTAAAGAATTAAAAGAGCTCGAAAACAATGGATTTCAATTTGAAGGAGCAGAAGGATCATTTGAACTATTAATGAAAAATGCCAAGGGAAATAGGAAAAAATTCTTTGATTTAAAAGGCTTTAGAGTCATTATCGAAAAGAGGAGGGAAGATGAGCCGACTATTTCAGAGGCTACTATCAAGATTGTAGTAGATGGACAGATGGAAATTATGGCTGCAGAGGGAAATGGCCCTGTTAACGCGCTGGACAAGGCATTGAGAAAAGCGCTAATTCGTTTTTATCCCGAGCTTAAGTATTTGAATTTACATGACTTTAAAGTTCGCATCTTAGACGAAAAAAAAGGAACAGAGGCATTTACCAGAGTTTTGATTGAATCGGGAGATCATGATTCTAAATGGGGTACTGTAGGGGTTTCTTCAAATATTATTGAAGCCAGTTGGCAGGCCCTGGTGGATAGTGTTGACTACATACTTCACAAAACCAGAAATACAAAATAGAAATTTTTAAGAATTTACATTTTTTTTATTAAAGTTATCGTTTTTTTTGCCGATACACCTTATACGGATAATTATTTGATAGCGAGGGGGCTATTTAATGGTTGCAATAATTAACGGAGCGCGTGTTACTCCGCCAAAGCCTGATATCAGAATAACGAATGTTGATGCAAACGACAAATTAATTGTTGTTAATGATGCAAAGTTAATAACTGAGCCGGAGAAAGGTTCTCCATCAGCGCAAAGAAAAATAGCCGATTTTACACCGGATAAACTCAAAAAATCTTCAGCTATAGCGAGGTTGCAGCAAGTCATTATAAAGCAGCGGAAAGGAGAAAATACTGAAGTAACGATTAGAATCAAAAAAAAGGTCGCCGAGTTTAAACAACAACAACTTAAGGACTCACGGTTTGCTGGAGAAGTAGGAAAAGGCAGTATCTCTGACGTATTAGCCTGAACTATTTTAACAGTTCTTTAAATCTAAGAAATACAACTAAAATTTTTGTAATAGCCACGAATTTTTCGATTGACAAATTATAATTGACAATTGACAATTGAAAAATGGGTTATCGCTATCTCCTTCTTTCTTTACTCCCGGTAATCGGTATAATTATTTATTTAAACGGTCAGAATTATGATCCGGGATTGTTAAACTTTCAAACCGATACTCTCTCCACTTCATCAGTTACTTCCTATTTTCCCCAAAAAAATGATGCCTATCAGCGGGTAGGTCAAATCCGCCAATATACCCGAGAGAACCTTTATGAATATATTAATGGCCATGCGGAATATTTCCTGGCGTTAGGATTTGAAAAGCTGGCCGTGGCGGATTATTCATCGAAATCTTCTGAACAGAATGATTCTGAATTCGTGGTAGATATATATGATATGGGAAAAAGTAAAAATGCCTTTGGTATCTTAATGGATGAATCTGGAGAAAACGCGACTCCTGTCGAAGTGGGTTTTCGGGGCTTCCTTACTCAAAAAACATTAAACTTTATTAAAGGGCAGTACTACATAAAAATTAACGCGTTTAATGATAATGCTCCACTTGTTAAATTTGCCGGGGGAATTGAAAAAAAGTTCGGCGATCTTCAAAACTCATTACCGCAATTTCAGAAATTTCCCCCGGATGGAAGAAGAGTTAACTCCATTAAATTTGTTAAAGAAAGTTATCACGGGCTTAGTTTTGTTAATAATGTATATGAACAGAAATATGAAATTGATGGAAAAAGGTTCTCGGCATTTCTGATTGAAGGCAATAATGATGAAATAACGAAACTTTCAAAACAGTACATTGATTTTTTTAAAGAAGAGGGTTTTGAATACCAAATGATACAATATAAACAGCGAAATTATTATAAAATATTGGATCCCTTTGAAGGGGACTGGTTTTTGATCCCTTTAGAAAAAGACCTCTTTGGCATTTATGGTTCTTTAAGCGACAAAGTTTTGAAAAAGTTTATAGATGACCTCTAAATACAACAAAAAAGAGCCGGTATTAGACCGGAGAAAATTTATAAAAAAATCGGCTATAACCTGCGGAGTTGCGCTAAGTGCTGGCGCATGGGGCTATCTGTTTTATAGTAAAGAACCGGTTCGGAAAACCAAAGGCAAAGTTTATGAATTTAAAGATTTTCGAGTTCCTGTTTCTAACATATATGCGAAAATGACTGTTGCGAGAGGAACAGATATAGGAAAGATGCTGCGGGCGTCATTGGAAAAACTTGGAGGAATCACAAAGTTTATTCAACCGGGAGATAAAGTCCTGATAAAGCCAAATGTCGGCTGGGATCGTCAACCGGAACAAGCGGCAAACACAAACCCGGAATTGGTGTCCGCTATCGTTAAATTATGCAGAGAGGCAAAAGCCTCTGAAATCCTGGTTACAGATGTGTCAGTTAATGATTCATACCGATGTTTTGCTAGATCAGGTATTG
>MPMF02181800.1_pt1 | contig 18055 bp, 13 predicted proteins | sample 1617271 | NCBI WGS metagenome assembly MPMF02 (sample SAMN05944812, study PRJNA350692) | marine metagenome | biome: marine; feature: ODZ; material: water; isolation source: 120 m water sample prefiltered with 30 um filter, filtered on to 0.2 um... | place: Pacific Ocean | collected 2012-04-09... | reverse complement strand
GTCCAGGCGGCCGAGAAACTCCCTACCGACGTTGCCCATCACATTTCGGGCCGGCTCGGCCGCCATGGCCCCGATCATCGCAGTGGCGAGCAGGCCAACCGTGCGGAAGAATCCCGGCCACAGCCGAAAAGACGTCTCCGGTAATGCGAGGTCGGCAGAACGGTGCATCTCCACCACCAACACCAGCACGGCAACGGACAGCCCGAGCCCCAGCCAGGGGGCCATGCCCGGGCCCGCCGGCGCCCGCACCATGGCAGCGATCAGGTACGCCATCCCCAGCCCGACCACCAGCAACAGCACTGCCAGCCCGGCGAAACCTCCCGGCAATCCGCCCGCCGTCGCCGCCAGAATGTCCAGTCGTTGAATCTTGCGCCACGGCTGCAGAGCCAGATCAATATGCCGGTCGCCCGGGATCCCATTCGTCACCACCGACCCGGGAAGCTTGTCGGTCAGCGAGGCCATCAGATAGGCCGATCGGGTCGCACCCTTGTCGACCACGACTTGCAGGCGAAAACGACGTCCCACAGGATCGGTAACCGCGCCGAAGTCCCAGCGAATCGCCCGAATGTCGGTTCCGACCCGGGCTTCGATCCGCCCTTCCCGAACGATCGTCTCGCCTTCGCGCAGGCGGGCAACAAAGGGTGTCGCGGAGTCCGCCACCCCGTCTACCCTGGCAAAGAACTCCACCCCGGTCAGGAACAGTCCGGCGACCTCGAACTCCTGCTCCACCGACTCGCCGGAAGCCAGCGGTCCGATGCCAAACAGCGTCTCCGGCGTGCTCGAGTACATCGGAGCGTTCCAAGTGAGCCCCCACAGGAGAACCAGCGACGCCAGGATCGCGCCAACCGCCAGCCCCGAGGCTGTGCCGGCGCGATGCTCGGAAAGCCACTTCAGATATCCGGCCAGAACACGCATCGCGACATTCTATCGGCGCGCCGTCGCGCCGCGATCTCGATCAACCCGATTAAGGCCTCGAGGAAGCCTGCTCTCGGTTGTCCGGACGGAGCTTTACGCCATACTTGCGCGACTACTTGGAGATTGGATTGCTATCGATGGAGACACCCCGGGAAACCGTCGTCCGCTACCGCCGGGTCCTTGGCCGAAAACACGTTCTCCGCGAGACTTACCTCGCGTGGTACAGCCGCATGTCGGCGCTATTTGCCGACGCCGGGCCAACCGTCGAGATTGGTACCGGACACGGGCTCATGGCCGACGTTGCCCCCGGCCTGATCACCTCGGACGTCTTTCCTTCCCCGTACACCCGGCTCGCCAGCGACGCCATGTACCTACCGTTCGAGACTGGCTCCGTAGGCAACTTCGCGATGCTGGACGTGCTCCACCACATAGAGCGGCCGGTGCGAGCCTTCGCCGAGTTCGCCCGCTGCCTACGGCCCGGCGGTCGCCTGGTCGTGGCGGAGCCCTACCTCTCTCCGGTGGCGCGCCTGTTGTTCAGATTTCATTTCGAGCCGATGGATTTTGACCAACAATTGGGAGATGCCTCCGCCCCTCCGAACCCCGGCAAAAGCGACCCCTTCGACGGCAACATGGCCCTCTCCCAAAAGGCGCTGGTGACCGAGACCGACCGCTTGCTGGAACAGGTCCCTGATCTGCGCCTGGTCGGCCGGGAAATCAGCGATCACCTCGTCTACCCGCTTTGCGGCGGATTCAACTTCCCGTCGCTGGTCCCCCGGTGGGGAGCCCCCGCCCTGCGCGCCCTCGAACGGTACACGCGTTTCATGGCCCCGATTGCGGGCTTTCGCATCATCGCGGCCTTCGAGAAGCCCCGCAAAGCCTAGCCGCGACCGGTCTGGGAAGGCACCGAAGGCGGCTCCTCCAGAGTCTCGATCGGATCGCCCACGGCCAGAGCCGCCCGGGAATCGTCGTTTGGATAGGTCGCCACCGGGATCAGGCTGAGGAATGTCCACGCCTGGTTTTCACCCGCTAAGCGTGGCGCAAAACGCTCCGCATCGGCCGTTTCCCCGGGCCGGTAGAACCAGAGGCGGCCATCGCCCGCCAGCACCCGAAGGACATCCCCGGTCGTTGCCGGTGCCTCAGTCACCTCGGCGACCTTTGTCCCCCACTCGCTGGTTGTACCGGTAACCAGCAGCCGGCCGCCGTATTCCACGTCGTAGGCGACCGGACGGCCAACCAGTTCGTGAACACGCCACGGGTTCACGTCGCCGCTCGTCAGCAGTGCGTCGCCCGGTCCCATGACACTTCCCAACCACGTAAGATAGCGCTCTTCCCCCAGTCGAAACTGCGCCGCGCTTACGGCCTGGAATGTCCCGATCCCCACCAGAATCACCAGCGTCGTTGCGGTGGCCAGTGTCGCAAGCCGCGCAAGGGGTGCGCCGTCGCCGCCCTCGCCAGGGCGGCGCCTGCTCCACCGGGCCAGCGCATCATCGATCGCGACACCGGTGATGATGAGTAGTGCAAAGATCACCGCGTTGCTGTGGCGAAACTGGGTAATGACCGGCAGGAACACCGCCAGGATGAGCGCCAACGGCGCGACGATCACTAGGATCACACGCGCGACCGGCATGTAGACCCACGCCACCGCGAGCACCGCCAGCAGAACCACCACCGCCGCGTTCTCCACCGGGTTCAACGCCAGCGCCAGCACCGCGAACATAACCGGCCCCAGCACGGCCCATCCCGATAGTCGGGACAGGCCCCGGGCCAGCGCGAGAATCAGCACCGCCACGCTAACAACCAGCAACAGCCATGCGGAGAATGGAATTGCCCCGGTGATCTGCTGCCCGACCAGATCGGAAAAGAGCGATGGGAAGAGGCCCGGCACCGTGAAAACGAACGTGCGAATCGTGTCCGCGGGCTCCCAGGTGTCCCACTCGATATCGGGATCGAGACGAGTGATCAGCGAGCGCTGGTTATTCACGTCCGACGAAAACACCGGCGCGTAGTTCCCCGATTCGGTCAACCCTGCCCCGACCAGATACCAGTTCACGGCCAGCATGCAAACCAAGAACGCCACCAACGGGATGGCGAACCGCAAGCTACGGCCGCGCGAGGCGCCAACCGGCTCGGCCCGGTCGAACCACTGTCGATTTGCCAGCAACGGCCACGCAAGTATCGCCCAGGCCAGCGCCGGCCAGGTCCACGTGGCATGGCCCAGGGCCAGGAACGCCAGCGAAACTCCCAGCAGGATCAGGCGGGTCCCCGTTGGGCGCCGCGCACAGGCAAAGAAGACTAGGAAGGTGGTCGCCACACCGAGAAAAGTGAAGGCGTCGGACCAGCCATTCAACCCGAACCATTCCAGCACCGGATCGAATATCACGAAGGCCCCGGCAACGACACCGCCCGCAATGCGCCCGGTGATCAGGTGCACTGTCGCCGTCACCGTCAACGCCACCGACGCGGCCACCGCGATGAGCACGAATGACCAGATCTCCATCCCCGTCGAAAGTCCGAACAATTTGAAGACGAGCGCAAGCACCGGCACGTAGACAAGTCCCTCGGTCGCGAAATGCAGACCGGCCGGCGAGCCGTCGAAGGCCAGCGCCGTGGCACCGCCAATCCAGAGGTCGGCATAGCCCCAGCCGATGCCATCCCACCAGGGTGTGAACTCGCCCCTCTGTACTACGGACAGCCGGGACAGAAAGGCCGCGATGAACACCGTGGCGTACGCGCCTTTGGCCCGATCCAGGCCGGCCACTGCGATCACCGTGGTCATGAATCTCATCGCGACCGCCGAAGGCCTTGGGGGGCGTCCCGCCCGTCAATCCATCCGCGCACCGCCACCACCAGCCAGAGGACCACCGCCACCCGAGCGAACCCACCAGCCACGTTCTGTCCCAGCCACGGGATTCTCCCCTGCCGCGGACGCCCCTCATCCATCACATCGATAATCTGAAAGTACTCCGGTTCCTGGGTGAACGGCAGCAGCGCCGCAGCCGCCACGGTCATCACAACCGCAACCGCCAGGAGGCGTTCGGTGGCGCTTGTCCTAGCTAGTCCTTCGCACCTTCCCAGGGCTCTCGCCCCCGCCAGAAGTACCCAGGGGGTCGCCGCAAACGCGAGCATCAGCGCTCGCGTGGCGAAGACCAGACCCGGGTCTGTTTCCGCCCTGGCGATGTTTCTGTACTGCGCCAGTGGGATGAGTTCCAGAACCGCCACCGCTACGCCACCCAGCAGCACGGCCATCAGTACGCGCTCCTTCTTCAGCGCCCCGTCGCCACGATGCCTCAGCAGGCCGATCCCTCCCACCGCCCCACTCGCGAATATCGCCAACCCCAGAGTCACCCCACCACCCGGCACCGTCCGGGCCAGGATTTCAAAGATCGTCCTTCTACTCGCCTGCCGGTAGGCATGGAGCACCAGATCGATGTGTTCCCCGCTGGGGGTTCCGTTGCTGACGATGCTCCCCGGCAGCAGGTCCTCCGTCGTGGTGTCGGCCAGCAGACCTTCACCGCTCACCTGGGCCACGACTACCTGAACGTCATACTCGCGCCCCGCCGAATCACCAATTGGCGGGAAGGACCAGGCCACCACCCGGCGGGAGTTGAGCAGACCCGCCACCTCGACAACTCCCTCGCGGACCGCCATACCGCCCTCATACAGACGGAAATGGAGCACTGCGCTTTGGTCAGCCGTGCCCTCTGGTGGACTGCGCAGACTGACTTCAATCCGCGAAAGATGGCTCAATTCCACCTGAACGCGCTGTTCAAACGCGTCCCCCACCCCAAATGGACCCACCGACCACTGGACCTGCGGATCGGCCGGAAAGGCCGCCTGCCGCCATTCCAGGAAAGCGGCGGACCAGGCACCCAGGGCCAACAGCATGGCAATCAACAATATCGGAACCGGTCGTCGAACCAGGGTCTTCCCTCCAGCCGCCCGTCAGACGAAGCCACATCCGGCAATCTCAACCGGGACCTGGTGGCAATAACCAGGCCGTTCGATGGGTACCGTGGGGTATTCTAGGTCCACCTTGGGCAGCGACGCATCTAATCACCCCACCAGCCTCGTCAGCGGGGTCGCGGCCGGACCCCCGGAAGCTGTTCACCCCCCACCGACGCAACGCATCCGGTATCTTGCCGCGGTGTTGCTGGTGGTCGTCCTGCTCGGGTTGGCGGCGGCGATTCTGCTGCAACGGACCTGGTACCTGCCGACCGTAACCCCCACTACCGGCAGTTTCTCCGTAGGACCGATAAGCGAATACTTCTCGGCGGGTCAGACAATCGCACTATCCGACACACCGATCTCGCGGATCGATCTGGCCATCTCCCGAAACGGTAGCCGGGCGGCCGGCGTCCTGGTGGAGATTGCCGATGCCAGGGCCCAACGATCATTGCGCTCCGGCCGAGTGGAGCTTCGCACCGGGCGACACTGGTACTCATTTCATTTCCCGCCAATCCCACCTGATGCACTGGAAGGGTCGCTCTACATTCGAGTCCGCGCCGATCCGGATCGACCGATCTTCGATGCCGACGGCGTGGTCGTCTTCTACGACCACGGCGATCAACTGCCCGGTGGGGAGATGTACGTTCGCGATGAGCCGGCACCGACCGACTGGGATCTCGCAATCCGCACGTATCGGCCGGTTCCGTTGAGGACTCTGATCGGCCGGCTATACAACATGACGGCTGGTTCACCGGTGCGATTCACGCTGGCGCTCGGCGCCACCCTTATCGCCTCAGCCATTCTCGCCCGGTTTGTCGGGAAGACCCGCGGCGGAGACATGAGGACGCTGCTGGTGACAGCAATCTTCTTGTCCGCGGCCACCCTGATCACCGTACTCACCTTCAACGGCTGGATCGACCCGTCGGTGGCAACCATTGGCGTGGCCCTCAATTGACGGCCTTCTTCCGGCGGCGTCCCCACCTTGCTTGGTTGATCGCTTTCGCGGCGCTGGTCGCCATCGTCTGGCTAACCGCGACTCCGTTCGCGTGGGACAACGACGAGGCCGCCCACTACGGAACCTCCCGCGACATTTACGAGGCCGGCGGCCTGCCCGGCGGCGACGAATTCCCCGAAATCATCCTCCCCGGCACCCCGTTTGAAGATGCCGGCCTGGGCAAGTATCACTCCCTCCCTCCCACCTACTACGCAGCCACCGCGTTGCTTTTCAATCTGAACCCCGACGCTGTCGGCGACTACACACCGGGGCTGCTTGCCGGCCGGATCCTTTCCGCGGTCCTCTACGTCCTGGCCGTCCTCCTGGTCTACGAGTTTGTCCGCACGCTCAACGGAGGGCGGCACCTCGCCGCCGCGACAACCGCCGCGGCCTGCGCACTGATACCGAAGATGGCCTCCATCGGAGGCTCCTTCACCGCCGATAGCTTCGCCCTGGCCGCGGTCACCTTTCTGGCGCTGGCCACGGTGCGGGCCGTCCAGTCCCGCTGGACCTGGCGCGCCACCTTCCTAGTGGGCCTGGCCGCCGCACTTGTCCTGATGAGCCGCCCGAGCGCGCTGCCGATCCTTTTCTTCCCGGCCATCATCTTCTTTTTTCATCTCCCCAGCGGCCTCGCCGGCTGGCTACAGCGCGGGATTCTCATGGCAATCACAACAATCCTCCCCAACTCCTGGTGGCTCGTCCGGAACTGGCGAAACCTGAACGGCGACCTCTTCGGAGCGACCACTCAGGTCGAATACCAGTACTCGCTGGGGTTGCCCTACGCAACCGACGAGGTGTTTCTTTTCAAAGCATCCGAAACCGGCCATTCGAGCATTCCCGAGATGATCTTGAAGACCGACTGGCTGCTCCGTTTCAACACCCGCCTGTGGCTCTCCGAACGCTACAACGACGGCAGCGGTCTCGGGATGTTCCTCGCGGCCGTCTTCGTGGCGCTGATCGTTGCCGCGCTGGTCATCGCGATTCGCGGCGCGGGGCGTTCGCCGGGCAGAGCCCTCCAGCCCGCTCAACGATTCGTGCCCCTGGCCCTCCTCGTGGTCTTCCTTATCGCGGCCGTCATGACCGCCAACAACAACTACGTCCACGGCCTCTATGTAATCGGCCGCTACGCCATGCCACCGGCGGCACTTCTGCTCGCGGCCACCGTAGGCATGACCTCGCGACTCGACAGCCCGCTCGGCCGCTACGCGGTCCCGGCAGTCGCCATAGTCATGGTCGCTGTCCACATCACATTCTGGACCGGTTTCATGCTCCCCGACCTACTTCGGCAGATCGGGCCAGCCTGAAATACTGACCCACCGCGACCGCCAGCGATTTGCTCGGGATCCGGCCCTCGGGATACCTTGAGTTGAACATACATACGCGTCCGACTCCACCCAAAGGGATTACCAGCTTGCAGGTTCCATTCTTCAAATCAAGCATCGATGAGGACGACATTGCCCGGGTGGTCGCGGTTCTGCGCACCAACTTCCTCACCACCGGGCCGGTGACCGCCGAATTCGAGGAAGAACTGGCGCGCTATTGCAAGGCCACCAACGCGATCGGCGTCATGAGCTGCACCGCGGCGATGCACCTGTGCCTGGTCGCCCTGGGGATCGGCCCCGGTGACGAAGTCATCACCACCCCGATGAGTTTCGTTGCCACCGCCAACGTGATCTGTCACACCGGCGCCCGTCCGGTGTTCGTGGATGTCGAGCCCGACACCGGCAACATCGACGCCGCTCGAATCGAGGCGGCCATCACCGGCCGCACAAAGGCCATTCTGCCGGTCCACCTGTACGGCCAGATGGTCGACATGCCCGCCATCGCCGCCATCGCTGATCACCACCATCTCCACGTCATCGAAGACGCCGCCCACGCCATCGAGGCCGGTCGGGACGGCTATCGCATCGCCTCCCGTTCGCGCGCCGCCTGCGTGAGTTTCTACGCCACCAAGAACATTACCGCCGGCGAAGGTGGCGCGATCGTCACTAACGACGATGATCTAGCGGCGGAGTTGAAACGGCTACGGCTGCACGGCATGAACGCCGACGCCGCCGACCGTTACACCGGGACCTATCGCCACTACGACGTCCCCGAGGCGGGCTGGAAGTGCAACCTGAGCAACATCCAGGCCGCCATCGTCCTGGGGCAATTGCGCCGCATCGACGATCTCCTGGCTCGCCGGACCGCTGCCTACGATCACTACGCCGACGCCTTTGCCGGCCAGCCCGGACTGACGCTTACGGCCGGTCGAGCGGCCAGCCGCCGCGCCTGCCACATCTTCACCATTCAGGTAGACCCGGACATCCGGGATCGCTTTCTGCACGGGCTCCAGCAGCGCGGCATCGGCGTAGCGGTCAATTTCCGCCCCATTCACCTGATGGCCTATTACCGGCGGACATTTGGCCACTCCGAGGGCGCCTTCCCCAACGCCGAGCAGATCGGTGCCTCCACTATCTCACTGCCACTGCACCCAAGTCTGACGACCGAGGAGCGCTCGGCCGTCATCGACGCCGTGCTCGCGACACGGGACGAGCTGACCGGCGCCGCTTAGCGCCTACCGCCCGGCGAGACTCTCGGCGATCGCGACCAACCCGCGCGCGTGGTTCTCCCAGCTGAACCCGGCCGCTCGGGCCATCGCTTTCGCACCGAGCCGCTCGCGCAACCCGGGTTCCTCGCCAACCCGTCGCATCAGGCCGGCCAGTTCCACCGGGTTGTCCGGGTCGAATAGCAGCCCCGCATCCCCAACAACCTCTGGAAGCGCTCCGGCCTCCGCCGCAAGCACCGGCGTGCCACAGGCCATCGCCTCCAGCGCCGGCAGGCCGAAACCTTCGTAGAACCCCGCCATGATCAGCGCTTCCGCCGACTTCATCAGGTGGGCCACCTGCTCCGTTGGGAGGCCACCCAGCAGCCGGACCCCGTCGATGGCTTCTGGATCGGGCAATCCCCGAGAACTCGCTTCCTCGCCCGACCAGCCCGTCGCACCCACGAGCAGCAATTTGTGCGGGGCGCCCCCCGCCCACAGCCGCTCGAACCCCTCCAGCACGGTCGGTAGATTCTTTCTTGGCTGGATTGTTCCGACATGCAGGAAGAACGGTGCGGTCAGGCCCAGTTCGCGCTTCGTCGCTTCCACCGCACCAGGATCGATGTCCGGTCGAAACATCTCAGCATCGTGGGCGTTGTGCAGAACTTCGATCTCGCCCACCGGCACGCCGTACACCCGCTCCACGTCCCGCGCCGTCGTATTCGACACAGCCACCACCCTCGCCGCGGCATGCACATTCGCCGCCGTACAACGATCAAGATACGCGATCATCTCCCGGGTGAAATATTTCTCCGCCTCGTCCAGCATGAAGGCAAGGTCGTGCACTATCGGCACCCGCGGCGGGCCGCCGATCACCGGCGGCTCCTCGTGGGCGTTGCAGACATAGGCGTCCAGCCGGCGCCACCGCGAGTCCAGCGGCAGTCGCAGGCGGTACCACGGATCGCCGCCGAACAGGCGTTGCAGAGCCCGATTGCCGAACGGAAACGGGGACACAACATGAAAGTCGGCAGCGCTCCCCGCCGGCAGCGCCAGTGTCGGATCCTGGTCGACGATCAGGTCGATACAGTGGCCGCCCGAGTTGGCACTGAGGGCCCGGGCGGCCGATCGCATAACCGCCGAATTGCCGTCAAAGACCGGCAGGTTCCCGACCCGCAGGTTGATGCCGATGTTCAGTCTCTGTTTCAGGGCACCTCCGTGTGGTTTCGCGGTGTGAATCGACAGCGTTCAGTCTATCGGCTCGACTGGGTCTGGCTGGGGAACCGTCGCGGACCTGAACTAGAATCTCAATGTCCGCATCCAGACCTCCACTCAACAAGACGAGCCCCAAAATGACCTCAACCGTCCGCCTGCCCGAACGCCTGCTCCTCGGTCCCGGACCCGCCAACATCGATCCCCGGGTGATGGCTACCATGCAGGCCCCGGTGATCGGCCACCTCGACCCGGCCTTCATGGAGATCCTGGCCGAGATTGCCGACCTGCTGCGGTACGCCTTCGGCACGGTCAATGAGATGACGATGGCCATCTCCGGCACCGGCTTCTCCGGCATGGACGCCGCCCTGGCCAACGTGGTCGAACCCGACGACACCGTCATCGTTGGCGTGTCCGGCTTTTTCGGCGGCAAGGCCGCCGAGGCCGTCACCAGATTGGGCGCCCGGCCGGTTGTGGTGGACGGAGGCTTCGGGTCGCCGGTGACGACCGATGCGATCGCGCAGGCGCTGGCCGCCGAGCCGGACGCTCGGGCGGTGTTCCTGGTCGCCGCCGAGACCTCGGTCGGTCTGCGACAGCCGCTCGCCGAGATCGGCGATCTGGTTCGTTCCGCCGGGGCCCTCTACATCGTTGACACCGTAACCCTGCTCGGCGGGGCCACGGTGGGTACCGACAGCAATAACATCGATGTGGCCTACGCCGGAAGCCAGAAATGCGTTGGCGCTATCCCCGGCACCGCACCGATTACCTTTGGCCCCCGGGCCGCAGAGATAATCGCGCGGCGCTCGACCCCGGTTCCCGTCTGGTACCTGGATGCCCTGGCGATTCACCGCTACTGGACCAACACCCCGTTCTACCACCACACCTGCTCCAGCACCCTTATGGCCGGGCTGCTCGAGGCTCTGCGCATCATCAAGGCCGAGACCATCGAAGCCCGCGCCGCTCGCCACGATCGAAACGGGCAGGCGCTGGTGGCGGGACTCGAAGCGATGGGGCTCCAGATCGCCAGCGATCCGGCGAATCGCTTGAGCATGCTGACCCCGGTGCGCATTCCCGAGGGCATCAACGACGCCGAGGTCAGGGCCGAACTTCTGCAGTCTTACGGGATCGAAATCGGCGGCGGTCTGGGCGACTGGGCCGGCACGGCATGGCGAATCGGTCTGATGGGCCACGGCTCAAGTACCGAAAACGTGGCGCGGGTGCTGGCCGCGTTGGAAGAAGCGCTCACCGCTCGCGGATACGAGTGCCAGCCGGGGTCCACCGTGGCCGCAGCGCGGCAAATCAGCAGCGACTAGCCGCGCCGCCCACCCGACCATCCGACGCTATCCGTCGGTCTCCTCCAGCAGATTGTAGATGTACGCCAGCAACTTGAAGGACTCCGGCACATAGAATCCGACGATATTGCTGGGTGTGGCGGGCGGCGTCCGCAGGACGGCATGCTCGAGAAGCGCCGTGGAGATCAACGATGCCTGACCGGGCAGCGACGCGACCAACTCCGAAGACTCGTAAACCGGGAAATAGGGATCGCCACCTTCGTGCATAAGTAGCAATCGCGCTGCCAGCACCGGCGCCACCAAGGCGGGCGACAGCGACGTCAGCAAGTTCCGACTGGCCGTTGGCAACCGGGCCACCAGGCCGGCCACCGCGCCCGGGTCGCGGTTTGCAAAAAGTTCATAGATTGCGCGGCCATCGTCCGACAGAGCCAGATCGGGGTACTGTTCCAGCACCGACGGGACCGGCACTGGTGACGTCCCGCCAAAAATCCTCGCCAGGATGGCGCGTTCCTGTTCGTCCGCGAGCCCGGAAAGGATCGTGTTGCGGGTGACCTGCCAGACCAGGACCTCGGTGTTGTAGCGGGTGAATCCCCGACTCCGCGGATACGCTCCGGTGATCGCGAACGAAACTACTCGACGCAGGTCGGAATACGGACCCACCAGGGCCACAAACCCGACCTCAGAAGCGATTTGCGAGTCGGTCGCCGCGATCACCGTCAGTGATCCCCCGGCACTGAAGCCGAGGAAGCCCGACCGCCCGGGATCCACCGCAATCTCGTCTAGAAGGTACCGGTAGGACTCCTGAAGCCGCCCCACATCGCCCGGTTCCAGCCGGTACTCGCCGTACGAAACCAGATCCGGAACCGCCACAACGATCCCGACTCGGGCCAGTGTTTCGGCCAGTTCCACCAGCGGTTCGTAACGCCGGCCGGCCGGTTCGATTCCATTTGCCAGCACGATCCCGGCTCGGCCACCGAACCCGCCGGGATCGTAAACATCCACCGCGAATTCCTGCCCATCGACCACCAGCATCTTCTCCAACCGCGGCGGTGCCGCCGATTGGATCGCCAGCGGGCCGTCACCGAAGTACCACAGCAACTCGAACGCCACCGCAACCGTGCGGCCGGTCCGCTGCGCAACCGACCCCATCAAGATAGAAAGCAGCGTCGCGATCGCCAGTAACACGGCCAATCGCGCACTGCGCCGCACCCGAAGGGCAACCGCAATTTGACCAGCTACCCCGATCACCCGCATCACCTACCGACTCCCGAGCCGGGCGCCGCCGGTTGGCGGCGGCGCCCTATCACCCGTTTCTGGATATCAGGCCAGCGCCCACGCCTCCCGGAACACCCGCTTCGTTCCGGCGATAACCAACTCCGAGGACTGGTCCTCAAACGGCTTCATCTCAAAGCTGATAATGGGCCGTGGCGTCGGTGTCGGGCGGTCGAAGAAGCCGCTCTCGTCGAGCGCTCCCAGGAATTCCTTCAACTCGTGGACGTGATTGACGCTGTACTCAAAGTGGTAATTCGGGTGGTTGTCACCGTAGTTCGGCGCACCTTCTTTAACCACGGCGCTGCCCAGGTGCGCGTGGAACATCAGGCCGCCCACGGCGTTCAGGACGCTGCGAGGCTGCACGTGCAGCAGCGGCAGGTGACTGTGATCGACCATGATCCCGAAGCTCGGGTAGAACTGGCGCATCCGGGTCCCCAACCGAACCGCATCCTCAGTCGGCCCGATCAAGGATTTCTTGTCGATTTCCGAGTCGAATTGTTCCAGCGAAATCGGAATCGCATCGCCGTCACCGTTGTCTTCGGCATATTCAAAGATTTCCAGCAACGAGGTCTCCAACGCCGTGACCGCCTGCTCCTTCTTCGCCGCGCCGACGTTGGAATCTTTCCCATCAAACAGCGCGAAGGCCACGCATCCTAGCTCATAGGCCTGGCCCAGGGACTCACAGATGTTGGCCACCGCGGCCTTCCGGCCGGCCTCGTCCAGGTCCGCCAAGTTCAGACCACCACCCAGCAGCCCCGGCTGCGCCGAGAAACCGAGCCGGAGACCCGACACCTCGCTGATGTTGCGGACCTCGGCGCGGACCGCCGGGTCGTTGATCCGGGTCACTTCCAGAAGATTGAAGAAATCGTCCTCGGCGAACCGGGTCACGGTTTCGATAATCGGGCCGTCTCCGCCGGCCACGCCCGGGTAGATCATCGGATGGATCATCCCCAGATCAAACATGCCGCGCCACGAATCTTCCATGGAGTCCTCCCTCGGTGAGAGTTCAAGTCCGCTGGTTCAATTTCCGCCAGTTTCCGGCGGCGATTTCCGCATAGTCCAAGTTGGCCCGACGATTGTACGCCAGCCCGGTTGCCTGATGGTCGGCTCGGCAGCCGGCTACGTTCCTGGTTCTTGAACCTGCTGCCGAGCCCGGTCCACCTGAACTTCGCTACGAGTGGTCGCTACCTGCTACCGAAAGTCGCGATTCCGCGAGCGCGTGACGGCCGCGCCGCTCCGGATTGCCGTCGCCGCCTGCTGTTGGCATCGACGGCTCAACCGGTTCGTCCGGCTGTTCCACCGCCCCACTTATCAGCCGCTCCCGGGCAACCGACGACAACTCCACCGCGGCAGCTTCGCTAACGCCACGTGCGGCCTGTGCCAGCCACTCGCCGGCCCAGTCCACCGCGCTTCGCGCCCGCTGGCGAATTTGGTCCGCCCATACCGCCTTCAGTCGTCAACCGACCAGAATCGTCCTCACCCAACAGCCTTCGCTTCAACTCATCGTACGCCAAAAGGCCGAGCGCGAGCGCAAGTGCGGCGACCACGATGAATCCGATCATCGCGAAAAATACGAAAAGTACTCTTCCTACCGGCCTCTTCTCCAAACCGGACGCCGGCCCGGAATCTCAACCCTCGCCGCCGCTTACTCGAAAGCGGCCACCTTCATAGTTTCATCACGCTAGACCGGACCCAATCCGGCCAAGTGCCCGGCATTTGTCACCACGCAGATGAACTTCAAGTCGCCCGTGCCCTTGTTCTGAAACTGATGCGGCTCGTTGGACGGAACGTAGATGCTATCGCCGGCGGCGAAGGTTGTCTCGGTTTCACCGTGGAGCAGATTGCCCGCTCCCTCAAGAATAAGCACCTCATGCTCCCAGTCATGGGAGTGGTGCGGCGTCGCCGCCCCCGGACCAAGCTGGAATTCGCGCATCGTGAAATTCGGCGCCCCATCGGCAACCCCCACCAGGTCCCGTCGCATCACCTTCCCGGAATCAGCATGGTCGCCGCTGATATCCACCGCCGCCACGTTTGCCTTCACCAAGGCCATCGCATCACCTCATCGAAGGGTCCAGAACTCTCCAAGCCTCAATTCTAGCCCAGGAATCCCGGCCGCATGCCTCCGCTACTCTTCCAGCGCCCTTCGTATCGCCTCCTCGACCCCCGCTACGAAGTCGGAAAACGGCGTAGTCGCCAAGCCAAGTTCCTTCTCGGTAGCGGTCGTGTCATAGAAGTCGAAAGCCGTCGACTGCTCGATGAATGACGCTTCCTCCAATGGCAACTCGAACGCTCCAAAGTACGCGTCGGAGTATTCCTGCCCGGTCATCCGCCAGGTGCCACCGCCGGCCACGTTGAGTACCCGCCCGGCCGCCCCCGGCGCACGCACCGCGGCGGCCGCCGCTTTCGCGACATCCTCCCGCAACACAAACTCCATCCGTTGCTCGGCGGTGAACGGCCATACGTCCGGCGGCATCAAGAAATCAGCCACCGATACGCCCGAGATTCGCAGGACTGTGCTGGCCAGCCCGGCCTCTCGAATCAGCCGTTCCGATTCCATCTTGCTCTGCGCATACGCCCCGATTCCATTGACATCGGTTTCAATCCCAACCGGGGGCTCCGACCCCTGGGTGTTTCCGTAGACGACCACTGACGAGCCAAAGACTAGGTGGGCGTTCGGAGCCACCGCTTGCATCGCCGCCAGCACGTTCTCAGTGCCGCCCACATTCACCCGCTCCGCCAAGTCCGGATTGTCGTCGGCCACCGGCGGCAGAACTGCCGCCAGATGCACCACCGCCTCGCACCCGGCAAACGAGGCGCGCAAATAGTCAATGTCACCGATGTCACCCGGCAGGATTTCATGTCCCGGTTGACCCTCCAACCCTTCGTAGTTGACCCCGGGAAGATCCATGATCTTCACCACCATCCCGTCATTCACCAGGTCCTCCGCTACCAATCGGCCTACTCTCCCCGCCCCACCGGTAATGGCGACGCTACGCGCAGTCTTGTTCATCATCTACCCTTTAGGCGTTGCGGCGCATGTGCCGCCTTGATCGCAATGAGGGTAGCGCCACTACCGTGCAGTTCGTCCAATTTGCCGACGTCCACCTGGGAAAGACCCAATATGGCCTGCAGGAGCGAGCCGAAGATCTTGCCCGCGCCTACGCCACCGGGGTGAAGTACTGCCTCGATCACTCCCCGGATTTCGTTCTGCTGGCCGGCGACCTCTTTGAACAGAAGACCGTCGACCCCGAAACCTTCAATTTCGCCGCCACCGGGCTCACCCGCCTGCGCGACGCCGGCATCCCCGTATTCGCCATCGAAGGCAACCACGAGAAGTTCCTTCGTCAGCGCGGCCGCACCTGGATCTGGTACCTGAGCCAGCTCGGCCTGCTCCACTTGCTGGACATCTTCGGCAGCGGCAACGAGGTCGAACTACGGCCCTGGGACGAGGCCACCCGGTTCGGCAGCTACTACGACCTCAACGGCGTCCGCATTTTCGGCATCGGTTACTACGGCGCCCGGCTGCCCCAGATCCTTGACCGTTTTGCCGATGCCGCCGAATCGCTGGGCCGCACTGGAATCGACTACTCCGTATGCATGCTGCACACCGGGGTCGATGACAAAGTCGACTACCACCACAGCGGTGCCTCGGCCGCCGACATCTACCGGCTTCGTTCCCTGATCGACTACATCGCCACCGGCCACATCCACCATCAATTCGCGCTGCCGGACGACGACGATCAGCCCCCCTGGATTTTCAGTTCTGGTTCCTTCGAGAACTGGGCTGCCGGTGAAGTCGGCCGGCCCAAGGGCCTGTACCACGTCACGATCGATCCGTCGCTCCCCGGCGGCCACGAGGCCCGACACCTGGACGTGACCGGGCGCCGGCCCTACTTCCGCCTCAAGCTCGACGCCTCGCCGCATGCCGAGCCCGACGATCTGCACACCGCCATCGGACGGCTCATCCAGGTCGAGGTTCCTCCGGAGAGTGAGAAGCCGATCGTGGAGCTGCGCGTGACCGGCATGCTTCCCTTCGAGCGCAGCCTCTTCGACGCCGCCGAGATCGAGCGCATCATCCAGGACGCCGTCGATCCACTGGTCGCCCGCGTGATCCTGGAGGCTCAACCCCGTCGACTGGTGGACCAATCCTCGCCGGCGCTGCGGAAGACCCGGGCCGAGATCGAACGCGATGTACTGAACGAGATCCTCGGCTCGTTCAGCGCCTTCGCCGAGTCCGCCGCCCCCCTGGCCACCATCGCCTCCGCATTGAAGGAGCGCTCCCTACAGGGCGACGATCCGGGCCAGCTGGTTGGTTGGCTGGACGCCCGCCTCGATGAGGCCGGATTGGCCCCCGATGCTGATTCGTAGCGTCCATCTCGAGAACATCAAAAGCTATAGGGACGAAACCATTGAGCTGCGCCCCGGGCTGGTTGCCGTCTCCGGTCGAAACGGAGCCGGCAAATCGACGATTCTCGAGGTCGTCGGCTTTGCTCTGTTCGGCTTTCTCGCCGGGACCCAGGCCTCCCTGCTGCGCGAGGGGGCCGGCAGCGGCGGCTTCGAGGTCGTCTTTCAATCCCGCATCGATGGACGCGACTACGCCGTAATCCGAAGGTTTCGCCGCAACAAGAATGACGACACCGTCGCGACCTCGGCGCTTGAGATTCGCGACCCCGAGCGCGGCGGGGCCATCGCCGAGAAGACCGAAGAGACCGAGCGTTTCCTGCGCCAGCACCTGGGATTGGAAGGCACCAATGTCGATCTTGAATCGGTGTTCGCCAACGTCGTGGGGGTCCCTCAGGGCCGCCTGATCGCCGACTTCCTGGAGCGACCCGCCAACCGCAAAGTCAAGTTCGACCCGCTCCTCGGAACCCAGGACTACCGCGCCGCCTTTGACGAATTGCTGGCGCCGTTGAACCACCTGCAGGACAAACTTGCGGGCCTCGGCGAAGAGCGCGCCGCCCTGGAAGTCCATGTAGCCGGTCTGCCGGAACTCGTAGAGGCCATCGATACGGCTGCGAAGGACTTGGTCGAGGTCGCCTCGGGTATTGAGGCGGTGACAGCAGCGATCGAAGGCGCGGCCGCCAGGGTCGTCGCCCTGGAGCAGGGTGAGAAGGCGGTCGCCGACGCGGGTGTCGCCGCGACGCATTCCGCCCAGGCTCTGCAAGCCGCCGAAGAACGCCACCGACTTGCCGGGATCGAAGAACAGACCGCGGCCTCGGCCCAGAAGCAATCCGAAGACCTGCAGCCCGATTTCGCCGTCTTAGAGACCATCGAACGCAATCTCGGGTTGGCCCGCGAACGGCAACAACAATTTCAAACCACGACCGCCAAACTGAACTCCCGGCAGGCCGAACTCACCACCATCGAAGCCCGACTAGAGCGGGCCCGGACAAGCCTCGAAGAGCTGCTCAAACTTGAGGCCGACCTGCCCCAACTCGAATCGGCCGTGAAGGAACAGGAAGCACTCGAAGAGAACCTGCAGGCCACGCAACTCAAACTCGTCCAGGCCGAACGGGATGCCAGAGACGAGTCGGATTCGCAGAGCGCCCTCAAGGACTTGTTGGAACGCCTCCGGATCCAGGATGGCTTGAACCGCCGGGCCCTGTCCGGCAAGGACCTGGCGGGACGGGCCGAAGAACTGCAGGCGATGACTTCAAGCATCGAGGCCCAGTTGGGTCATTTTGATATCGACGAGCCGGCCGCCAGCGCGCTGGCCACCGAAATCGATGGCCTTGACCAGGCGATTCCCGGCGAGCGCGAGCAGCTGGCTGCGCTTTCTTCCGGAACCGGCGCGAAGACGAGTTTCACCGCTGAACTCGCAGCCACCACCGAACTGGCGATCACCCGCGGAAACCGTGTTCTGGAACTCCTCAACGTCCGGCTCTCTTCCGTGGACCCAGCCCG
>MPMF02237313.1_pt1 | contig 18077 bp, 14 predicted proteins | sample 1617271 | NCBI WGS metagenome assembly MPMF02 (sample SAMN05944812, study PRJNA350692) | marine metagenome | biome: marine; feature: ODZ; material: water; isolation source: 120 m water sample prefiltered with 30 um filter, filtered on to 0.2 um... | place: Pacific Ocean | collected 2012-04-09... | reverse complement strand
TCGCTTCAGGCGAGTGGATTCCATGCCTCTAATGACCTCGCCTAGGTGAACTTCTAGTTTGTTGGACTATTGTCCCAGATGTTTAGAGCTGTAATTGGAGGAGATCTTGTAATACTTATGCAGAACACTGGATTGGATTAGCTTCTATGGAAAGGATTGATTGTTGTCTTTGAATTGACAGCTATGGCAAGCTAAGTTCAACCAAAGCTTGCTCAGTACTTGCCTTGCGGAATATTAATTCTGCAGAGATTATTGCGCTGTATGATGTTCGATAAAAAAATGGTTTGTTTTCGAGCGATGCTTAGGAATCTATTGCGCCTATAGTAGGCCTAGATTCACGAGAATACGATGATGTCAATGACTGCTTCCTAATAGCATTAAGGATGCTTAAAGGCAGTTAGTCTGGTCCGACTAATCTCGGACCATGTACGATTGAGTGCCACAGATTGTTATTGGGGTAGTTGAATTCTCTTTGCTGCTGATGCACGCTGGGCTTGCTTAGGCACGCAAAGGCCCCTGCTGGAGGGCGGCTCTGCTTAATGAGCAGCAAAGCCAATGCATTTCCAGAGGATTGTGAGGCCAATGCCTGCTTTTGCCGGCAGGGCTGATCTCCTGATATGTGATCAATCTCACAATCGGTGTTGACTCAGAACAATGCTTAGTCGGCAGATATGGAAGAGATTGTTTACAGCGATTAGAGTCACACCATGCAAAAGATGAAGCAATCTACTGAGCTTGGCAAAGGAATGATTGCCGTTGTTGTAGCGACAATCATTGGTGCTCCAACAGCGATCTTGTTGGATTCAGTGATTACACAGACTGGAACTGCCTTAATGGTTTTGAGACAGGATCATGTCAGCAAAGTTTTGCTCGAGATCTAGGCTCGATAGCTCTGTTAATCAGTTCAGAAATCTGTTTTTTAATTTAATTCCCTTTCTTTGATCAGCAATGATCTTTTGGAAGATCTGTTGAATCTTCATAGGGACCTTTGCTGATCTGCTTTGATTTATGGTGCATTCTAGATAGATAGCCTGGGCCGAGCAGAAGTAGTATGCGCCTGTTTTTGGTTTATTTTAGATAAGTCTTTGCTGAACCTCTTTGCATGATTCTAGATTTCTTCTCGTATTTAACCTTTTGAGCTCATTATCAATTGCACTAACATATGAGGCGTCCCCTTCTGCGCGCTTCTTTATTGATCAGATTGCTAAGGCTTAGGCGATACAAACCTTGGATTATTCTTTAGTAATAGTGCCATACTTGTTTAAAGCTTTCTAAGCTAGATGAAGGATTTGAAGGTATTCTGTCTAGTAGATTAGCGATGGTTTTGAGCTAATTGTGGGTCGGATACGCTAAAAGCTGGCTGCTGATTGAGGAGCAATCAGGCCTAATTAAGTCTTTTTTAGTATTTTGCTCATAGTTGGCTTTTGGCTATAGGGATTGGATATGCTTTTTGGGTTTTAAAAGGCGTGTTGCTCCCAGTTCTCTGAGAAAGATTGCAAAGAGTGATGCCGGTGACGGGAATTGAACCTGCGACCTACTGATTACGAATCAGTTGCTCTACCCCTGAGCTACACCGGCAGTGAGCGGAACTTAACATTCAAGCATTGTGCTTTTGAACTGTTGGGCGATTCTTCTGGTCCTGGCTCAAAGTTGGATCCTGAGCTAAGAGAACGACTGATCCAAGAGTCACTCAGCCCTTGGCGGGGTTTCCGGAGGGTGTTTTGGTTCGCTTTCTTCGCTTCCGCCTGTATCGGTCTGTTGACGATGGGCTTGCGTGCCTCCTCCGGGAGCATTGTTCCCCTCTCCGACCTCTTCATTCAGATCGGAGCTCTTCTCTTTACTGGTGGGTTGCTTTGGATTGACCGCCGTCGCGGGACTTGAAGATGTTGTTAGGAGTTCCGGCATGGTGAGCAGACTCAACCCCAGGCAAAGTCGTTCATTCTGAAGTTGCTCTTCGCTTAGAGAGGGGGCCTGGGCAAGTTCCTGGTCGGAGCGGGTCAGAAGCCAGAGGCTCTGGGTGAGCTGTTGCCACTGCCATAGAACGAGAGCAAGTAGGGGGACTGCCGTAAGCAGTGTGATCAGTCGAGAGCTGCCTTGTAATGGCGAGAGGTCCATCACCAAAATGGAAGATTGATCGATCCACCAGAACATCGCTAGTAGGGCCGTTGATCCGACCAAGAGGCTCAACCGAGGGATCAAGCCCTGCTGAAGACCACTGAGCTGACGCTGGACCTCTGAGCGTTGACTCAGTGGGCGCCGCAGTAGCAGTAGTGATCCCCAGTCGGCAGGGCGTTGCCAGAGCACGAGGGTTGGCGTTAACACCGCTACAGCCCAGGTGAGTAGACGCTCTAAGACTGGAACAGGCCCCAGATCTGCCCCGGCTAAAACCAGTCTCAGTAAAAGCAATTCTATCGGGATCGCCCCAATAGCGATGAGCTGAAGCCAGAGCAGTGGTTCGCGTTGGGCAATCACAACAAGTTGTAGGTGGGGCGAAACCTCATGAGCTACTCAGCGTGCGTCGCTTGGTTACCAGCTTGTGAGCTTCAATGATGTCGCGTTCTTCCCAGTTAGCAAAGCGATCGCAGCCGATGCCGCACTCGAAGCCTGTGGCCACCTCCTTGACGTCGTCTTTATTGCGGCGTAGGGAGTCGAGATCGCCTTCGAATACCACCTGTTTGGCACGCCGCACGCGCACTCTGCAGTTGCGCTGCAGCTTGCCTGTGGTGATGTAACAGCCCGCCACAGCGCTCTTGCCGATGGTAAATACGGCACGCACTTCTGCTTCTCCAAGTGATTCTTCCACCAGCTCTGGCTCTAGTAGACCTTCCATAGCCATCTGGATGTCTTCCAAAAGCTTGTAGATCACGTCGTAATCACGAACGTCTACACCCGTGGCATCCGCGGCCCGCTTGGCTCCAGAGGCCATGGATGTGTTAAAGCCCACAATCACAGCCCCGGATGCAGCCGCAAGATCCACATCAGTTTCGGTGATTTCACCCGGCGCCGAGAGCAGGACGCGAACCTGTACTTCATCCTTCGGTAATTGTTCCAAGGATCCCAGGATGGCTTCCACACTGCCTTGAACGTCGGCTTTGAGAATCAGGTTGAGTTCCTTGAGTTCGCCATCGCTTGCTTGGCCAGATATGGCTGCAAGGGACACCCTCCTTGAGGCCATCTGTTGGGCCAGCCTGGTGGCACGGGCATCGGAGGCGCGTTCTCCCACAACGGCTCTTGCTGACTTCTCATCTGGGTAGACCTCAAATTCATCTCCGGCTGTTGGCACTTCGCTGAAGCCGAGGGCTTCTACGGCACCAGACGGACCAGCTTGTTTGAGTCGGGCGCCGTTGTCGTCGACCATGGCTCGCACCTTGCCAAGCACTGGGCCGGCGGCGAGCACATCTCCGGTTTTGAGGGTGCCGTTTTGGATTAGCAATGTGGCAACAGGCCCTTTGGCCTTGTCGAGGTGAGCCTCGATAACGGTGCCTTTGGCCAGACGGTCAGGGTTGGCCTGCAAATCCTCAACTTCGGTGACCAGCAGAATCATCTCGAGAAGTTTGTCGATGTTCTCGCCCTTGATGGCACTTACGGGAACCATCACCACATCACCACCCCACTCTTCGGAGAGCAGGTTCTGATCAGAAAGTTCCTGCTTAACCCGTTCTGGAGAGGCTCCCTCCTTGTCCGTTTTGTTGATCGCCACAATGATCGGAACCTTGGCAGCGCGTGCGTGGCTGATGGCCTCCAGGGTCTGAGGGCGTACACCATCGTCAGCAGCAACCACCAGTACTGCTATGTCCGTGACCTTGGTGCCGCGGGCGCGCATGGCAGTGAAAGCCTGGTGGCCTGGTGTGTCAAGGAATGTGATCTGGCGGGGCTGACCGCCATGATCGATCTCTACCTGATAAGCGCCGATGTGCTGGGTGATGCCTCCGGCTTCAACCGCGGCAACCCTGGCTTTGCGGATTGCATCGAGCAGGCTGGTTTTGCCGTGATCGACATGACCCATCACGGTCACCACAGGTGGACGTCGGATCAGGTGGGCTAGATCAGTCTCCTCAATCATCTCCGTTGTCTTTTTGGCTGCCTCCTCGATGTCGTCCTGAAGGACAGGCACCCCGAACTCCTCGGCCACTGCTTCGATCGTGGGAAGATCTAGTGACTGGGTGACTGTGGCGGTAATCCCTTTGAAGAAAAGGGATTTGATGATTTCGGAGCTTTCTATGCTGAGCATGTCTGCCAGCTCCTGCACCGTGAGGTTGGCTTCCGGAACAATCAGCATTTCTGGCCTTACCTGCTTCGCTTCGCGGGCTGCACGCAGCTCCATTGCCCGTCGGCGTTGCCTTTGTCGGGTGGTTTCTTTTTTGCGCTTGCGTAATGCCGCCACAGGTTTGGAGGCGGGCTTTTTCTGCGCTTTTGGTTTAGCGGGCCGGGCCAGGCTGGCCGTCAGTACGACGGCCTGTTGTTCTCCTGCGTAGCCGCTGGTTTCGGCGGTGAGGGCATCATCATTTTCCCCAATGATGTGCACCTTCTGGCGCTGCTTCTGGGGAGACTTGTTGCGTAGGGCTTCCAGCTTGGCGCTGTCGTCCCAATCCGGTCTGCCGGGCCTCCTTGGGGCTCCGGCAGCAGGGGCTTGAGCGGGGCGGTGACCAGGTCTTTTGGGTGCTGTGGGTGCTGTGGCAGTGCGTTCCACTGGTTGAGTGGCTCCCTCGGATCCTCCGCGGGTTCCAACGCTGCTTCCGTCCGGTCGTCGTGGCGGTGGTGTGCCAGGTCGACCGGTGGGCTTTTGAAGCTGCATCAGCTCTCCAGGTGCCACCGGTTTGCGCATGCCTGCAGGCATCCCTGGGCGGGTGGGGGCTCCTGGGCGGTTGTTGCTATCCCGTGCTGCGGAGCCAGCATCGGATCGATCACGCCGAATGGGCTTGCCCACTAATTCGAGGGTGTTGCCGGCAGAACGAGGCTGTCCTGGTCTGGTTTTGCCTTGCCGTATGGGGGCGCCGGGTCGCTGGGGCGTGTTAGCGCGCTGATTTGGTCCGCCGATCGGTCGTGGACTAATTCCGGGTCGTTTTTTGTCAGGGCGTTGTCCCTCTGGTTCTGGTCGGCTCGGAGGGGCTACGACAGGACGCTTTGGTTTAGGGCGTCCCACCAGTTCTGGCTTTGGAGCTTTGCGATCAGATGGGATTGATGGCTTGACCGGTGGTGCGCTGCGTCCTGGCGCTGCTGGCGATTGTGGCCTAGAGACGATTTTGGGACGAGGGCCTTCTCCACTAACGGTGGTTGCTTTAGTCGAAGTAGACGTCTTACCTACGCGTGGGTCTTTGCCCCCCGTGCTTGGAGGCAAGGGTGAGGAGGGTTTGTTTGCTGATCTTGGTGTAGGAGCGGTCGGTCGGCTGGGGGTTGCTGGACGACTGATAGGAGCGTTGACCGGTCGAGCTGCTGTTTTAGGGGGCGAGCTTGCCTGGGTGGGAGTGGGGTTTGCTGGGCGAGTCGGTGGCGCAGGATGAGCGACTGATTCCGTTGAGGGTCGCTCAGGGCCTGTAGGAGTGGGGTTTGCTGGGCGAGTCGATGGCGCAGGATGAGCGACTGATTCCGTTGAGGGTCGCTCAGGGCCTGAGGGAGTGGAGTTTGCAGGGGCGGACGGCTTGACGTGGCTGATCTCTGAGCTGCTTGTAGCTTTTGGCATTGGTGGCGCAACGTCCTTAATGGCAGTGGGCGCTGCTTTTTTCAACGACAGAATTGTCTTCCCAGGTTCCGACTTGCTTGGTGGAGATGAATTAGCAGCGGAGCCTTGGCGCAACAGACCACGGATGCGCTTTGCTTCATCGTCACTGATGGAACTGCTATGGCTCTTGGCCGCAATTGAGAGTTTCTCAGCGGCATGGAGCACGTCCTTGTTCTCAAGGCCTAGGTCCTTGGACAGCTCATAAATTCTGATTTTGCCGCTGCTGGTCATTAAAAGCTCCTGTCGGTCCGGGCACGAAGTGCCTCGGGGCTCCAAGCAAGTTGGGGCCATTGTTTATTTTGCCTCAGCGGCGGAATCAAAGGAGTGATTGAGCCGCTTTTGCAGCACCTCCACAACGCTATTGGGCACCTGGCAACGCAGGGCTTTCTGTAGACGTTTGCGGCGGAGCGCCTCCTCTAGGCAGGCCTCGTTTGGACAGAGATAGGCCGATCGACCCATCCCTTCATCGAGGACTACACCCTCCTGATGGTCGCGTATCACCCGCCAAAGCTGCTGGCGATCCAGCAGTTGACGACAGGTCACGCAGCGACGCAGGACGGGGCGTTGGTTCACCGGGCTCTGTCCTCTTCCACTACTGATACTGATTCTTCATTTGAGAGTTCTTCGCTTGAGTCGTCAGGTTTGCTGCTTAAGTCGTCAGGTTGGCCGTCGGATGCATTTTCGTCTTCAGCCATCGTCTTAGCAGGTTCTTCTTGGTCATACTCTTCTTCATCTTCCGGTAGGGGGTAAAGCTCTCTTAGGCGAGCATCCTCTTCTGCTCGGGTGGCTTGTTCAGCAGCTAAACGGGTTTCGGCATCGCGTTGGAGAGCCTCTTCTTCCTCTCGCTGAGAAATCAGCTCGGCGACGGTGGTGTCCTCACTGGCCTGGTCATATTCCTGGGAGTTTTTGATGTCGATTTTCCATCCGGTTAGACGAGCTGCTAGGCGTACATTTTGTCCTTCTCGTCCGATGGCCAGGCTTAGTTGATCTGGGGGGACTAGGACGTGGGCATGCTGCCCTTCTGGATCCACCAGTCGCACCATCTCAACGCGAGCAGGGCTAAGGGAATTGGCAATGTATTGACCCGGGTCAGGTGACCAGCGGATCACATCGATTTTTTCGCCGCGTAGCTCATTGACCACTTGCTGAATGCGTGAGCCGCGGGCACCGATGCAGGCGCCGACAGGGTCCACTTCACGTTCAATGCTGTCAACTGCCACCTTGGTGCGTGGGCCCACGGAACGAGACGGAGGATTGGCTTCACGGGCTACGGCGACAATGCGCACTGAGCCTTCTTGGATTTCGGGCACCTCGTTCTCAAACAGGTAAACCACTAGTCCGGCGTTGGAGCGGCTAACGAACAACTGAGGCCCTCGTCGGGGCACTTCGCTGACTTCTTTCAGAAAGACTTTAAAGGTGGCGTTGGCGCGATAATTGTCGTTGGGGAGCTGGTCGCGGCGTGGGAGCTCGGCCTCCACTTCAGGGCGCCCAAGACCAGAACTCACAGCCATGATCACCGAATGACGTTCAAAACGGATCACACGAGCTGTGAGCACGGGATCTTCTAGATCGGCAAATTCCTCCTGAATCATGCGGCGCTGCTGGTCGCGTAGCTTTTGCGCCAGTACCTGCTTGGTTGTGGCGGCAGCCATCCGGCCGAAGTCTTCCTTCTCGGGGGTGACATCGAGCACCACGGTGTCACCGATCTGGGCGTCTTCAGCGACTTGCATCACTTCTTGAAGAGCAATCTGGTGGTCTTCGCTTTCCACCTCTTCAACGATGATTTTGCTGGCCAGGACCCGATAACCTTCATCGTCCAGCTCTAGTCCAACATCGAAGTTACTGAAATACTCTTCTTCGAAAGGGTCCTCACTGATACCTAGATAAAGAGTGCGTCGGTAGCGTTCATATCCTTTGAGGAGGGCTTCACGCAGGGCTGCTTCCACCACTTGGGTAGGGAGTTTCTTCTCCTCGCTGATGTCTTCGATCAGGTTGTTGAGGCCGGGGAGTAGAACGAGAGCCATCGACGATGGAAAGAGTGGAAAGGTGCTGAAGCTGAGCTGATCGTTAAGGTGATTTAGCCCGTGGGGTTGGTAAGGCGAACGCAGGTCACAGCCTTACGTGGTATGCGTTGAATGCGTCCCATGATGTTGATGTGCACATGTTCATCGGATCGTTTGTGCAATAGACCGGCTTGATGAAGGTCTGAATCGTCGTCACGGAAGCTGATCTCCACAGGGAAGCCTCGGAAAGTTAGGAAGTCCTGATCACTGTGGAGCTGATCACCGATCCCTGGGCTGCTGATTTCCAGAACATACGCTTCAGTAAAAAGTTGGGAAGCCTCGAGGGCTTCAGCCATGGATGCGCTGAACTGAGCACAGTCGTCGAGGGAGACATCACTGCCATCATTGCGACGGATCTGCACCTGGATGGTCATAGGAATCAGATGGGTGAATACCTGTACACAGCAAAGTTTGTAGCCCCTTCCAGTAGCCGTCGCCGAGGCGAGGTTTTCCAGGTCCGGGAGCAGAGGATGAGGCAAAAGCAGGGGAAAGGTTGGACTTCTGGCCCGACCGGCTTCAGAAGTGACCTGCCTCCCGAAGGAGGTACCCGCCAGGCATCAAGACAATCTAGGTGATGGCCACTTCATGCTGTGTTCAACTAATGGCGCGGAGGCCATCAAGCCATCGAGCAGCTGGAGGATTCGCTAGTCAGCGCCGCCCGGCCGTTTAGCAGTGATTGGCTGCGCCGAACTGACGCTTCGTAGACAATTCAAATCTGTGCGGATGCATTTTGCTTATGCCTCTGATTACACCCCTTCCCTTCAATCTTCAGGTGCCGATTGTCGGCCTTGTTTTGGCCATTGTCAGTTGGTTGTTGCTAGACACTCTTGGCAGGCGGTTCCGCTCAGGTTCGTTGCGGCGTGGATTGCTGCTCAGTAGCAGGCAAAGCATTTCCCTGACTTGCGCACTTGTAGGAGTGATTTGTTGGCTGTTGGATTTGTTGGATCCGTCATTGATTCAATTCCCGCGTGATGGCGTTAAGGCGTTTGGAATTCTTGTGGTCATAGGTCTTTCATGGACGCTGCTGTCTTGGAAGAAGGAGCTCAAGCAAAACCAAGAGAGGTATGCCACTCAGATGCTGCGGGGCTTTGGTGAAAAAGACAGGCGGTTCCTGTTCGATGTTGTTCAGAAGACCATCGGTATTGCAGCCATGGTCATTTTGTGGTTGGAGGTGATGCATCTGATGGGTATTTCACCGGCCGTACTGGTTACCGCCGGTGGGGTTGGTGCCGTTGCATTGGGTTTCGGTGCCAAGGGGATTGTTTCGAATTCCCTAAGCGGCCTAAGTCTTTACGTTAACCGTCCGTTTGTTGTAAGTGACTACATTGATATTCCTTCCGAAAATCTTTCTGGAAATGTAGAACATATCGGTTGGTTTTATACCAAGTTGCGTTCCTCTGATCGCCAACCAGTGTACATACCGAACAACATCTTTACAAGTAAGCCGGTTGTTAATATTGCTGATATAGATAACCGTAGGATTTGGATTGAATTTGGTATTAATTATGGTGATCGTAGAAGGATTGAGTCGATTGTGAGTGATCTTCAGCAGGTTTTAGTTAATCATCCAGATATAGATCAGAACAAGAAAATGGCAGTGAATTTTACCGGTTATGGCGATTCTAGTCTGAATCTACGCTTGGTATGTTATTCCTCTAGTGGAAACCTAAGCGATGCTTGGGCCTTGCAGCAGAGGTTGCTTCTCAAGATTGGTGATGTGGTTGAAGCGCATGGTGCAGGAATGCCATTCCCTACACGCACTTTGATTCATTCAGGCTCGAATCAAATACCGCAAACGATGAATCCTCTGATAGGAATCAATGAAGAATCGGGTGAAGGTGCAAGTTGACCCTCCCCGACTCTCTTGTCAATTTCTAATGTTTAGAATGGATTACCGGCAGCCCTGAACAGAAATTCTGTAACTGAATCCTGTGGCTCCTGGATCCTTTGCTGTTCCTACCTTGAAATTCACTTGGCTTACCGCTTTCCCAGGAATTGCTTGGATAGGACCAAACATCTTGCCGGTACCCATTGGTGGCCGCATGGATTCGTTGACGACTTGTAGGTTGCTGCCATCGCTGAACTTGAGGAAGGCCTGAATTGGGTAGCTGGCGGAATCGGTTGAATCTGCAGTGAAGAATAGTTTGTAATTGCGATAGGGCTGATTAACAGCAAAGTCTGTATTCCAGTTTGTGCGGCCAAAGGCACTTCCCATCAACCCCTTTGGACGCTCTACTCTCTTTTTGACGATCTTGTTGCCATCACCGCCAATAGGCATTAGGAATTCACAATTGGCCATGGCTGCCTGAGGGGTAAGCAGTGAGGCCATCACCAGGCCAACGGCCGCAAAGCGTGATTGATTCATAGGAAAGGAATATTCACATCCATAATGATGGCGGGATTGGAGTTTTGCAGCGCAATTGTAATTCTAGTTAGCCCTGATCACGCAGGTAAAGACCCGCAGGTGTCTGTGAAGACTAGGGTTTGCTGCAATTGCCTAATGATTTGAGTAAATGCGTTCTTAAGTCAAGTCCATCAGTTTGCTTGCAATACTTAGCGTATAAATCAGTGCCTAAACTGTTTTGATGGCTGTTGATGGTTAAGCCGCTGCGCGAGCCCCCTCCGATTGATTGTCACCAGTGGCATTTTTGATGCGATCTCAGGAGCTTTGCTCACGGTGCATGAAAATGTTGGGGTCAAAGCTGAGTTCGGTTAATCAGTGACTTGCTAATAATGATAACCAGCCCCATGCCCGAGCAACATTTCTTTCATTTGAGCTTGATTGATTCTCTTTAAGTAATGCTTTCCAGCTGCCAGTTCGAACGGTCTGAATTTTCGCTTCGATGGGATTTGAAAGATTAGGCTTATTGTAAACGGCAGCTTCAGCAGATTGAACGACAACAGCTGATGAAGCCAGAAGTACATATATGCCGAGTAGAGAGCGAGGTGTCATGAGTTTGTAGAAAAGAGAAAGTGAAGGATTGGAATTAGAATTTTCAAGCGATCAACGCAAAGATAGTTGAGCAGCGGTAGATAAGACTGTGGCGTAGTAGGCCTTGATCAATTCTTGATTGAGATTCACTGCACTTCCTGGACCAATCCAGCGATTGATCATGGTTTGAACAGGGGCAACATCATTGACATAGCCCTGCAAGATCTTGCCGATGGCGATGTTGCTGTAATTCAGCATTGTGGAATTATTTTCTGGAATGATGCAGCCGATACCTGAGCGGCCGTATGGAACGATTGGCACGATACCGGCGTTTGGCGCCACACTAGCTTTATTGGCTTTGAGCCAGAGACTGTCTCCACCGAGGATGTCAACAGAGCCAGAGCGCATGGCGGCAAGAGCTGCTGCTGGAGAGTTGTAGGAGACGTACTTCGCTTGTGGTGCTGCTGTTTCGAGAGTTTGTGCAGCAACGGTGTCTTTAATCACCCCAACAGTCTTGCCTGCAAGAGATGCGGGAGTGCCATCATTGCCGACAGGGGCTAGTACCCTCACCCCGCCCAGGGCAAATGGGATGGTGTAGTCAACAAGAATTGCCCTTTCCCAGGAGTAGGCAACACCACAGGCGATGTCTGCTTTGCCGCTCAGCAGGGCTTCTTTTGCGTCCTGTACTGAGTTCACCTGTAAGGCATTAAGCCTGATCGGCTTGCCGGCAAATGCCTGAAGTTCATTTTTAACAGCTGCAACAACATCTATTGCTAGGCCCTTGAAGCCGGCGTCGCTCTTGCTAGCAAACGGCAGCTCGTCACCGATAACAATCGCGTTCAGCTTGCCACTGCGTACAACCGACTCCATGGAGGTCTCTGCGGAGACTGGCTGGGCTGTTAAGGCAGCTAATGCGAATAAAGAGCCCACAAATTCGATACCTCGTGTCTTCATCAAAATGCCTATTAGTAGATCATTCAATTTTACTTTGCATTGACAAAGAAGAGTGAGCCTATGGAATGTTGTCATGAAAACTGACTGATCTGGATTCATCTATTGTTGCGAACTGCTTGCGATTGTAGTTAAAATTTGTCCTAGTAATGGGATTGATGCTCTTTAAGTGAGTCAGCAATCAAGGCCCTCCTTTTGCACAGCGAAAGCCCATGTGACAGGTGGCTGTGTCTACCGTCTGACCTTGTAGTGCAGAGGGTCGATAGCGTACGCAGTAATTATCTGCGCAGAGAAACGATCCGCCTTTGATAGTTCGCCGTTCCTGATGGCCTGACGCCACGGGATAAACAGAGTTGGTCCATTCCCACACATTGCCGCAAACATCCATCAGTCCATAGCCGTTGGCAGGAAAGCTGCCAACGGGCGAAGTCCAGAACCAGCCGTCTAACTCCTCGTTGTGCCACGGGAAAGGACCTTGCCAGATGTTCGCCATCCAGCGGTTATTTGGAGTGAGTTCATTCCCCCAGGCGTATTGGGCATCGACAAGACCTCCGCGGGCGGCGACTTCCCACTCCTCAGCAGAGGGGAGACGCACGCCAGCCCAATGGGCATAGGCGATGGCGTCGGCGTAGGCGACATGCACGACAGGGTGATCATCAAGGCCATCGATAGTGCTTTCGGGTCCTTGGGGATGACGCCAGTCAGCCCCAGCCACAAGCGCCCACCAGCTCAAGGGTTTGCTGCGATCCACCGTTGCTGGAGGTGGTTGAAATACAACTGATTCAGGGATGCGTTCCTTGGGCGGTAGATCGGGATAGAGCGTTGGATCAGGTGGTAGCTCCGAGACTGTGAGATGCTGCGTGGCGCTTACGAAAGCTCGGAACTGGGCATTGGTGACTGGCCCTACGTCGATCTGGAATGAGTCAAGCTGCACTTCTCGCGCGGGTGCTTCCTCCGGATAGCAGCGAACTGAACCATCCGGATAGCAGCGCTCACAACCAACCCGATAGAGCCCTGCGGGGATGGTTACCATCTCTACTGGCAAAGATGTGGTCACAATTAAAGTCTGCAGGGGGGAATGTGTCCATCTTTATTGTTGGCTGAAAGCCAAGATGGCTAAGCATGAGCACATTCAGAGTGCCCAACCAATGTCACTGTGGATAGATCTTTAATGTCACCTTGTTGATGTTCCCATTGAAAGCACTGAAGCGCTGATCCCCAATCACTCGTTGAGCAACAGGTGATCCACGATCCATGCCAACATCAGCACCTTCATCAATCGAAAAACGTGTACCAACGGTTGCATCAACCCTGCCAGTTGATGTGACTTTGTCATCAACTAGCAGGCGTACATCTGCACCCTTACCAGCGCCTCCCCCGTCGTAATCCATCTCAAAGCGAATTTTTCTGTTGCCAGAAGAGATTTTCTTGTTGCTGCGGAAGGTATGAAGATTGCCCAGGTAATTATAGGCATAGGCCGGATAACCATCTTCTATATAAAGTGACCATCCGCCAAAGCGGCTCCCTTGGGCCATGATCACACCGTTGGCATCTTGGTTTGAGTCAATGTCGACCTTGGCTGTAATGCTGTTGGAAACATTCTTGACATTGAGGATGGCATCCTCAACAAGATCCCAGGAGCCTGGGTAGAGATCAAGTTGTGTCCTCGACGAGCCCATTATCGTTGGCCGGCCTGCAACAGAAGGCACTAAACGTTGCAACAGACGATCATCTAAGGGAAGCACTTGATTGGCGATTGCTTCTTTCAAGAAGAGTCGTTTCATTGCCTCGAGCCGTTCTGGATACTGAGTTGCCAGGTTGTTAGCTAGGCTGAAATCATTGCGCGTGTCGTATAACTCCCATCCATCATCTTTGGCGAGGCTATGCATCTTCTTGGGTGCTTCCCATGGCAGGCCAACGGTGGCTCTTGCCATCCAGCCATCTTGATAGATTCCACGATTACCAACAACTTCAAAATATTGAACCTTGTGACGCTCAGGTGCATCAGCGTTATCGAAAGAATAAATAAGGCTGGTTCCTTGCATCGGGATTTGTGCAATCCCATTGATCTGTTCAGGCATGGGTAAGCCAGCAGCTTCAAGGATCGTTGGCGCAACATCAATCACATGGGAGAATTGATCGCGTATCTCTCCTTTTGATTTAATGGCCTCAGGCCAATGAATCACAGTGCCATTGCGTGTACCGCCAAAATCACCGGCAATTTGTTTGGTAAATGCAAATGGAGTATCAAAGGCAATCGCCCAGCCGACTGCCATATGTGGATAGGTGTTTTGATCACCCCAATTGTCATAATGCTCTAACTGAGCCTCAAGTGTTTCAGGGATGCCGTTAAACATGTGCCCCCAGTTCCAGTTGCCGGTTTGGTTCCCTTCTGAGCTTGTGCCGTTATCACCACTGATATAAATAACCAGCGTGTTGTCAAGTTCACCAAGATCATCAATGGCCTGGATCAGTCGCCCAGCTTGATAGTCTGTGTATTCTGTAAAAGCTGCGAACACCTCTGCTTGTCGTGCAAACATGCGTTTTTGTACATCACTAAGATCATCCCAGTTCGGCACACTTGCTGGTTTTTTTGCCAGTTGTGTGTTTGGGGGTACAACACCTTTTGCGATCTGATTTGCGAGCGTCTCTTCTCTAATAACATCCCAGCCCTTATCAAACTTTCCCTTGTACTTTTTAATCCATTCAGGTCTTACATGGTGTGGTGCATGTGAGCCAGCAGATGCATAATAGATAAAGAAAGGCTTGTCTGGGCGCAGTCCCTGTTGTTGGCGCATCCAGGCAATAGCCTGATCTGTCATGTCTTCAAGGAAGTGGTAATTCTCACGATCTGGGTAATCAATGATTGTGACCCCATCGTGAAGTGATGGCTCATACATATTTTCTTCTGCGCCGATGAAGCCATAAAATTTTTCAAATCCTTGCCTTGTTGGCCAGCGGGTTTGTGGGCCCGCAGCAGTGGTCTCACGACCAGGGGTTTCATGCCATTTACCAAAAGCGCCTGTGTTGTAGCCATTGAGCCTTAGGATCTCGGCTACAGGTTCGGCATAGTTAGGCACAAATGTGGTATTGCCCGCATATCCAGTCGCAATTTCAGGGATTGAACCCATGTTCATTACATGGTGATTACGGCCTGCTTTAAGAGCAGCTCGTGTAGGTGCACATAGGGCTGAAGTATGAAATCGGTTATAACTCAGGCCATTGTTTGCTAGTTCCTGCAGGGCCGGCATTTGCACCACTCCGCCAAAGGGCGAAGGAGCACCAAAGCCAACATCATCCAACAAGATGACAACAACATTGGGTGCTCCTTTGGGTGCCTCGACGACATGTTGTCGTGGCATTTTGACTTGACTCGGTAAGCGCTCGTCAACCTTCTGAGGATATGGATCTGCGATCGGAAGTCGCCGGCGATTAATCTCTTCTGCGTTGGCGGCGGATGTTGCTGTGAAACTTATGATACATGCAAGCCAAAGAAGCATTCTGAATTTCATGTTTGCTTTGAAGTGGGAGATGTTTTATTACTGATCACTATTTAACAGGGATGAGTCCATAGCTGTTTGTGCATCCAGGCCAACTTGTTGCTAAATTTCAAAAAAATGCAAGGATTTGATCGAAAGAAGTCTTCCACAAGTTGTGGAAGAGACATGTGAATGCAACTCGTTCAATAGTCTCGTCAATCGCTAATGAGACATGGGCCGTGGCCCATGTCTGAACAGTACTAGAATGATATCGCTTTTTAATGATGCCTTGACGCGCTGATTGGTTTCGTCTTATTTGATATCAAAAACGAAGCATAAGAGTCATGTGTTCTTTGCTATTCATCAACGGGAGCATTCTGGTGATGAGGTCAGTGCTGGGATCTGGATTGCTGGTTGGATTTATCACCTTTTATTACCACTTAATAGGAATTGTCTTTTGGAATAGGCGATAATACGCTGAATTTTTTTTCAACCAATGGCCAGAATTGCTCCAGTAGCATTACCACTAAGACGATGTGTGCTGACTGCAGGAGCTGCCATCAGTGCCATGGTCATGCAACCGTCTTTTGCTGAGCATCATGGCATTGGTACTGAGCAGCCATTTGATTTCTCGGCGTTGACCATTCAAGAGAAGATCGCTCAGGCAGATACTGCAGACCCTGAATCGAGTTCACAAGCGAACCTAGAGGCTGGAGCAGATCAAGACAACACGGAAGATTTGGCCAAGGAAGCCCAGAATCCGATTGCGAGCATGATCAGCTTCCCGATTCAGTGGAATGCAACGCCTGGAACTCAATGGGCGCCTTCATCAATTGACCCGTCGGCACGTGATAATCGTACGCAAAATGTTGTCAATGTGCAGCCTGTTGTGCCATTTAAGCTCAGCAATGACCTTACCTTGGTAACACGAACGATTGTGCCAATTGTTAATCAGCCATGGGCTGACGGAGTGGACTTTACAGCCATAGGAGATATCAATCCGAGTGTTTGGCTGGTACCAACTCTTAAGGGGAATCTTACGATCGGCCTTGGGCCAACTTTGATCATTCCATCGGCGACCGATATTCGCATCAGTTCTCAGCGTTGGAGTGCTGGGCCTTCAGTAGTTGTCGTCTACAGCACAGGGCCATGGGTGCTAGGAGGACTTGCTAATAATGTTTGGTCCTTTTCAGGACGTGGAGCCAAAGATGTGAATAAGCTTCTGATCCAGCCATTTCTTAACTACAACATGCCGAAGGGTTGGTACATTACGAGTTCACCAGTTATCACGAATGACTGGAATGCAGATGATGGCAAGGGTTGGATGGTTCCTATTGGAGCTGGGATAGGTAGGGTCTTTAAAATTGGTAATCAACCTGTTAATGCTTCGCTAAGTGCCTATTGGAATGCTGTAAGGCCGGAAATCTTTGGAGAAAAACTTCAAGGTGACTTTACGATCCGTACTCAGGTTCAGTTCCTATTCCCAACTGGTAGCTAAAAGTATTCTTTTTATTATTCTCCCCACTTATACAAAAAACATGACACCTTCGCGACGCCTAATAGCACTGATTGCAATTTCTACTTTTTCAATGTTGTCCTCTGAGGCCTTTGCAGAGCAATCTCTGTATGAGCGCAATCCTGATCAGGGGCAGGTCTTAGTTTCGATTGAACCAGATCAGCTTGAAGATGATGAGGTGGTTGAAGAGAATGAGGATGTATTGGAAGAGGATGATTGGAGAGTGTATTTGGACCTTTATGGATTCCTGCCATTATCGACCACTGGAGACATCACAATCAATGGAAATACTGCGCCTATAGACTCGAGCCTTGCCGATGTTTTGGCTACGGTTACAGGACTTTTTACAGGAAGGGCTTCTGTTGAATATGGGCGACTAGGTTTCATGGCTGGGATTATTTATGGCACGTCATCTGAGGATCAGAGTGGTATAAATAGCTTTGATGGGGAAGAGCTTAATCCTGCAATTGATGGCCTGAAGCTTAATAGTAAATCAACTACAGATTTTAATCAGTCTGTAGTTGACCTTGCTCTGCGCTATCGCCTTGGTGCCATTGAACAGCCAGTCATGAAAACAGGCGACTCAACTTTCATAGGCTTTGTTGGCGCACGAGTCATTGATGCAGGCATGGATATGGATATGTCTTTGTCAGCGGATGTCAAAGTTAATGGTCGGACGTTAACAAAGAAGGAAATACCAGAGTTGGAGAAGAGTGCAAGCGGATCTATTGATCGCACCTGGGTTCAGCCTTTGCTTGGCATGCAGGCGACCTATGCCATGAGCCCAGAATGGCAGGCTTTTATGAGGTTGGATGCGGGAGGGTTCGGTCTTTCTGGCAAGAGGGACCTCTCTGGAACTGCTCAGGCAGGACTTGCTTATACAGTTGGGAATTCAGCGCAATTAACTCTTTCTTGGAAGTACTTTGGTCTTGAGTACGCTGGTTATGATTCTGATAATAGCTATAGTAATTATCAGAATGGTGTCAACCTTGGCTTGAGATGGTTCTTCCCTTAATGGTTTTTGGCCGGTGCAATTGGTCTTGAGAGTTCTTATTGCTAACAGTCGTCTGTCTTGAGATCCCTTAATGCTCAGAGATTAATATTAGTGCGTAGAATATAAGAATTTTCCTCCGTTATTTAGCATGACTTCTGCGTGTTATCCCTTTTCAAGCTTTGCCAGGCCCTCTAGTTCTTAAGTTGTTAACCAAAGCCAATTTGCCCTGATTAGCAGGAGTGATTTGTATGATCTTCTACTGCTTAAATTGTTGATGGTACGGCAGGATTGATTCCATTTTTCTTCTACCATCGAAGAGCGAATGCTTCCATCCTCAAGCGCTGTGGTGCTGATGATTTGCTGTGGTGTCATCGACATAGCATCAGATTGTTGGAGTTTGGTTGCTGATGATTTCTTGTTGGA
>MPMF02097837.1_pt1 | contig 18079 bp, 16 predicted proteins | sample 1617271 | NCBI WGS metagenome assembly MPMF02 (sample SAMN05944812, study PRJNA350692) | marine metagenome | biome: marine; feature: ODZ; material: water; isolation source: 120 m water sample prefiltered with 30 um filter, filtered on to 0.2 um... | place: Pacific Ocean | collected 2012-04-09... | reverse complement strand
CCTGCGGGCGTGAGCACTCCAAAACGGACACCCGCATCTTTCGCCGCCCCTGCACCCGCCTCGGAGCGTACGATACTTACAGGAAACGGGCTTTCGATCCATTTTTCTGTTTTGGACCTCCAAAGACGTGTCTGCTTCAACTGTCCGTTGCCGATCACGACATCCAGAAAACCATCGTTATCCAGATCCAATAGCCGTACCCCGTTGTCCGAACCGTCCGCGGAACGCAGCGACTGTCCGGCCAAAAGGTTTTGGTTCAAGCGATCGAGGCATTCACGAAAATTAAGAAAACGGACTTTGCTGCCGTACTGCGCGACAACATGGTCGACCAATGCGACCATCTGATCGGGACGGATCCAGCCGTGAGGATGAAAAACCACATTTGCGACGCCTCGCTTTTGGACTGTTATGTCCAACATCGCTTTTAGATCTGAAACTGTACGTGGGTTGTTTGGTTTTTGCAGTTTCTGCCCCTGCCAGTCACTAGGAACGGCGATGGGAAACTCCCAACAAAGTTTTCCAACCACAAACGGATAGGGATAGTTTTCCACTTTGTTGGCAAAAAGTTCGAAAGGAATATAGCGGGAGAACCGCGGCGTTCGGTCGGTATTGAGCACGAGATCGCGAGGTAAAGTGGGATCGTCGGCCGTGAATGGCGCGCAAATGGAACTGCTGAGTTGCAAAAAGTTACCCTGAGGCGTTTTGGAATTGATGATTTCCGCAAAGGCCCGCGGGCTGGGGGTGTTTAGTGAATCACAACAGGGAAAACGAAACGCGACCGGGTGGTTACCCGGAATGGCGCTGATCTGATCGACGCATCGGTCGTAGGTGTCTTTGGCCTTGTCAAAGTCGCCGTCTCTCAGGCAAGGGCACGGGTGATCGGCCGTGTGGGTCTCAATGGTGACGCCTTCGGCAAGCCATTTTTGAAGATGCGGATGCTGCGGCTCGATACTGTTAGTAACGATACTCACCGGCGCGCGACCATCTATTTTTTTAAGTCGCTCGAGAATTGGTCGCAGGAAAGCTTCGTAGCGATCGACTGCGCGCATATCGTCAACCCCGAGAGTGATGACCGCTTCGACACCCACTTCGCCTACCCATTGTGGGGTCACGAGTTTGGGAAAGGCAAGATTCGGATAATAGGGATTGCTATAATCATCCAAATAGGTCAGACGGTTGCCATGTAGCGGCTTGTTGACGCGAGCCGCTGCAGCATCCGAAAACACCAAGAGCACCACGGCCGTAAGGGCTACAGAGAGGACAAGCACACGGCAGCCCGCAGATTGGAATAAATCTGTCTTCACCAGCGACAAACTCCCCTTTTAGTCAATCAAAATTGTTCCGTCTATTTGGACAGTATAACCGCCAATACGGATCTCTGGCAGAATGGAGTGTACGTGCGGGCTTGTCTTTTGGGAGGCCTTTCTTTGCACTCCGCCACGGTTGCGTACATGGTGTCGGTGAGGATTTCGGCTACAATGTATGTACACGATCTGCATTGCAGGTCGGTCCCACCCAAGGCCCATTTTGATGGTATCGGGCAATGACATACCAATCCTGGTTTCTCGCTTGTTGGTCGCTATTTCTTTTTGTCACGCTTGGAGAGGGCGCCGAAGCAGAGAAGATTGATTTCATGCGCGACATTCGGCCGATCTTGTCGGAGACCTGCTATGAATGTCATGGTCCCTCGGCAGATGCTCGGGAAGCGGAACTGCGACTCGATATCCGCGACGATGCACTGATGAAGCGAAAGGAAAATCCGATCATCGTCCCGAGGGATCCTGCCGCTAGCGAACTCTATCGCAGAATTTCAAGCACCGATATCGAAGAGCGAATGCCGCCTGAAGACTCAACGCGGCAACTTACCGAAGAAGAGATCCGCAAGATCCGCACCTGGGTCAAGCAGGGGGCTCCCTGGCAGGATCTCTGGTCCCTGACGCCTGTCAAAATGCCGCACTTACCGGAGGTGGCAAAGACTGCTTGGCCCCGCAATGGCATCGATCATTTTATTTTGCGACAACTTGAAGCGTCCGGCATGCAGCCGTCACCCGAAGCGGATCGTGAAACTCTGATCCGGCGCCTTTCGTTCGATTTGACTGGGCTGCCCCCGACTCTCGAACAGATCGATGCTTTCCTGGCCGACACCAATCCCGATGCCTATGAACGATTGGTAGATCGGCTGCTTGCTTCGCCACATTACGGAGAGCGCATGGCCCTCGACTGGCTTGATGCTGCGCGCTTTGCCGACACACATGGCTACCACGTCGATTCACAACGCGAAATGTGGCGTTGGCGGGATTGGGTCATTGACGCCTTTAACAACAACATGCCCTTTGATCGCTTTACGGTGGAACAACTGGCGGGCGATTTACTTCCTGAATCGACCGAAAGCAACCGCATTGCCAGTGGATTCAATCGGAACCACGGCATCAATTTTGAGGGAGGCGCGTTCCCCGAAGAATTTCGTGTGGAATATGTCGCGGACCGCGTGCATACTACGGCAACGGTCTTCATGGGGCTCACAATGACCTGTGCCCGCTGCCACGACCATAAATTTGACCCCATCTCACGGCGAGAATACTACCGTTTTTTTGCTCTTTTCAATTCAGTCCCCGAGAATGGGATCGACGGATGGAACGGCAACGCCGTTCCACTGCTCCGGTTTCCCTCCCGAGCACAAAACGATCGCTTGGAGGAGCTCAACAAAAAATTATCTCAATTGGATACGGAACTTGAGAAATACTCCGAAACAGCACAACCGGAGAGTACGGCCTGGATTTCTGAACGCCGCAAGGAACTTTTGGGAAAAACACCTCCTGAAAAAGAGCTGGAGATTGATCCGCTTATCCGCATCGATGAGCAGCAACGGACCGCAGAGCAAACGCGACAACTTCATGATCACTACTTAAAAAACAAAGACGCGCATTATCAGAATTTGGCAGAGAAGCGAAAAAAGGCAAGACGAACCAGAGATGACTTCGAAACATCGATTTCTTCTGCCATGGTGATGCAAGATTCGGCAGAGCCTAGGACGACCTACATGCTCGATCGCGGTCTTTACGATCAGCACGGAGACGAAGTTTCTGCCGGTCTTCCAGACGCGTTGCCGGCGTTGCCGGAGGACGCCCCCAAAAATCGCCTCGGCTTCGCCCGCTGGCTCGTAGAGGAAGATCATCCGTTGACGGCTCGGGTCACCGTGAATCGATTCTGGCAATCGATCTTTGGCACCGGGATTGTCAAAACGGCCGAAAATTTTGGATCACAGGGAGATCTTCCATCCCATCCGGAACTGCTCGACTGGCTGGCTAAAACGTTTATGGATTCCGAGTGGGATATCAAGGATTTTCATCGGCTGATGGTTAACTCGGCCACATATCGTCAATCGAGTGACATCTCTGCGGATCTTTTTGCTCGCGATCCTGAAAACCGTCTACTTGCGCGAGCCCCGCGATTTCTCCTACCCGCGGAATTTATCCGCGACAGTGCCCTGGCCGCGAGCGGCCTTTTGGTCCGCACCATCGGCGGGCCGAGCGTGCGACCTTACCAACCGGAGGGACTCTGGAAAGAGGTTGCTTTCGGGCTCAAATCCTATGGGGCCCAGGAATACCAGCAGGATCATGGTGATGCTCTTTACCGTCGCGGAATGTACACCTTCTGGAAACGTTCCTGTCCCCCGCCATCCCTGGCAACGTTTGACGCCCCCGATCGCGAAATATGCGTTGTTCGGCGAGAAAGAACCAACACGCCACTCCAGGCACTCGCATTACTCAACAACCCGATCTACGTCGAAGCGGCACGAGTCCTTGCCGAGCGGATCATACAAGAGGGTGGTGATTCAAATAATCAACGTGTCGCCCACGCATTTAGAATGGTGATGGGCCGAAGGCCCTCCGCCGATGAGACCGCGGTACTTCTCGAAGAACTGCAAGAACGGCGTTCGGAGTTCCAGCGTAATAGGGAGGCGGCCAAGCAATTGGTTGCTATTGGCGAATCGACACCGGAAGAAACGCTTGACGTCAGCGAGTTGGCAGCTTGGACAATGGTTGCCCGATTGATCCTCAACCTAGATGAAGCAATTACCAAGAGCTAGTATCATGGAAAATTCGCCAATATTTCATCATCCACTTTCGCGACGGAGTTTCCTAGAATCTTCCGGTCTCGGCACCGCTGCAATGGCAACCCTGCTCGCCCGCTCTGGAGAGGCGGCGGCTAAAAGCGATGAGCCGACCCACCCATCGCATTTTGTCCCCCGCGCCAAACGGGCCATCTGCTTATTTCAGTCCGGCGGACCTTCCCAACTCGATATGTGGGATTACAAACCCCGACTGGAAGAGTTCCGCGGCCAGGATCTTCCCAAATCGGTCCTGGGGGAACAACGTTTGACCCGCATGACTATTGATCAGAAACGACTCCCTATCGCACCCTCCATCTTCAAGTTTTCGCAAGCTGGCGAGTGCGGCACCTGGGTAAGTAGCGTGCTGCCAAATACGGCACAAGTTGTCGACGACATTTGTGTGATTCGATCGCTCTATACCGAGGCGATCAATCATGATCCTGGGATCACACTGTTACAGACCGGTTCCCAGCAACCGGGCTTGCCCAGCATTGGATCCTGGCTGAGTTATGGTCTGGGTTGCGAAAGCCAGGTCTTGCCGGCGTTTGTCGTTTTGATTTCCAATGGCAGCGCCCAACGCCCAGATGTTCTGCCACTCACGCAGCGACTCTGGGGCAACGGGTTTCTTGAGCCCAAGCATCAAGGAGTTAAATTTCGCAGTAGTGGCGATCCGGTGCTCTACCTCAATGATCCGGCATCGCTGAGTTCCGATTCCCGGAGAGGCCTCACCGAGCGAATTGCCCGCCTCAATCGCCTGCAGTATGAGCGGTCCGGCGACCCGGAAACGCTTGCCCGGATCGCCCAGTACGAATTGGCATTTCGCATGCAATCTTCCGTACCGGAACTCGCCTCCCGAAGCGATGAGTCGGAAGCGACGTTTAATTTGTACGGCGAAAAATCGCGTCAAGCCGGTACGTACGCATCAAACTGCCTCATGGCACGGCGGATGATAGAACGTGGTGTGCGTTTTGTACAACTTTTTCATCGAGGCTGGGACCAACATAATGTATTGCCTGCCGATCTCTCGCGGCAGTGCGGTGATATCGATCAGGCAGATGCTGCCCTGATTACAGACCTTAAGCAACGGGGCATGCTCGATGACACTCTCGTTATCTGGGTCACCGAATTTGGTCGAACCGTCTACTGTCAAGGCAAGCTTCAGAAAGACGATTATGGTCGCGACCATCACCCGCGATCTTTTTGTGCCTGGATGGCTGGTGGCGGTATCCGCGGCGGAATGACCTACGGCAAGACGGACGACTACGGCTACAATATTTTAGAGAATCCAGTTCACGTCCGCGATCTACACGCCACGATTTTGCACTGCCTCGGCTTCGACCACAAAGCGTTCACGTTCCCATTCCAGGGACTCCAACAACGTTTGACGGGCGTTCAGGAGGAAGCCCATGTCCTGCGTGAGATCCTTGCCTGAAAAGACATCTCACATCGGGCGGCACATCGGGCGGATCGTGTCGCAAACGCTTCTCGAAAGCTAGTACGCCGCCGCTTTGATCTCCTTGACCCGCTGCTCCAACTTGCTGAGCAGATCAAAGTCGCTCGGATGGGGCGAGTCGAACGCAGGACGAAGCGGAATAGGCACATCATCCATCCGGTATACTGTCCCGGGGCTGTTGATCCCGTACGTTGCCACCGTGAAGGCAACCGTTGCTGCCCGTGTGGTCGGCGTCTCTTTGGGATCCAGAGCGATAAACGGGATGCGTGCAAGATGCTGACGAGCAGCCTCAGAGAAGTTGGCCATCGGGTCACTCGCAATAATCAGCGCTGCATCGGCCTCACCACGAGCAAATGTATCCGATGTCGTGTACTCGCCCGGATTGAATCGAGGATAGCCACGGGCCAAATTAACCCCAAACGGATAACCGGTCCGCCAGGTGACTACATTGTCCGCACCAGACACATTGCCATGTCCGCGATTTGCATTAACAACAAACCGGGTATGAGCATTCATATCGCGCGTGAGTGCCAACAGCGCCTCCGTGTTGGCATGCTTGCCCCGCGTCATCGTCAATCCCATCCCGAAGAAAATAACGCCAAACTTACAGGCTTTCATGCGATCCATCAGGTCCTGCCAGGTAGCGAGCGGAACACCGGTGTCCCGCTCTACCAGATCTCCATCGAGAGAAATACCGCGGGAGAGAGCCCGTAATGTCCAAAGGGCCTCAAAATCTCTGCGCGGTTTGATTTGGATGAAAATATCAGCAGCATTGGCGCTCTTTGTTTTTCGTACATCGATGTTCACGCAGGTACGATCTTTGCGACCATTGGGAGTAAACAGTCCCTTCGGCATCAGACTGTACCTGGTGAAATGTCGGGGATGACTTTCTGCGGGGTTGCTGCCCCAGAAAATAATCAGATCGCCACGGTTCATCACCTCGCCGAGTGTACAGGTTACCTCGCCGACCCCCTGCAGCGCCATGCCGGAGGGGCCGTGGCAAACGCTGGTGGTAGTATCGATAATGCCTCCGATCCAGTCCGCAATACCGACCGCCTTTCGCTGCGCTTCGCAGGGCGAGTCGCTCAGTCCGTAGACCTGAGGGTATTTTGCATCGCAAAGAATCTGGGCAGCACGCTCAATACCCTCATCCACAGTGGCCGGTTGACCTTCAATCAGGCAACTGGGGCCTTCTTTCGGTTCGTGGTTCAAAAACCAGGCCTTACCCAGAACACACGCACGTTTTGCTTCGGTGATCGTGTGTCCCTCGACCTTCAGTTCGATATCGTCACAGACACATCCACAGAAGGTGCAGGCGGCATCCTGCACAACTTTCAGTTCCCCGCTCGATGCGGTGGAGGTCGTATCCGCATTGGTATTCATGATATTTTTTCCAGTTTCACATCCATCCCCTTGCTGGTCGGCATGCCGGAACCGTGGGTGTCGGCAGCCATCAGGCGGCTGGAAAGATCACCGTAAGCAATAAATAAAATCCCCGTGGGAAGTTCGCCTTTCTTGGCAGCAGTCACCGCAACCTCGACCTGGCCCGCCTCACTCGTCAGGCGAACCCGATCGCCATCGGCCAAGTTGAGCCGCTGCATGTCCTCGGATGCAACCTGCAGCGTGTTGATCTCTCGCTGATAATTTTCTTTGAACTTGCCTTCACTGATCCCGCATCCCTGTTTGCTCGTACGGCCCGGTATTAGGACAAATGTCTCACTCATTAAAGTTCCAACGCAAAGAATGTTTCTGTAGGATCCAACACGTCCGCCGGATGCCTATTATGGCAACTGGCCCGTAGGGTTGCCAGAGATTGGTTCACGCATCCGGTACACTCTTCAGCCTTCCAGGATTGCTCGATTCAGATCCAAAGCGGCCTGTTTGCCGTCCCCGAAGTACATCAGACAATTATCAGCGGCAAAGAGCGGATTGGGAATGCCTGCAAAACCAGGACTGAGGCTCCGTTTAATGACCACGACGGTTTTGGCCTGATCGACGTTAAGAATGGGCATGCCCGCAATCGGACTCGACGGATTGTTCCGCGCATCGGGATTCACCACGTCGTTGGCACCGATCACGAGGACCACATCGGTCTGGGCGAACGAGGGGTTGATTTCGTCCATCTCCTTGAGCTTTTCATAGGGTACCTCCGCCTCGGCCAGCAGCACATTCATGTGGCCCGGCATGCGACCGGCAACCGGGTGGATGGCAAATTCCACTTCCACGCCCCGCGATTCCAATTCACTCGCCAGTTCACGAACAGCGTGCTGCGCCTGGGCTACCGCCATCCCGTAACCCGGAACAATCACCACACGTTGGGCACTATCGAAGAGCATGGCAACCTCCTCGGCAGAGGTGCTCTTTATTTTGCCTGCGTAGACCTCATCGGCTTCGGCCACTTCGCCAGTCGCTTCCAGAACGCCAAAGAGAACATTGAAGAGCGAACGGTTCATCGCCTTGCACATAATCCGGGTCAGAATCACACCCGAAGCACCTACCAGTGATCCAGCAATAATCAACACATTATTGTCGATCACAAAACCGGTGGCAGCCGCAGCCAAACCGGAATAGGAATTGAGCAATGCAATCACCACCGGCATATCTGCCCCACCGATGGGAATAACCAGTGTGACCCCCAGTAACGAGGAGGCGATGAGAAACAAAAAGAAAAGAAAATTATTGGGAAACCAAGCCACGCTCAGGCCCAGCAAAATGACGAGGGCCGCAAGGCCCAGGTTCGCCCACTGCTGTCCAGAAAAACGAACCGGCTTCTTGAGAAAATCCAATTCCTGGAGCTTGCCAAACGCGACCAGACTCCCCCAGAACGTGACCGCACCGATCAATCCCGAACAGGCGATGGCAATATTTTCAATCAAAAAATTCCCATCGGGTGATTCTTTGGATAGTGCTGCGTAGCCGACCAGGACCGAAGCTCCACCTCCGAAGCCGTTGAACAAAGCCACGAGCTGGGGCATGGCCGTCATTTGAACTTTGATTGCCATCACCGCACCCACCACGGCCCCAATGATGACTCCAAGAGCGATGGTCTTGTAGCCGAGTACCTCGTTGTCACAGAGCGTGGCGACGATGGCGATCAACATGGCGATCGCGCCGAGCAAATTGCCGCGGACCGCTGTCCGTGGATGGGTAAGCCCCTTGAGCCCCAGGATAAACAAGATCCCAGCGACCACGTACGCCAAGTTAATGAGCGGATGATGCTCCATAGCGGACTACTTTTTCTTTCTGCGAAACATTTCCAACATGCGATTGGTCACCATAAAGCCTCCCACAACATTAATCGTGGCCATCACTAGTGCAATAAATCCAAACACCGTGGCCATCTGCGCACCACCGTTTCCGATCGCGATCAAAGCGCCCACGATCGTGATCCCACTAATCGCATTCGAACCGGACATCAAAGGCGTGTGCAGCGTGGGCGGAATCTTGGTGATAATTTCAAAGCCGACGAATACTGCCAGGACAAAAATCGTCAGGCCGGTAATAAGCATCGATACATCCATAGCGTGTTGTTCCCAGCGTTTATTGTTTTTCCGGCGATTCGGCAGGCGGATCATCATCGAATGGAATGGGAGGCGGTGGGCTATCACCCTGAACTTCGTCTATCTCCGGGGCTTTTTCCACCTCGAGAGGTGCAAGCCCCAACAGTTCGCGGACCCGACCGCTCGTTACTTCGCCACCACGCGTCGCCATGGTGTCACGCGTTATCTCGTCCTCTAGGTCGATGCGCGGTTTGCCATCTTCTATCAAGTGGGTCAAAAAATTGGTGATGTTTTTGGCAAACATCTGACTGGCGTGAAAGGCAACCGCACTCGGCAAATTGGTCGGCCCCATAATCGTTACGCCATGCTCGATGACCTGTTGATCCGCCTGAGATAATTCACAGTTTCCGCCCCGCTCCGCTGCCAAATCTACGATCACACTCCCGGGAGACATTCCCCGGACTGCTTCGGCGGTGATCAACAATGGCGACTCTCGGCCTGGAATTGCTGCGGTCGTCACTACGACATCCGATTGGGCGACAATTTCGGCCATCAATTCTCGCTGCTTCTGATAAAACTCTTCGCCCATTGCCTTGGCATAGCCACCTTTATCTTCGGCAGTCGTCGTCTCCAACTGCATCTCGATAAACTTTGCGCCCACGCTCTCGACTTGTTCTTTGACGACTGGACGAACATCGTAGGCGCTGACAATCCCGCCGAGTCTTCGCGCCGTGGCGATCGCCTGTAAACCGGCTACACCTGCACCGATCACGAACACCTTTGCCGCTGCCAATGTACCGGCAGCAGTCATCATCATAGGAAACATTTTGGGTAGCGCTGTCGCCCCCATAAGCACGGCATGGTAGCCCGCAACGGTGGCCATTGAGGAGAGCACGTCCATCCCCTGAGCCCTGGTGATGCGGGGAATCAGTTCCATGGCAAAATGGGTCACCCCCCGCTCGGCAATCTGCTGGATCGATTCTGGCGCCCCCAGCGGGTCCGAGGTTCCAATCAAAATCTGCCCATCAGAGAGTTTTTCGAGATCAGCTTGCCCGGCGTCTTGGTTTGCCCCGAGACAGCGGACCTGCAGAACGATGTCGGCAGCAAAAATATCGCCGCGATTCTCGACAATCCGGGCCCCCTGCCCCGAGTAGGCTGAATCTAGATAGCCTGCCTCATCTCCCGCACCGGCCTGAATGCTCACTTCAAGGCCAAGCTTGATCAGCGGAGCAACCGCAGAGGGGACCAGGGCCACCCGCCGTTCCCCCGGATAGGTCTCTTTAGGTACTGCGATCTGCATGCCGGAAACACCGATTGAATAACTCTTTAACACCAATAGGCCCAATAGCTTAATCGCATGCCCCGAAGACGCAAAGGCAGTAACTGCCAGACGCTGAAAAACCCGCCAAAACCGACCCCACCGGAGGGGTCAAAGGGCCTTATTCTCCCGGTCCCTCTCATTCTGCGAAAAATAGCCTCCGAAACGACTATTGCAGATCGGGAAGAGAGAACCCCTCACGAGCCGAGTCGCATCTTGTCGGTCGTCTCTCAAAGGGGTAGATTGGCTCTTTCGCCCTAAAATTTTGTGCCGCGTAATGCGTCGAGTTTTTCCTCCCACTTCGCAGTCCATCGGCTCAGTCCATCGGCTCAGTCCATCGACTGTGGTGCCCAACCGGAAGTCCGTAGACAATGAAAACCTATATGGCGAAAACCTATATGGCCAAAGCTGGCGAAATCGATCGCCAATGGTGGCTTTTTGATGCGGAAGATCAGGTTGTGGGTCGACTCGCCGTCAAAATCGCGACCCTTTTGATGGGCAAACATCGTCCAACGTATACACCACACGTCGATACTGGCGATTACGTGGTTGTCGTCAATGCCGAGAAGGTTACTTTTACGGGCAATAAGTGGGATCAGAAACAATATACCCGATACACGGGATGGCCCGGCTTACGTGTCGAGACGGCGGCCGATCGTCGCGAGAGACACCCGGAGCGGATTTTGCAGGAAGCCGTTCGGCGGATGCTTCCCAAAAATAAACTGGGTAGAAAAATGCTTGAGAAGCTCAAAGTATATGTTGGTGAGGGACATCCCCACCAAGCCCAAGAACCCAAACCACGTACTGGATGATTCAGCATACTGAACGAATCAACATACTGGACGATTTAGCGCGACTGTTCCCGATACGAGGGATAGATCAGGCCCGCATCAATTGTGAAAAAAGTATTGTGAAAAAGTAAAATTATGGCGAAAACAGCACCACAAGATTTTCTAGGCACGGGACGCAGAAAGTCGTCCATAGCCCGCGTTCGAGTCCGTTCGGGCAATGGCAAGATCGTGATCAACAAAAAAACACTCGAAGAGTATTTTACTCGCGATCAGGATCGGAATGCTGTGGTTGCTCCTCTTGATAAGTCGGGAAAACGTGGTGAAGTTGACGTGGTCATTCGAGTCCATGGCGGGGGCACGACGGGACAATCGGGTGCATGCAAGCTCGGGATTGCTCGAGCAATTTTTAAGTTCGACCCGGAACTTGAGGGTTCGCTGCGTGAAGCGCAACTCTTGACTCGCGATGGCCGAATGAAGGAACGCAAAAAACCGGGACTTCGCGGTGCTCGCAAATCGACACAATTCTCTAAGCGGTAATTGCTCTCTAAGCGTTAATCGCCAGGAATGGATTGTGTGGGCCCTGCTCTGTAATTCTCTTGCCGTGTCTCTCTGTCTCTTCCGTTGCTGCCCGAAATGCTGTGGCCAGCATTTAATGTCTGAAAGAATTCGCCGCCGCGCGAACGCTCGGCCTGCGAGGAGTTTCACTCCAGCGCAGCGATGATCGATTGCCCCGCACGACAGGGTCATCAACAGGCGCTGTTGCAGTGTCAAAACAAAGAGTACCGAGGCCCAACAGCCATTCAACATCTCCAGAGTGGCCGTAATTTTCGCCATAATAGGTTGTGCAGTGCTTGAGAATATTATCGAAATAGGCTCTCGTTCGGCGACGCGAATCATTGCCCGCATACCAATCCAATAATTGCCGGCTACGGGATTTGATTGCCCGGCGGGCCGGAGCCCGAACGGTCTCATCGAGATAGCACGGATTGAGGACCTCATCCCAATGGACACTCACATATTGGGCAAAGAGCGGTGATTCTACTGAAAAATGCTCTCGTAATTTCCAGTACTCACCCTTGCGGACAACCATGGCCGGTACCATGTGACCTTGCAGTTTCACCGGTTGCGTGAGATTCAAATAAAATTTGAGGCCCGTGTAATTCGTGGCCATATCGGCATTTGAATAAATGCCCGTCGAAGTGATCCCTAAAAAGCTCGATTCTGTAACCCATCCGCAAACATCAGCGGCCTTTTGCATGGCCAACTCGTGGGTTTGTCCCATAAGGCGAGCAGCCTGATAGGCGGTGTAGTAGTGGTAGCCCATGGCGAAGAAGTGTCCGATTTTATCGGTACCGAAATAATGACCATGGACTCTAATGGTGGAACAACGCATATACAGCAGGCGATTGTAGTGACGGGGATCCGGAACACCTGGTCCGTGCAAATAGACACTTTCTTCTTTCTCTGCGCGATAGGCTAAACGGCGACCCGATGTAACATCCCGATAATTGGTGGCTTCCAGGCTGTCCTCAACGTTTTCAATCAGAGACAGTGCGCTCGGCAATTGCTGTCGAACACATTTGGCCAATGCCGCAGGACTTTGCTGTCGGGCAAGACGGGTCTCTCCCAAATCTGGCAGCCACGAGTTTTTTTCGGCTGCGATATTTTTATTTGCCTGCTCTACTCCGCGGGATACAACACCGTAAAGCATTTGGTTCCAGTAGTCTCCCATATCCAACAGTGATTCCCCGATGGGGACGCTGTACTGATCCACTTCGTGCCCGGTACAGGCAGCGGACGCTACAGTCGCCAGGGCGAAGCATGCAATAATGAAACAAGCGTTTCTGCTCATCAGAAGATTGGTTTTTAATACAGGGGAACTGAAAAACGCAAACGGCAAGCAGCAATGGGGACATTCTGCAGCATCCCCTTTAATGTCGACAATTGAATCCGGAACGTTCGGAATCTTCAGATTCGTCATCATAGGAGTTGCAGGTGAAACCACACTCACAATCGACATTGCTACTACAACCGGTAAAATCTTCCAGTTGTGGCATACGCCTGCGGTCATTCGTTCGTTTTTAGAACTTTGCCGGAATGTTTTCTTTCCCGAGGACCATTGTGAGTAGGCATGGGAAAACTAAAGGAATGTCCAGGAGGCACCAGGAAGATGTAGCAGCTAGCCCTTTAGCAGAACGGCACACCGGTAAATTGGATCTTCAGGTTGCTTGACGCGTAATCGAGTGGAGCATACTCTGCTGGAGTCTTTTGCAAATTTTCTTGAGGAGAACACAACCATGATCACTGTCGGTATGAATTATCACACGTTGCCGGGAAAACAGGCCGCTTTTGAAGAAAAGTTTGCTGCCGTTATCGAAGCCCTCAACGCCGCTGAGGGACATTCTTCCTCGACACTCTGGAAGGATGTTAGTGATGGTGATTCCTACCTCATCACGAGCGAGTGGTCCGATGACCAAGCGTTCGGAGACTTCATTCAGAGTGATGCTTTTCGGGAAGTCACCAGTTGGGGAAAAGAGGAGATTCTCTCCGATCGCCCAAGACACAAAATCTACAAACACTGACTCGGCGATGGGAACGCTAATAACCCGCCATCAGTGACTCGTCGCACTCTGGTAAAAGCGAACCAGATCGGCCTTGAGTTTTTGCAGTGATGGACCGTGCACGTACATCATGTGGCCAGCATCGTAATAGGCTATCGTAATGTTTTTGCGCAATTCCGGACCAAGGCCCAAGTGATTGAAGGTATATTCAGACCCCAAGAAAGGCGTTGCAAGATCAAAATATCCGCTAGCTACAAAAACCTTCAGATGGGTATTTTTTGTCATCGCATCATTCAACGCACCGATCGCATTGGCATAGTTGTTTGTAAACCGTCTGTAATTCCACGGCCGGACTTTATCGGAGATAACCTCATAAGGAATATCTCGCTTGATATTTAACTCATTGTGCAGATAGTGATAGAGCGTTGCCGTGTAGGGCGGAAAAATCGCTGCACTGCTCGGATCGTAGCCTGCTCGGTTCTCACCCGGGTTGGAATCGACACCGACAAATCGACTGTCGAATCGGCCAACGAGTTTCCGTTCGTCCTGAAGGATATTCTTTGCAAATCGATAGTTGTCGACCCGGATTTCGTTGCGATCGAGAAATTCGGGCGAAAGGCCCGTATAGCGAACGAGTTTGTCGATGATCGCCCGCCTTTCTGCAGCCGGCAAATCATCTCCTTTAAAAAGGGCATTGTTGTATTCGCCAATAGCAAACTCCTTGACCTCGGTTAGGGTTTTTTCAAGATTTTCTTGCAAGTCCGGTGGCAACCGCTTGTGATACCAAGCGGTTGCGGTATAGGTGGGCAAAAACAACACATAGGGCAAATCATTATTTTGATTAAAAACGATTGTGGCAAAATCAAGAATGGAGGAAACGAGCACGATGCCGTTGAGTGTCATGTTGTATCGATCAAACAGATGGGCCGAGAGGCCTGCCGCGCGAAGTGTCCCATAACTTTCTCCGATTAAAAAACGGGGGGACTGCCAACGGTTGTAGCGAGTGGTATAGAGATGAATAAACTGTCCGACCGACTCGATGTCCTCATCAAATCCGTGGAATTGCTTTTTATCTTCTCCTGCAGCCGGTCGGCTGTAGCCGGTGCTAACGGGATCAATAAAGACGAGATCTGTCTGATCAAGCAATGACTCAGAGTTGGGAACCAACTTGTAAGGCGGCGCTAGCGGCTGTGCATCATCATGGATCGGTACGCGCCGGGGCCCCAACATGCCGAGATGGAGCCATATTGAAGAGGATCCTGGGCCGCCATTAAAGCAAAACGAAATGGGGCGCTTGCCTAGATTTTTTATGCCGTCCTTCGTATAAGCGATAAAGAATATATTAGCTGTGGGTTTGTTGGCAGCATCTTCGGCATGCATGACAAGGGTACCGGCAGTCGCAGTATATTCCAGTTCTTGATCACAAATAGTGATCCGGTGATGCGTGACGGTCAGTTCGTCTTTAGAGGTCGTGGCTGCAACCTTCTTAGCCGGCTCTGCCGAAGAAGCATCAGGGGCCTCTGCTCGCAACGAACTTGCTACCGACAAGCCGGAAATGACCAGTGCCATCACGGTGAGGATACGGAGTGTTTTTGAGAAATGGAGGAGCATCATACTTTTCGGTGGGGGACTGAATTGAGACATGGGTCGGGTTTGGAACGCGAACTTCCAAGTATAGTTCACGCTGCTCGATGATGCTGAAAATCTTACCGGTTGCGATTTCGCATGGCGCGGGCGATATCCCGATTTATGGTCTCTTTTTTCAGTTTTTCTCGTTTGTCATAGAGTTTACGACCGCGGCCCACACCCATAAGGACCTTGGCGCGTCCGCCCTTGAAATACATTTTCAGTGGCACAAGCGTCAGCCCACGCTCATAGGCACGAGCTGCAAATTTGCGTATCTCCCGGCGATGCAACAGGAGCTTGCGAGCCCGACGGGGATCATGATTCATCACATTGGCCTGGGCGTATTCCGCAATGTCACAGCCAATCAGCCAGACCTCATTGCCGCGGACACGTCCGTATGCCTCATCCAGCGAAACTTTGCCATTGCGAAGACTCTTGACTTCACTGCCAACCAGAGCGATGCCACACTCAAGTGTATCCATGACTTCAAAGTTGCGGCGGGCCTTGCGATTCTCCGCAATCCGTTTCTCGTTTTTGTTCTCATCGCCGGTGGCCTTACCGCTTTTCCGATTTTTTTTAACCATAGTGACATCAGTGTACCTGTTCGGATACCATACATCCAATGACCTTTTTTCATTCTTTTCGTGACAACCATCATGGCCCGGCTGGACGTATTAAAAAATAATCCCGATACAAGTACCGTGTTGGGTCGCAGACGACTTCCCGATTGGTTGCGGCGTGAGCTTCCTCGGGGATTCGGCTACCATGCTACATCGCGTGTGATTGAGGAACTCGGTTTAGAAACTGTCTGCGACAGTGCCAAATGTCCAAATCGCACCGAGTGTTGGTCGAGTCGTACTGCCACATTTATGATCCTCGGAGATGTCTGTACACGGTCTTGTGGTTTTTGTTCTGTAAAAAGGGGTCGTGTCGAGCCAGTCTCGGCCGACGAACCGGATCGCATCGCCGATGCGGTGGAACGATTTGGTCTGGCGCACGTCGTGATCACATCAGTGACGCGGGACGATTTGCCGGATGGAGGTGCTGAACAGTTTTATCAATGTGTCTTGGCTATCCGTGAGCGAACAAGTGCAACCATTGAAGTATTGACCCCGGATTTTGTGAACTGCAAAGCGGCCGTCAACCGCGTGCTTGCGGCAAACCCGGACGTTTTTAATCACAATACAGAAACGGTTCCAAGACTTTACCGGAAAGTGCGGGGGCGCAAGTCGGATTACCTTTGGACACTCGAACTACTGCGAGCATCCAAAAGGAACAACCCGGACATCAAAACAAAAAGTGGTCTGATGCTGGGTTTGGGCGAGACACACGAGGAGGTCCTCGAGACACTTGTCGACCTGCGAGACGCCGGTTGCGATTTCCTTACAATCGGACAATACCTGCAGCCAACCGGGAACCATCTACCTGTCCAAGAGTATGTACGGCCCGAGAAATTTGAGCTCCTCGGAAACCAGGCTCGCTGCTTAGGATTTGCAGCAGTCGCAAGTGGGCCATTTGTTCGCAGCAGTTATCAGGCTCGCGAGATGGTACTCGAATCCCGCTAAAACCTGTTGACTCCATTCGACATACAGAAACCATTTAAGATGCATGTTTTTTAAGTCCATTGGCAAACCAAAGGACCTCAATCGTGCTCCACCATCTTGGGACTTTCAACATGAATGACAGGGCCGACAGACGTGGATTGCTACTATGCGTTCTACTTTCCACGCTGGGGCTGGCAGGGGGGCTTGCAGCGGCTCCAAAGAATCAAGATGCCGAAAATCGTGCTACACTACCAGATCCGCTACACGATATCACAAGTAATATTTTATCGCTTGAGAAAAGCGGACTTTTTGAAGTTATGGAAGTCCGCATTGGCCCAAACCGTTTCAATCAGAAAGAAGCGGTCATTTGGACCTTACGCGCAAAACGTTCGTCAACCTGGCGACACATTGAGATTTTTCTTCAACGCTATCGAGGAGCCTATTTTTACCAGCTTGGCACTAAGGGTAATACACGAAGGTTTTTCAAGCTTCTATTGTACCATCCGCAAATTACGACTGATGCTTCTGGGGATGCGTTTCTCCCCAAAGGAGGCTCACTCGAAGTTTGGGTTAATCTGAACCGACAAGAACGCGATCGCCTTGTTAGAGAAAATGTCAACAAGCTTGTCCTGAAACCCTTAATAAACCGTTGAGTGCCCGCCGCAGAAGCGCACCGAGGATTTGAAGCACTGTAGCAGTAACTTGTTGTCTTTATTGGTCTCTACAGCGACAGGTTACTTCTCGATCAGTTCCAACGTACTCCACAAACTGGGATCGGAATCGCAGGGGAACGGCTCGCCAACGGTCATCACATGCTGACCCATTTCGCGATCGCTTAGTACATAGTGGAATCCAAGCTGGTTGTGTTCGTCCGGACTGTAACCTGTCAATGTGCTGGCCGGAATCAAGGCTTCTAAAAGATATCCATCTACCCGCCGTTCGCTACGAATCTTGGGCGGACCACCATCGCTTGATGCATTCTCCTTTGCTCGCTGGATCACTAATTGTCTGGCTACAGGTTCGGTCATCTTGGCCCCACCCCCGCTCGGTAAGAAACGGAACTCGTGGCAGAACCGACTCGCCCTATGAATTTCCGAAGTATTACGGGTATTGATCCAGACGGCCATTCCATCACTATCCTCAATACGCGATGTCCTGCACCAAGGAGGTTG
>MPMF02161729.1_pt1 | contig 18123 bp, 40 predicted proteins | sample 1617271 | NCBI WGS metagenome assembly MPMF02 (sample SAMN05944812, study PRJNA350692) | marine metagenome | biome: marine; feature: ODZ; material: water; isolation source: 120 m water sample prefiltered with 30 um filter, filtered on to 0.2 um... | place: Pacific Ocean | collected 2012-04-09... | reverse complement strand
TTAATATCTTAACACAAAGTATTGAAGACAATGTTTATTCAATGATACATACCACACAAAACTCAAAGATGTACGCAATTTTGACAGCGTATGATGCAGCTCTTGGTGCAACTATTGAGGACGTAGAAAAAACATTAGAAGTCAGGACTTATTAAATTAGGAGTATAAATATGGATGACAATACAAGTTATACAGTACATGTGCGTAACGCACCAATTATTATTTTCGAAGAACCCACCACCTCATATAATATAGAAGTAGTTTATTCTTAAATCTTCTATTCCCCCCAAAAATTATAAACAATATATAAAATAATATAAAGGAATACACATGAATGATATAAATGTGATACTTGACGATATAGAGCAGGATGAAGATTTACAGATGAGAATATGTGATCTCGCGGGAGAATTAAACGAGATCCTAAGTTATAATTATAGTAGAACTTATGACTGGGGTACCACTTTGAAAGAATTATATAAAAATCTTCAGGGTAAGTTTGATGATGTTGCTTTGTATTAATAGATACGGAGAAGTCCTAAAAGTTTAAAAGATGAGTCAAAATTTTTTTTTTCGCGATCAAATATATATAGAATCAGATTGTTGGGAGGCTGTTAACGGCGACAATGACAAAAGATTATCATAGAAATATCAGTTATTTAACACCCGAGTTCATCAATGCTTTAGTAACAAAATATGGGTTCGATCCCAATAGTTTAGAGGGAGGGGATTTTAAAGGAGCTCAATTAGAAGCAATAGAACTAACCGAAGATCATCAATTTATTAAAGATAAACATAAAAGAATAGCATTAGAAGCCATCAAGAAATCATATAATATGAAGATGTTATATATGGCTCTATTCAATATAATGCGTGCTAAAACCCATCCAAAAGAAAAATTATCAGATATATAAAGCTGTCGAACATCTGTAGATACCACACATAATTATCCATCACCCATCATCCATCATCCGAGTGGAGTGTCTTAAAATTACTCTTTAGCTAATTTATCTAGAAAGAATTATCATAGACACTATAAATCTTCATACTCACATATAGTGTTTACTGTGAACCCCCAATACCCTAAAACCATTAATTTTCTGCTTTACGAGCTTAGATGGTGGGGCGCCGATGGGTAATGGGGGGGATGTAAGATAATACACATACATAGAAAAAAAACAAGTATTTTCTTAAAAATTCCTAAACTTTTCTAAATTCCTTTTGGATCACCTCTCGTATACTCCCATACCATTATACTATATAAGGTATAGCGCAACACCTTAAGTTACATAGCCTTACTGTTATTAAAGTATTACTTTAACTGACTCCTATAAGGGGTTTTTTTTTATTTGATGGGTAATGTGCAATCTTAAGTTACACTATGGTGATATAGTTAAAGTATTACTTTAAGTGATTCGTCTAAGCAATTTAAAAGAAAGTGGTTGCCTCTTTGATGTATAGTTCGTATATTTATATATTCGAGAACTGGTTTAAAAATTTCTTTAATTTCTTTAACAAAACAGTTGCCTTTTGTGATTTTATATTGTATATTATAACATAGATAAAGGGGTGATCAATAATGGGTAAAAATTACGGCAAAACTAATTTCGCGCTAGCTGCGGGCCAAGGTAATGAGGAGGGGATTAAATTGAATCAAAAATTGTATAGTCGGCGGATTGAGCAGCTAAGTGTTATAGTTGATGATGAGAACTATATGGACAGCATTGGAGGGTTGACATCAAACTCCAACTACATTAGTTTTATACATAATATGTATTTAGCTTTAATAAGTGGTAGAAAGATTACTAGTAATATGAAATCTGCTATTACTAATATTGTATGGTCATATGCTAAACATTTAAAAGAAAAAAATGATCCCGCATTGCAGCAACAAAAATTAGAGTATATTAATAAAGTAGATTCGGTTAAGCATAAATTAAATGAATGTAATTATACTAAGGGCTATACATATGAGAGGTTACACTTTCTAGAATCTATTGAAACTTATATTCGCAATAGGGGTAAGCTTAGCCCGAATCAGATGAAAGCGCTAAATAAGATGAATAATCAATATGATAAAAAACTTGAAAAAATTAAAAAAAAGGAGATAGTCAAATGAATAACGAAATAGTTGAAGCAGCAGACAATGGTGGTATCGATGAAGGTGTGTGTAAATTACGCGCATTAACAGAAATACGCTACATCCAAAGCAACGGCGTGTTGAACGAGCTGATTAAATTTATCCGAGAGCGCCAGGTAGAGTTGGGTAGAAAGCAGTTCTCAGTAGGCCAGGATATATGGGTGGTTCAGAAGACCAAGCGTACTGCTGGTGTAGTTAAGAAGATCAACAGGACTAGATGTTTAGTTAATATGAATGGTTTAGCATACGATGTACCGATGTCTATGCTGGAGCCTAAATGAACCTAATAGACATATTGAACTTTCAGTCATTTGGTGATCACAGAAAATAATTTATTTATTATGGGTTTACAGAACACATAATATATGTATACATATAATTACAATAAATCTTAAGGGAGTATGAATATGCAATTGCTATATAAAACCCTGATTGATATATTATAACATACTCTCTTAAGATATAACTTATTGGTTAGCGCACCGGGGTTAATTCCCTTTTGAACGTTAACCGCTAGCGGTTGATAGTTTTTCCCACTCCTTTCCCTATCAGCCGCTTTTTTTATATTACACACTTTTTTTATATTATTATATTTATAACTGAATAACAAGATATTAATACCTATATATCGGAGATAAAAATGTTTAAAATTCTTAACAAATACGGTACTCAAATAACGTGGTTTATATTCGGGTTTCTATCATTGCTAATGTTAACTATTCTATTCGGCGGTTACGTAGGACCGTCATAAACTATATAGGCGGGATAAAAAAACTTCAATGAATGGGAAAGATCGAGTCGACTTAGATGTAATACTACAACGAATGGATCAAGCAGATCTGGATAGGGATGCCATTCATCAAGATATCAAATTTATTAAAGATAATTTATTTAATCCCCATAAGGGGTTATGGGCTGAAGCGAAACTCAATACTCAATTTCGAGAGAACACAACCAAATGGCGGTCAATCGTCGGAACAGGGTTGATTGCTGTTGTTCTCGAAAGAGTCTACTCGCTTTTTAAATAATCTTCAAGCAAGCGCTTCCTTTACTATTTTTTAAAACAATAAAAAAAATCCGCGTAACTGCACATCTTGATATGGTTATTCGGATTAGTTAAAGTGTTACTTTAGGTGTATGTATCGATAAATATTTTGATACTGTTTTTTCTTCTATAGGAAAATCACATACACCCTCAACCCCACTCACATATTACTTATATATTATAATTAAACTTATATATTATAATTAACTAGAATCAATGTATGAACTTATATCTATCATATTCCATATATTATTTATTCCAATCTACTAGCAACTAAAATTAGGGCTAAAGATATACCAAGCAATATTAAATATACTTCTATCATATTAACCTATCAATTGTTGGTGATGTATTCATCACTTCTTCTAGTTCTTTTTTCAAATCTTCATTCAACCTTTTTAATCTCCTTCCAAATTATATTAATTTCTTTTTTAGAAGTACGGCTTTTCATAAAAGCTTTCTTTCTTTTCATAGTAGTCATTGGAACGTCTGATAAGTTATATGGACGACCATATATATCAACAAAGATTATTTCATTTAACCATTCGTTTTTAGTCATTTTTCTTTTCCCTTTTTATTAATTAATCGCTGTTTTTCTTTTTTAGATTTACCAGGTCTTAATTGAATTAATTCTAATTTTTGTTCTGGTGTGAGGTTATTGTATATCTCTTGTCTTTTAATAGCTTGTTCTCGTCGTTGTATAATACGAGCTTTACCTTTCATATGTTATATCCAATTTATTATTTTATTTATTTATCTTATATAGCAATAGGTCTTGCATGCCAATGTAGATGATTAAAAACTGATCTTTGTTTTTTATCTATATAATACATTCCTTCACCATAACACTTATCTGCTACTTCTGTTAAAGCTTTGGTTATATCTTTACTTTCTTCTTCTTCTAAATACATCGTGTGTTTTTTCCAAACGATCATTGGAACCAGACAGCTCTTACAATCTATTATAACCCATCTATCTGTTTCGTTATAAAGCTTTTTAATAATTGGTAATGGATTATGACATAAATCACACCTTGCTTCTTTCAAAATTTACTCCTAATTATTATTTTTAATTGTAGCTATATGATAAGCTATATAAAATAACATACATAATACTATAAAGTCATACATCTTATAATCCTATATTTCGATTACCTATCCAGGCATCTGCGTTAAAAAATAAATCACCTTCTATAATCCAATTCATTAGACCCATTGTTATATCTTCATCATAATCAGTCCATTTAGCCTTAGGCTTATCAGCCCATATTATATCATCACCTAAGAATATATTATCAATATACACTTCACAAAACGACCCTTCAGTATGCCAATCTATAATTAACGTATCAGTAGATTCTAAATTATAACCAAAATGAATCAAACCTTCTTTTAAAGTAAATTGTATATTCTCCCACGTTTTTTCTTCTGGATGGTATCTACGACTATCTAATATATGATCTGCTTTAATATCTGTACGCATGTTATAACCCTCCAGCGGCTTCGTGTGTTTTACATATATTACATTTCATTTTTTATCCTCTCTCTTTATGTATAAATATACGAACAATATATAATATAAGGCAACAGTTTTTTAAAATTGTTTATTCATCATTATTAGCTGCTTGTTGTTTTAATAATTTCTTCTTCTTTTTCAATTCGCGTTTATAAGCTTTAATTTCTTTATGCTTTTCTTTTCTCATTTGTTTTCTATCTTTTGCTTTTCTATTTGGCATCTTTACTCTCCTTTATCATACGGGCTATTACGTCTGCGACTACATCTGATTGTTCATCATTAACTGCGTGCAAATCAGCAAGGTAGTGTCCGAACAAATGTCTTGCTTGATAATCTTCGTCGCAAAAACTGCGGTGAATCCTCACCTCATTCGTCGCATCCGTTACATCCGTTACATCACAGGGGTCTGTTGGTAACGCTTCTCGAATTACCTTTGGTTCTGATATGCCATATAACTCAAATAGGCATTTTAATCTTTGTCTTATCTCTTGGTAGTTGTTTAACTCAGCCATTCTTGTGCTCCCCCCATACCTCCCCAGTTTTATTATCCCGCTCTCTTAGTTTCCTTCCCAGTTCTTGATCATTGGGCGTATTTCGAATAATGTTTCGAATGGTTGTTAATTCAGTTGATAAATTAATAATTGTTCCATCTGTCCATTCCCACGGTGATATTGATCGTTTATCTTTATTATTATTCATTATTAATATTCATATCCATAATTTTACTACCCATTTTTATTATTCCATCTAATGCATCTTCATTTAAATATATCGATTGATATGATCCATCAATCTTTTCTCTTAATAAAATATATTGCCACTCTTTACCATATCTAAATACTTTATTTGATATTTTCCATTCTTTATCATTTATAATAACACGCTTTCCAATTTTATTATCTTCTTTCATTTTAAATTATTATCAGGCTTTCCACTTAAAACCCAGTATATGTATTTAAATATTATTTTCCAAAAAGATACATTATGACAAGTTACAAGATTTTTTTTATTAAATTTAATCATTTTTATACAAGTGGAGAAAGATTAATATATAAAATTATGCAGGCAAGAATTAATGATATTATAATTCTCGGAGTTGGTATTTCACCTAACATTAAAGCTGTCATTATAGCAAATGTAATTGTAGCTATACCAAATCCAATTGGCCTAACTGCCCAGTATTGATTGAAGTGTTCATAAAAAAATCTAGTTGAAAAATAAAAACAATAACTTATAGGTAATCCAATTAATACTATCCACCAATGTGACTTAGCTGCCTCCCATTTAAACTGAGCGTTCATATGAAACCAAGCAAGGATATTACCAATACCACTAAGTACAAGAGCATATATTAATTTATTCATTATTTTATAATCTTTTTAATTATTCGTTTTCTTTTAACTAACCATTGTAGATAAAAAAAATCTATTGTTTCTGCATCTAAATCTTTTCTTTTTAAATTCTCTTCTTTAAGTCGTCTCTCTATATGTTCACCTAAAGTGGGCTTGTATTTCACATCACTACCCTATATATTTTCTATTTCACTTAAAAATATATTCATACCTTTATCTGTAATATCAACTATCGGGGTACCATCATCTTCACAATCAATAATTTCAACTAACCCCTCCCTTATAAGCTTTTCAATTCTAGCTTCAAATCTTTCTTTACCCAGTATCTTTTGTAACTCTCTATTAACGTGTTTTAAATTTTTCATGTATTATAACGCTTATCCATTTTCTTTTTATACCATTCTTTAGTTGGTTCATCTTCAGTAGTATTCCATACTGCTTTATCTAACAATTCATTTAATGGTTGCATTTCTTCACCAAATCTTGCATCCATTTCCCACAATACATATAACTCTATATTTATAGTGCCAGCAATTTTTCTTAATACCAAATAATCTTCTGTAAGATTTAAATCCCCATACCATACTTTACCATAACCAGGTATCAATACATTTGCATTAAATACAACTAAATCATTTGGATGTTCTTTTGTATACTCCCATTTTACCGTACCTATCATTCTACCATCAAAGAAGTTATAAGCTTCAAATATCTTTTGAATGTCTGTTATATTGTTCGGGGGTTTCCAATCACTTGGATGTTGATATTCATATTCTTTTTGTATATCTACCATTATCTTTTTTTCTCTAAATGTTTTTAACTTACTTCCCACGGATATACTATCCACTTCTTTTCTTTTAAAAGGACAGAAAAGTCAGGTTTAAATACTGTATCTGAATGCTCATGTATAGTTATTATATAGATATTATGTTCCCCATATATTGATGTAAATTTAAATAATGTATTACCCGTATCACTTATATCATCTATAATAATAATTTTATTTGGTGATGGGTATAGAGCTGTAGTATTAGCTTTAACTATTTTTGGATCTGTTATAAGAGGTACATTAAGACTATGACTTAACATAACGGCTGGAATTAAACCACCACGCGGTATGCCATATACACCAATAAAGTTTGTATCGTTTAATGATTGTAAATGATTCGTTATTTTATTAATAGCCCCTTTAATATCAAGCCACGATACTGAAGTTGTTTTTATTATAATATACCTTTTCTTTTCAAATCAATTATCGACATTTTAAATTATTTAGTGGGTGGGTAAGTTTTGACACTCACGACCTATAGTCTCCCACCCTAGCGCTACCTTCCTTTATTTAGAAAGTATAACTTACTCGTACCAACACATCACCATCTGCTGACAACTCTGTTCTAACATAAGAATTGCCGTAATGATAACCAACTCCATAAAGAATATTGGTCTCTTCATCTACAGATGAGTATCCTGCGAGTGCAGAAATACCTTTAGTAAAGGACGGTGAGACTACGGCTCTATACCAAAAATCCCCGCTCGTTTCTTCACTAAGGTCATACTCAAAATAAGATGTTATTGAACCAAGTGATTCATTTGAATATGCCCCACTACAGTCCAATAGACGTGCTTCATCACTATTGATTGAGAATCCCACTTCATGATCCATTACTCCATAAGAAGCTCTTACAGAATAAAATTGATCACTACCATAGAATCCGGTAACTCCTACACCTACAAATTCGGTAGATGCACCAACACCATCACTATAAGTTTGGGATGATGGTTCACTAGCGAATGAGTTCGCTGAAGGTCTATGCCACTTTGTGGAAAGACCAAAAGGAACTTGCTGTCGTCCAAGTATAACGAAAGTAACTTTAGCATCTATTGCATAGAATGCTTCTTCTACGTTCACGTCACCTTCTGACAAGTTAGATGTAAGCGTCCATCCTTCACCACTCAAAGAAATCCCCGTGTAAGGACTTCCAAAACTGATTGTATCACCAAGGGTGACATCAGTACTATATTCACCATGAATATTCTGTGCGAACACAGAACTTACAGCGAATGCAAGAGTGATAAGGGTTGTCTTTAGTGTATTCATCGCTTATCTCCTATTTGATTAAGAGTCCGTTTTATAGGTAAGGTAGGACTCATTGACCTTCCGAGTTTTATCACAAATAAATACAACTTTAAATTTACAGGATTATTTTTATTATTAATTTGATCATATCATGTTTCTTCTTTCCATATAAATTTGAATACTATCAACATACTTTTTGCTCTCTTTAAGTAGTGGCTCAGTACCTGTTAATTTGCTAATCTCATTTCGATAATATTTTATAGCTTGTATTTTTTGTCCCTGTGCCAAATAATCTTCTATCTCTTCATCTATTTGTATCATTAATGATGCGTCACCCTTTTTGATTCTATTTCTCATCTTCCATATTTTATTAGCACTTCTCATTATGTCTACTAATGTTTCTCGTTGCTGATCTTCATCTATAATTTTTTTACCCGTATGTAAATCTCTTACTGTCGCCATCATTGTAATAGCATCTATCTTATGATAATCAAATAGCTCCATATCAGAAACATTCTCAGATTCAGTTTTTTCTACTAAATCAATTAGCATTTGAAGTTTATTGATCGTTTTAGAATAATCCAATTTAAGTCTCTACCATCGGAAACAATTTAATTTTCATTTATGCATTTTTATTACTGTAGTTAGGATTTCGAAATCCTATTAAGTATCCGAGACATATTGATAGATCAATATTTATTATTTGCATTATTTACCCCCCAACATTTTATATGTAAAAACTCCAAGATACACTCCAGCTATTATAGCAATGTAAATACCCAAAATACCAAATAAAAATTCCATCATTTACCCCACTTTCCTCTACTGACAATTGTTGCCATAATTCCATAATTCGATACATCTAAATATGCATCTTCCATAGGTTCACCTTCAACTGATGATTTTCTATTATTCATCTATTTGTATCATTAATGATGCTTCAACGTTTTCTCTACCGTAGTTTTTAATAGCATGATATAATACTGTTGTTGAATCTACTCCACCACTTAAGGTTATTAATACTTTTTCTCCATTCATTTTTTCTCCTCCTTCTTAGTACCCAACATGAAATGTTTTATCTCAGAAAATGCCTTTAAGAATCTAGCTGATGTAAATGTGACTTTTGGATGGTTAAAAAATCTATCAGGTATAGCTTTTAGGTAAGCACCTCCTACACTAATCATTACATTATCATAATCATCTACATTTAGTTGAGCCCATGTTTTATCTTCTTTCATATCCTCTACATCTATATCATCCATTAATAAATCATAAGGTTGAATTAATGTGTTGGTTTTTAAGAGACCATATTTAGCAGACAATACATAAATATCCATATCTTTGTTATTGTTTTTTCTAATAACATGCCAAGGTCCACCTCTATACATTTCTAGAGCTATACATTCATTTTCTGCTTTCTTTTTAGAACATAAAGCTATTAAACATTTTTTATTCATTTTATCTCTCCATCAAAATAAAAATGATTTAATATACCATAATCTCCCCCACTAGAGAATGTACCTGCCTGCCCCCCTCTAATTTTTACTATAATTAGGATTGCCGAAGTTTTTCTCAAGCCATACTTGTCCTATAGCAGCAACAAACTCCTTACCCCAGCCAGGGCATTCACTCACGGTTTTTACTTCTTCTTTTACTTCTTGTTCTTCTACTAAGTCTTTTTCATAAGTATTTTCTAATGTTCTACTGTCAAGGTTTTCAGCCCTTACAATAGACCTAATCTCTTCTCTTGATAATATTGGCTGGACAACATCTTTCTTACTCATTCGTCTATTTATCCACCATCCAGCTGCAACACCAACAAGCACCATAGCTATATGTTCAAGCCATAGAACTGCTATTTTACTGTAAGACCATACTGATTCCATAGTTATCCTCCTATGTCCATATTTTCTTAGAAATGTATCTAATCCTAAGAAGATTATTATTGTGCCAACTATTATTGAAAGCTTAGTCATTTTATAATGCCTTCCTCTTTAGCCTCCTTCTTACCTTGCTTATAATCATACCAAACACAGCCTGCTAAAAATCCCATTAAGTATCCGAGACATATTGATAGATCAATATTTATTATTTGCATTTTTTATACCCCCGTTAAGTCTTCAAGCATTTTAAGTACTTTAGTTTTAAAATATTCTTCTTCTCGTTTCTTATAACCATGACTAGCTATAAGACAACCAATGCACCATAATAGTACTATTGAAAACATGCTGACAACAATAGTATAAAATATTGCATCATTCATAACTTATTTCTCCCTGTTTTATTTTCTAAGTAAGAATTATCTATCACTTAAATATTCGGGTTCCCATACGATGTCGGGCGTTTCTGCATAATTAAAATCTGCATCAATGCCGGTACTTCCCCCAAATTTATTAACTGAACCATCATCATAAACTTCAGGTGGAAGAGACTGTTCATAGGATCTATCAGCCAATTCTTCTATATAACGTTTATCCCAATCTATTTCATTCATCGTGTGTGTCTCCTTTATTTAAATATACGTAATAAATAGCTAAAAGGCAACAGTTTATTTTTTAGTTTTAAGTGGAAATCTAGATTTCCAATGTAAATTAAAATTACTAGAAATACCTTGCAAATGTGTTAAAGTTCCTTTAGTATTAAATTCATTTGCAAGAGAGCCGTAGTATGTTTTTAAAGTATTAACTACTTTTGTTATTCGAATTGTTTCACATCCCGTCATTTCTCGAAGTAATAGATATATACTTTTTTTATTATAATTTTCTATCATACCCCGCTCAGTAAATAGATCCATAAGAGCGAAAGCTATATTGGCGTCCCTTTTTTTTGTAAATATCTTCGGTATTGTAGAATTAAAATAATCAATTAATTCGTTCATAAAATCTGTTGAGTAATGGGACATTTCATCATTTTGGGGGTGAGTTTTTATTAACTCTTTAATAGTTGATGTTGCATCTAAATCATATTGTATTTTAGTTTTTTTATAATTTGAATTATTTACTAAAATCAAATAATTTTTTGCAACAACAGAAAAATAACTAAAAGCTTTAAATCCTTTAGTATGATCATATTTGTGAATATTTAAAACTAAAAAAGAAACAACTTCTTGTTTTACATCTATAAATGGAGCATCAAAATACGAAAATTTAAAAGTATTAATTATATTTTCTGCCAATTTATCAAACGCATATGCTATCCTATCTTGATAAAGTTCATTTCTTATCCCAGGATCAGTTTCAAGATTATATTCTATTATTGCATCTTCGACATCCTGATCGAAATACATTCTTTTATTTTTTTTCTTTAGTGCCACTATTTAACTCCCCCTCTTCAAAAATACCATTTAGTAATAATTGAAGCTCTTTTAATTGATCAAAAAAGAATTTAGTTTCGTCATCAGCTTCGTAATGACCAGAAGCATCAACCTGTTTCATTTTATCTGTCGTATATTCAACTATTTGTTGAAGGTTTATAATAAAGTTTTCATAGTCATTTATTCTTCTTAAAGAGAGAAAGAGTAAATAACTAATGAATATAAGAACTAAAAATAAAAAAACAAAGAGTATTATCATCATATTATTTAAAATTAATTAAACAGTTCATTGAACTTGTCTTTTAATTGGTTTAAGGTTTTATCATCTGTATTTAACTTATTAGTATTTGTTTGCGATTGTTTTGAATTATCATGATTTAAAGTTAATGGGGAATTTATTCCCTCATCTAATGATTGAAAGTAGTGTTGTTTTTCTGCAACAGTACTGAGCCAATCTGCAAAATGAACTATATAATGTAAAATATTTCTATTAATATCAGCCCTTCTATAAATTTTTTGATTCCCCTCATCAAACATTCCATCGCTCATTTTTATAGCTTTCCAAACTTCTTGAGTTACTTTAATATTAAAAGTTTGTAGAATCCACAAAGCGCGATCTGCGACATCCATAGGTTCTAATTTATCATTAAAGGTATACCACTCTTGTAATTTTTTTCTACGCCATTCATCTGTTTGAGGAATGTAAAATGGATTATCTAAATCACCCAGTTTTCCCAAATCATGAAACATTGATGCCATTACTATATCTTTATCTGATGAGGTGACATCAACTTCTAGTTTAATAAATTGTTGTTTAATATCCAAAGCAGTATCTATCACTCTTAATGTGTGATCTAAAAATCCACCAACAAAACAGTTATGTCGGTTTGGTCTACTTGATGCAGGTGTATCAATTAATCTTTCTTCGAAATGTTTAAAAAGATTTAAAATATTTTGACTTTCTTCCCCGTCGAAATATTGATTAACTATATCTATTAGCCTATCGTGATTAGCAACTATTTGTTTAGAACTATACTTCATATAACCCTCATTTAATTATGATGAAAGATGTTGCGGCAGAATAAACTGCCGCAACATTATTTGTTTACTTTCTATTTAGTACTGCGTTAGCACCATGTTCACCAACATTACCAGCGGCATAAATTCCAAAGACCCATTTTACAAAATCGGCCCACCCCTGGAAATCGGCTTTACCTAAAGCTACAAATACGCTTGCTGCTATAAAACACACAGCTGCACACGTGAGCTTTCTATTTGTGATGTTCATACACCATCTCCTGTTATTTATTCCACAAACCTAATATGACTAATAGAGCTAATAGTCCAGCAAAGCCACCATTCGTTAGCTGCCCTATAATTGTCATTAGGTTGCCAATGATATCTACTCCAAACATACCACCTTCAAAAACCATTGAAGCAAATATGCCAAGAATGATAATGCCAGATAGAATTGATGTTAATCCACCAACACCATCATTTATCACTGTTACTGCGGTTTTCATGTTCATGTCGTTTCTCCGTTATGTTATTGATAATATAACTGCATAACAGATAACCCTTGAAGTTATTAACGTTAAATATTTATTAAGGTAGTGAATGTTTAAGATTCTCCAATAGTCTCACTTAAATTAACATTATATTTTATAAGCTCTTTTTGGAATTCATTAAAACCCTTCATTTTATTTGAAAGAGATTGTAGTGAGTTTATATAAGTTTCTAATTGTTGTTGATATGGAATTTTTTCAAGATTTGATTCGCCGGGGTCTAAATTTAATTGATGTATTAAAATATCAATTATATCGTTAACTGTTAAAGTTAGAGAAGTAATTATAGTTTTACTTTCAAAGACTATTTCTTCTAAATATTTAATATGATTATTCATATCATTTAAAATATTTTCAAATATTATTTCTTTTTGTTTTTTCATAGCTCTCTTTTTATAAATATTATAATAGGTGAGGTTTTGCTTCAATTATTCCGGCATTTGTTATTTTTACAAATTCGACCAATGACCTGTATTCCCCCAGATTAGATGCGCCAACATAAGAACAAGAACTTCGAAGCCCATCTGTAATGTCATTAATAATTCTTTTAATCTTTCCTTTATATGGAATAAGTTTGGAATTTCCCTCGACATTTTTATTTTCTCCTCTATTTAATTTAGAATCTAATGATGCCGACCCCCTATATTTTTTATATAGCTGCTCATTAGGCCACTGCCCTACTTTTGAAATCTCCCCAGGAGTTTCTTTTGTACCTGATAAAAGGGAACCAAGCATAACCGCATCAGCGCCACAACCAAGTCCTTTGCAGACATCACCAATGTTACGAATGCCGCCATCAGCAATGACAGGGACATTATAAGAATCAGCAACGGCACAGACATCCAAAAGAGCAGTAACCGAGGGAATCCCAACGCCCGTTCTGATTCTTGTTTCACATAGTGATCCATTTCCGATTCCCACCCTGAGGCCATCTGCTCCCCATTCACATAAATCTTTTGCAGCTTTTCTCGTTGCAATTGAACCCCCGACGATTTCAACATTTCCTTTAAGTTCATTTTTTAATCTCCCCAATGCTTTTTTAACCAACTTGTGATGCCCATGAGCTACGTCTAGTACTAAAACATTACATCCGTTATAAACTAATTCTTGAGCGCGCTCTAAATAGTTCTTTACAACCCCAATAGCGGCACAGATAGGTACTTGAGTTATATCTCTAACATTATTAAGGTGTCGTTTATTTGCATTAGATATTATTTGAATTTCATTAGTCTGTTTTTCTATACTCATAAACCGATGAATAATACCAACCCCACCCCATTTCATCATTTCTAAAGCCATATCATGTTCAGTAATAGTATCCATCGGCGATGAAATTATCGGAAGCATAAGTTTTGTATTTTTTGTAAATCTTGTAGTTAAATCTATATCACTTCGAGATTTCAATTCCGAATATTTTGGACTTATATTTATATCATCGAATGTTAAAGCTCGGTTCATATATTATTTTTTATTTAATACTTTTTTAATTTGTTTTTGTTTTCTTTTTTTATCTTGCTTAAGTATAATTTTTTTTTCTTTATGTCTTTGTATTAATATTTGTTCTTTAGTTTTACGTGTCTTTTTATTTTTCTTTTTAGGTTTAATTGGGGTTGGGGGTAATGTATCTTTTAAATCTGGTTGAGCTACACCTTTATGGTAAACGTTACCATCTTTATCTATAAATTCTTTCATCCACTGCCATCCAGGAGGTTTACCAGTTGGAATATATTTTTTAGGGGGTTCGAAAGGAATCAATCCCAAAACACAATTAGAGCATGTGACAGAAGTTGCATTATCGCTAACCCCAGTTACATAATTCCCACAAGTTTTACATTGCATATATTTAATGTTATTGTCAATAAAACTATTATATTTTATTTTTGTTGTCTGTTTTGTCATGTTTATATTATACGAATAAAATATGAAAGATCCAACATTTTTTTTATTTATTTTTTTTATGTAATAACATCATCAAATTCAGCATCAATAATTTGTGAACAAACATACAAAGTATCTTCACGCCGCAAAATAATATCAGCATTATATTTCTTTTTTAGTGCTTCGTAACCCAATTTTGAATTAACTGATATTTTTTCAAGCAGAAGATACTTTGTATTGTTTAGTTCGATTATCTCCACATATTAAGAAATCTTAATTGATTTTGTTTTTGGTTTTTCTGGCTTAACTTTTGGAATATTAATAGAAAGGATTCCATCTTTAAAGCTGGCGGAAATATCATCACCATCTAATAATTCACCCAATTCAAAAGATCGTTTAAATGAAGATTGTTTTAATTCTCGACGAATAACTTTAGCACCACTATTTTCAAGAGCGTGATGTTTATCACCGCTAATAGTTAGTGTTCCCTCTTCAACGTCAACAGATACTTGTTTTTTATCTAATCCGGGTATTTCAGCAACGATACCAATTTTGTCATCGTATTCATATACGTTTACTTTTGGATATGCTGAACCCTGATATGGTCTTACACCAACAGTTTTTACCATTTCTGGAAACTGCGTTTCAACCAATTGATCAAACATTTTATCGAATGGGGTTAAAAAATTATCCCTATCAAAAAAGGGGGGGGCGGTTCGGAATGCAACTTGTGTAGTCATTTTATTTCTCCTATTTAGTTACTGTTAGTCAACTATTGAATATCAATTTCTTTTGAACCTTGATATTCTGTTTATGTATTGTTCTCTTCTGAGCAACAATTCTTTCATAAATAAATATGTTTAAATTAATAAAAAATTTGAAAATTTTTGAGGTGTGGAATCGCCAATCCAACATCTAGTCATCTTGATACTCTTACTTCATACCTTACTGCTGAAAGTTATTTCAGTTCTTCTCATTCCGATTAAAGAACGTTGAAGCGGATACAACTCCTCAGCCCAAGTGTCTTAGTCCTCAAGAAAGACTTATTCGACCAGTTTTCAGAGAGGTTTCCTTTCGGGTACTCTCAATGAAGCGAAAAAGTAGGCTATCTTTTTCTTTATGTGTTGACTCAAACCCCTTCACGAATTGTCATTCAACGCCACCAACATTTAGGTAACGCTCTCTACCACGGAGGATCAGGATACCTTACAACCCTTCAACGTAAGCCGTTATTCAGTCAACCTCACACTGAGACGATCAATCTCAGTGCTTTTTGATTTTCAAATGTCAAAAAACATATATAATATACATATATATTATTTTTTCAAACCACTCATTTTTTTTATTTTTACTGGTTATGTAACATTGATTATTAATAAATTAATTCCTGAGGGGATTTCTCTACCCCTACCTCTAGTATACCTGCCTACCCTCCGCGACCTAACGCCTGCCAAGACTCGATCCAACTAGTGTGCTATTTACACTACAGGAATTAACAATGTTAATTCCCCGCGCATTTAATTATAAATATTAATATTTTAATTGATGTTAAAATTGATATTTAATTATTATTAATTATATATTTTTTTAAATTATTATTTAATTATTATTATAATAAAAAAAAATAAAGAGTATGATATAACTATAATGAAGTATTATACTATTCATAACCTCATTTTATTTTAAAGAATATTCTTAATGTATATATATATATTAATGACATACATAAAACCGTTATTTTTTTTACAGTGTTTTATATATTTTTTTTACATCTTATATTTATATATGAGTATCTTAATGTCTAATCTAAGGGATTAATAATATGAGTGAAAATATTGAAATTTTTGAAGGTAAAACCTTCCAGGAATTAACCAAAGATATATACGAAAATTGTACAAGTAAAAAATTACAATTAGATTTACTTATCCAGGAAATTCACGGATTTATTACTTCTATTGACGATGCAATTCTTATTGCTCCTATAATAAAAGAAGTGTATGAAGTTGCAGTTAAAAATGACGAACATTTAGTTAAGTTATCTAGTGTATTACAGAGAATTATAACTAGATCAGCAGGTGGAGGCGATGAAGATAGTTTAGCTTTGACAGAACAAGAAAAGGAAGACTTAATTGATACATTGCAAGAAACAGCTGATGAAATACAAAAACAGAGTGATAAATTTTATAAAGTTAAAAAACGAAGTAATCCAGTTTTAGAGAATTAAATAATGAGTTCAACGTTTATAGAAATAGATCCGACCAAGCATAGTCGAAAAGGTGTATTCAAAAATGCTCAACCACAATTACTATGGTTACAGTTTGTTCCTGGGGTTGTTAAAAGTGTAATAACGAGTAAAAATTCTCCCAACTTTAGAAGCACAAAGGATATAAATGCTATTACCGCAATTGCACACATATCCGACAATACTAAGTGGTTGCATGCAACAAAGAGATATTATCCAATGATGAGAGGAATAGTTGATACTCCTGTTAAAGGTGATCAAGTTTTACTATGTACTTTTGGAGGTATTAATTATTATTTGGGACCACTTAATACAGAAAACAAACCAAATTTTAATCACGACTTTCTTTTTGAATCCGACCGAGATATATGGGATCAATTTGGAGTAAAACCTCCGCGAAGAACAACACGAGATGATATGGGATTAAGTAATAATTTTACAGCTATTGAGTATAGCAGGTTACAAAAAGATTTTGATCCAGATTTAGATAAAGGAAGTGTTGGGGGGGATTATGATCTCCACGGAGATATGATGTTTGAGGGCAGGCATGGAAATAGTATTAGACTAGGAAGTATAAGTGATAATCCTTATATTATAATTTCAAATACACGACATCCGAAAAATGAATTAGAAAGTATTGCTGACGGAACATTAATTAGTATAACCAAGAATGGTACACTCGATCAGTATTTTTCTGGAACAATTATTGAGAGCATAGATAAAGAAAAATTAACATTTACATTAGCAGATTCAGAAGCACAAATAGATAAAGATAAAAAAAGAACGTCTGCAGATTTAGTTTCTTTTGTTAACAGGGGGGCTGATGTTACAGAGCTTATTTATAAATATGATAAAGATCAACTTTTGCAAACATCTGATAGAATAACAATTAACGCTAAAAGAGAAAGTTTATTTTTATCAGCCTTTCAAAACATTCATATTGGTTCCGGAAATAGTTTAACCATTTCATCTAATAAAGAAATAATATTAGAGTCG
>MPMF02215111.1_pt1 | contig 18246 bp, 16 predicted proteins | sample 1617271 | NCBI WGS metagenome assembly MPMF02 (sample SAMN05944812, study PRJNA350692) | marine metagenome | biome: marine; feature: ODZ; material: water; isolation source: 120 m water sample prefiltered with 30 um filter, filtered on to 0.2 um... | place: Pacific Ocean | collected 2012-04-09... | reverse complement strand
TCGCCTTCCTCCGGTTCGGTAACCGTCACGGTGTAGCCGAAGGGCGTGTCGGAAAGCCGGTTCAGTGCCAGAGCCTCGGCCGCCCCGGCGTCGCATTCGTCGACCACATAGCAGCGTGCTGCCTCGCGCGCCGCATAGACCATCACATGTCGGGTGTGGATGACTAAGCCGTACTGGATGACGCCGAACACCACGGTGAGCAGGACCGGCATGACCAAGGCCAACTCGACCGCGGCGGCGCCGCGGCGCTGGCCCAGCAAAGGCCTCAGCACCCTGAGCGCCCGGCCACGCAACCCGAACGGGGTGGCTCCGCCAGCAACTGTCATGGCCCGATCCTCAGCAATTCGACCTCCACATTCGGTGCCGCGAAATGAATCATCCCGAGTCTAACCCTAATTGATTAAGGGTTATCCCCAAGTTAGCAAATGCAGCAAAGCGCCGCAAGGCGAGGCCGGCGAAAGGCCTTCCTTTTGCGCAAGGGAGTAGTGTGGCAGACTGCGGCCATGACGCGCTTTTACAAACCCGACCTCGGCAGCAACCCCGACGACCCCTTCGCGCGGGACGAAAGTGGCAAGCTGGTACGCCGCAGCTATTGGCTCGACCTCACCGACCAGTCGCTGGTGCTGGCGCTGAGTGTGGGCATCGGCGCCAACCTGACGGGCCAGGAAAAACGCGCCCACTTGGCCGACATCGGGCGTGAGCACCTGGTCGACGAGGTCTGCCCGCAGGAAATCCTGCCGCCGGAATGACGGCCTCGGGCCGGTTTTAGCCGCTGCACCCGCAGCCGGCGTCCAGCGATTGGCAGTGATCGGGGTCAGACCCCATCACCTGCCAATTCCCCAAGTTCCTCAATCAACGGCCCCAGGTGTTGCCGATAGCGCCCGCCGCGGCCCAGCGAGCGGTCGTAGATGGGCTGGCGCACCTGGTCGAAGCTGGCGCTGGCCACGAAGCGGCGGTTTTCATGAAAGCGCAGGCAATCGGGGTGCCAATCGAGCCCAATGAAGGCGACCAGACGGCGGGCCGCGGGCTCCAGATCACCGACGATGTCTTCGTAGTCGATTTCCAGGATGGCCAGGTCGAGCTCCGCCCGCCAATGCGCCATCAGCTTGCGGTAGGCCACATAGGTCCGGCCCAGGGCGCCCAGCGATCGCGAATAGGCGTGGCGTTCGCCGAAATCCTGGGCGTAGCAGGAAAAACAGGTGTCCAGGGCATCGCGCCGCAGGTGGATCACCCGGGCCCGGGGAAAGAGCCGGGAGATCAGCCCGAGATGGAGAAAATTGTGCGGCATCTTGTCGATCACCGCGGCGGCGTCGAATTCGGCCAGGCGCTCGAGATAGCGCCCGGCGGCCCGGGTGATGGTATCGCCGTCGAGCTCGGCCAGGCAGTCGGGATAGGGGGTTTGGCTGCCCAGTAGCTGGGGCAGGTCGAGCGCGATGTCGCGCATCTCCGTGAGTTCGCCGGCCCCGAAAACCTGGGGATGGCTGGCCAGGATCTGCTCCACCAGGCTGGTGCCCGAGCGCGGCATACCGATGACGAAGACCGGCGCGGCCGGGCTTTCGCTTTGCGCCAGCCCGGGGCCCGGCCAGGCTTGCAGCATGACCCGGCAGGCTTCTGCGTCGGCTTCCGCGGCCGCTTCGTCCAAGCCCTCAGCGTTGGCCGCCCGGTAGTGCCCGAAAGCGCGGTCGACATCGCCGTCCAGGTCATGGAGCGCCGCCAGGCGGTAATGGCAGCGCTGGCGCCAGTGGGCCTCGGGGGCTTCGGCCAGCAGATCCTCGAGCAGCGCAATGGCCTCACCGGTGCGATCCAGCCGCCCGGCCAGGCCGGCGAAGACCAAGGCCAGCGCCGAGTCGCGCTGGCCGGCGGCGATCAGGGGCAGGACAATTTCGGCCGCCGCGCCGTCGTCGCCCTCACGGGCCAGCACGCCGGCTTTGGTCGCCAGCGCCGCGACGTCGCCGGGCTGGCCGGCCAGAACATCATCGCAGGCCGCCAGGGCGGCGGCGAACTGACCGCCATCGCGCAGACAGATGGCCAGGTTGAGGCCGGCCTCGGGATAGTCGGGGCGGATCTCCAGCGCCCGGCGAAAACTTGCGGCAGCCTCGCCGTGGCGCCCCAGCGCCGCCAGCACCTGGCCCTGGCCGGCCCATAGCTCGGCCGCTTCGGGCTCTGCCGCCAGGGCATCCTGGTAGGCCTCGGCCGCCTCGGCGAAGCGGCCGGCCTGGCGCAGCGCCTGGGCCAGGTTGGCCTGGACCGGGCCCTGTGGGCCGGCGGCCAAGAGGCGCCGGAAGCCGGCGATGGCGGCTTCCAGGTGGCCCAGCTCGGCTTCGACGCCGGCCTTCTCGAAGGCCGCGTCGCGGTGGCCCGGATTCAGCTCGAGCGCGGCAGCGAAGGCGGCCACGGCGGCCCGGGCCCCTGGCCGGCCCAGCGCGCGGCGCGCCAGGCCCAGATTGTAATGAAAGGCCGCGACCCGGGGATTGGCGGCGATGGCCGCTTCGATGCGCTCGACGGCTTGCTGATGGCGGCCTTGCTGGTGGGCGATGACGCCCAGCAGGTGCAAGGCGTCGGGCTGGCCGGGCTGGCTTGCCAGCACCTTGCTGTAGAGGCGCTGGGCCTGGGCCAAACGCCCGGCCTCGTGGTGGCGGACGGCGCGGGCGAGGAGATCGGCTGGCGGCATGGCGGCGAGGCGGCCTGGGGCGGTGGCGCGGGAGGGCCGGAGTTGGCCGGGGATTGCGCAAAGCATTTCTAGCCCGCATTTCCCGCCGGGTCACGGCCTGCGTTGGACAGCGGCGAAGGTTGTGGACAGTTCCGGCACTCCGTATTATCTAGGGCGCCCCAATACCCCGCCGGGGAAACCCGGGGCGCACCGCTTGGTGGCTGTTTGCTCGACAAGTGACGCGCGACAAGTGAAAGGTACGGCCATGAGGCGAAGGCAACAGGCTTGGACGGCCCCGCTGGTGGCGCTGGCGGTGACGCTGGCGCTGGCGGCCCTGGGCGGCTGCGCCGGCATGGACCTCAAGGAGCAGTACCCGCGCAAGGAAGGCGGCCGGCCCATCCCCACGCCGGAGGGCAAACGCCAGACCGTCTTCGGCCGCGGCGGCATCAATTTCTTCGGCGACGAAGGGGACGACCTGAAGGGCAGCGGCGGCGGCGGCGGCATCGGCGTCAACAGTTTCCTCTGGCGGGCCACGCTGGACACCGTCTCGTTCATGCCGCTGCGTTCGGCCGATCCTTTCGGCGGCGTCATCATCACCGACTGGTACGCCCCCCCCGAGGCGCCCGACAACCGCTTTCAGATGACGGTCTATATTCTCGACCGCAGGCTGCGCGCCGACGGCCTCAAGGTGGCCGTCTTCCGCCAAAGCCGCAGCGGCCAGGACTGGGTCGACGCGGCCATCAGCAGCAACACCCGCACCGACCTGGAGAATGCCATCCTGACCCGGGCCCGCCAGTTGCGCATGGCAACCATCCCGCAGTAGGCGGCCGCGGCCGCCAGAAGGCGGTGCCAGGCCGCCGTCTCGTATAGAGTCTCTTTTTCATGTCGCCCTCCGCCCCCAACTCCCTCTCCTCCGCATCCCCCCCGGCCGGCAGGCGCTACGACGCCAAGGCCAGCGAAGCCAAGTGGCAGGCCGTGTGGGCCGAACGCCGCACCTTCGAGGTCGACGAGCAGAGCGAGAAGCCCAAGTACTACGTGCTGGAGATGTTTCCCTATCCCTCCGGGCGCATCCACATGGGCCACGTGCGCAACTACACGCTGGGCGACGTGCTGGCGCGCTTCAAACGCGCCCGCGGCTTCAACGTGCTGCACCCCATGGGCTGGGACGCCTTCGGCCTGCCGGCCGAGAACGCCGCCCGCAACCAGGGCATCCACCCGGCCGAATGGACCTACGCCAACATCCGCGCCATGCGCCGCGAGCTCAAGGCCATGGGGCTGAGCCTGGACTGGTCGCGCGAGGTCGCCACCTGCCATCCCGGCTACTACGCCCACCAGCAACAGCTTTTCCTCGACATGCTCGAGGCCGGCCTGGTCTACCGCCGTTCGTCGTGGGTCAACTGGGATCCGGTGGACCACACCGTGTTGGCCAACGAACAGGTCATCGACGGCCGCGGCTGGCGCTCGGGCGCGGTGGTGGAAAAGCGCCAGCTCGACCAGTGGTGCTTCCGCATCACGGCCTATTCCGACGAGCTGCTGGCGGCGCTCGACGAGCTCGAGCGCTGGCCCGAACGGGTGCGCCTGATGCAGCGCAACTGGATCGGGCGCTCCGAGGGCTGCACCGTGAAGTTCGCGCTGGTCGGCCGCGACCAGGAGTTGGAGGTTTTCACCACGCGCCACGATACGCTTTATGGCGCCAGCTTCATGGCCCTCTCGGCCGAGCACCCGCTGGCCCGCGAGGTGGCCGGGCAAAACCCCGAGGCGGCCGCCTTCGTGGCCGAGTGCCAGCGCCTGGGCACCAGCGAGGAAGCCATCGAAACGGCCGAGAAAAGCGGCTTCGATACCGGTCTTTGGGTTCAGCACCCGCTTGATCCGGAGTGGCGGCTGCCGGTCTACATCGCCAACTTCGTGCTCATGGAGTACGGCACCGGCGCCATTTTCGGCTGCCCCGCCCACGACCAGCGCGACCTCGATTTTGCCCGCAAATACGAATTGCCGGTGGTCGCCGTGGTGGCACCCGAAGACAGTGACGGCGACCCGGACCAGGTGCAAATCGGCGACGAGGCCTATACCGGCGACGGCGTCATGATCAATTCCCAGTTTCTCGACGGCCTTTCCGTACCCCAAGCCATCAAGGCCATGACCGAGCGCCTCGAAAGCCTGGGCAGCGGCCAGCGCACGGTCAACTACCGGCTGCGCGACTGGGGGGTTTCGCGCCAGCGCTATTGGGGCTGCCCGATCCCCGTGGTGCACTGCCCCAAGTGCGGCACGGTGGCGCTGAAGGCCGCCGATCTGCCGCTGGTGCTGCCCGACGACGTGACCTTCGAGAAACCCGGCAACCCGCTCGACGAGCATCCCTGGAAACAAACGGCCTGTCCCGAATGCGCCGGCCCGGCCGAGCGCGAAACCGATACCCTCGACACCTTCGTCGATTCGAGCTGGTATTTCGCACGCTTCTGTTCGCCCCGTGCCGAGACGCCGCTGGAGCGCAAGGCGGCCGATTACTGGCTACCCGTGGACCAGTACATCGGCGGCATCGAGCACGCCATCCTGCATCTCTTGTATTCGCGTTTCTACATGCGCGGCATGCGCGCCACCGGGCACCTCGGCATCGACGAGCCCTTCGCCGGGCTGTTCACTCAAGGCATGGTCTGCCACGAGACCTACCGCGACGCCGACGGCCGCTGGCTCTATCCGGAAGAGGTGGTGGCGTCGGGCGAGGGCATGGTCACCCGCGAGGGCGGTCTGGCGGTTAGCGTCGGGCGTTCGGAATCGATGTCGAAATCGAAGCACAACGTGGTCGACCCCTCGACCATCATCGAGCGCTACGGCGCCGACACGGCACGCTGGTTCATGCTCTCCGACAGCCCGCCCGAGCGCGACCTGGAGTGGACCGACGGCGGCGTCGCCGGGGCGCATCGCTTCGTGCAGCGGCTCTGGCGCCTGGTCGACGAAGTGGACCTCCTGCCGGCGGCGGGTACGGCACCGCCGGCCGAGTTCGGCGCCGCGGCGCAGAGCTTGCGCCAGGCCAGCCACCGCACCATCGCCGCGGTCAGCGCCGACATCGAGGATTTTCGCTACAACCGCGCCGTGGCTCGCATCTACGAGTTGGCCAATGCCATCGCCGAGACGGCGGAGGCGGAGGCGGAAGAGACGGCGCCGGCCGACCTGGGCTGGGCCCGGCGTGAGGCCTGGGAGGTGCTGGTGCGGCTGATCAACCCCATGATGCCGCACCTTTCGGAGGAGCTTTGGCAGCAGCTCGGCGGCGCCGAGCTGCTGGCCGACAAGGCCTGGCCCGAAGCCGAGGCGGAGCTGCTGAGCGAAGACAGCGTCACCATCGGGGTGCAGGTGGGCGGCAAGCTGCGCGGCACCATCGAGATGGCGCGGGACAGCGACGAGGCGGCCGTGCGCCAGGCGGCGCTGGCGCTCGAGAACGTGCAGCGCGCCGTCGCCGAACGCCAAATCCGCAAGGTCATCGTCGTGGCCAATCGTATCGTCAATGTGGTGGTGGCGACCTAGGGCGGTTCGCGCCGGGATCTTGGCGCTGGCCTTGGTCGGGCCGGCGCTGCTGGCTGATGGCTGCGGCTTTCGCCCCCTTCTCGGCAAGCAGACGATGGCGCTGCCGGGGCTCGAGGTGGCGCCGATCGGCGACCGCCTGGGCCAGATCGTGCGCAACCAGCTGCGCGACCGCCTGGTGCCGACCGGACAAGACGAACGGCCGGCCTTCCGCCTGACCGTGCAGCTCGACGTCAGCAAGGAAGGCCTGGCCATCGCCAAGGACGAGAGCGCCACCCGTTTTACGGTGCGCTTGGCGGCACGCTTCGAGATCATCGACGTGGCGGCCGGCAACACGCTGCACCAAGGCACGGCCCGGGCCACGGCGGCCTATAACGTGGTGTCGTCCGAATTCGCCACGCTGTCGGCCGAACGCGACGCCGAACGCCGGGCGGCGCGCGAGGTGTCGGATGCGCTGACCACCCAGGTAGCGGTTTTTTTCTCGCGCCGCAGCAGATAGAGATCGGCCATGGAAATCAAAGGCGGCGCGTTCGCCCGCTTTCTTGAGGGCCTGGACGGGATCGACGCGGTCTTGGTTTATGGCCCCGACCGGGGCCTGGTGGAGGAGCGCCGGCGCCAGTTGACGGCGGCCGTGGTCGAGGACGCCGACGATCCTTTTCGCGTTGCCGCCCTCGAGGGCGCGGCGCTGCGAGCCGATCCGGCCAGAATCCGCGACGAAGCCGCGGCCCTGGCCTTCGGCGGCGGCCGCCGACTGGTGCTGGTAAGCGGCGCGGGCAACGATCTGAGCGATATTTTCGAGGATTTTTTCAAACAAACCGCCAGCGCCGGTCTGGTCGTGGCGACGGCGGGCGAGCTGACCAAGAGCTCGCGCCTGAGAAAGCTTTTCGAAAAGGCCAAGCGCGCTGCCGCGGTACCCTGTTACCATGACGATGACGCGGCGCTCGAGGGCCTGATCCGCAGCGTGCTGGGCCAGTATGAGCAGCGCGCCGAAGCGGCGGCGATGGCCTACCTGCTGGCCAATCTGGGGGGTGATCGCGGCTTGAGCCGGGGCGAGTTGGAAAAACTGGCGCTTTACGTGGGCCAGCCCGGAGCGGTGAGCCTGGCCCAGGCCGAGGCCTGTGTCGGTGATGGCGCCGCCCATGTTATCGACGACGTGGTGATGGCGGCCGGAGCCGGCGATTTCGCGGCCCTTGATCTCTCTCTTGAACGATCGTTCGGTTCGGGACAATCGCCCGTCAGCATATTGCGGGCCGCGGCACGGCATTTTCAACGTTTGGCTCTAGCGGCGGATCAACTTAAGAACGGATCCGATGTCACTCAGGCCCTTCAGAGCCTCAAGCCCGCGGTCTTTTGGAAGCTCCGTGACGCTTTCGTTTGGCAGCTAAGGAACTGGCCTACGCCCAGGCTAGCTCAGGCCTTGGAGATCATTACGGAAGCAGAACTACATTGCAAATCCACTGCCTTGCCGGATCGCGCGGTGTGTTCCCGGGCCTTAATGCGCATCGCCCAAGGGGCATGCGGGAAAAAACGATCGGTCGGTAAATCAAGATGATTTTGGCTTCCGCTTGACTCGAATCGGCCGGACCAACCACTGAAAATATAAAGGACCGAGCGGTCGTAAAATTATTTGATGCCGAGTTTCGGGCCAACGTGCGAAAGCGATATATTTCGTTTTTTGCCTGCGCAATTATTTGCGGATCCCCCCACCCTCCATTAATGACCGATCGTGCGCTTGGGCTTCCAGTCCAGTTGCCGCCGGTACATATCGGCGCGTCTTCTGTTTTGTCCTTTTACGATCGATCGTTCTGGAGATTACAGTCGCTCCGAAGCCGCAAGCAAAATTTTGTTGCCTGATCGTATTGAATGTCTAATGCATAATTTTTGAAAGATAAATTTTTATTTATACACCCAACCCGTGTTGCCCTGATCCGCTGCCTTTCCGCCTTCAAAACGAATTTTCACTCGGCCTCGGGCAGTTGGCACAAGCGGCGGCAAACGTCCTCGAGCTGCTCCAGGGTTTGGTACTGAATTTTCAGGGCGCCGCCGCCGCCCGTGCGATCGTGTTTGATATCCACCTTGAGGCCGATTGCGGCGGAAATATCACCTTCCAGCGCCACTGTATCGGCTGATTTGGGCGCTCGTTGGGGTTTCTCGCCGGGGCTGGTGTGCTGGCTGCTCTCCTGCTGCACCAGTGCCTCCACCTGACGCACGTTGAGATCCTTTTTTACCGCCTTTTTCGCCATGCGCACCGGATTTCCCGACCCCAAAAGCGCCCGGGCGTGGCCCGCCGCCAACTCTCCGTTATCCACCAGTTCCTTGACGGCATCGGGAAGATTGAGCAATCTCAAAGTATTAGCGATATGGCTTCGGCTTTTTCCGATGATCCGTGCCAACGCTTCCTGGGTATGCTCGAACTCATCCATGAGACGCTGGTAACCTTCTGCCTCCTCCAGCGCCGTCAGGTCGGCGCGCTGAATATTCTCGATCAGGGCGATTTCCAGGGCCTCGGAATCGTCGAATTCCTTGACCACCACGGGCAATTGGTGAAGCTGGGCCTGCTGCGCCGCCCGCCAGCGCCGTTCGCCGGCGATGATTTCGAAAAATTCCTGGTGCCCGGGCATGCGCCGCACCAGCAGCGGCTGCAACACGCCCTTCTCGCGCACCGACTGGACCAACTGCGCGATATCGTCGGGATCGAAGCGCCGGCGGGGCTGGAAAGGATTGGGCTTGAGGTTCTCGATGGGGATTTCCTTGGCCGCCCGCACCTTGTCCAACGAGGCGTAATCCTCGGCTTCGGCGCCCATCAGGGCATCCAGGCCGCGCCCCAGACCGGTCGTTCTTTTTTCCTCGCTCATGCCGCACCTCCGTTCAGGCGGCAGCGCGCTCCTTGCGCAGCAACTCGCCCGCCAACTGGATATAGGCCCGGCTGCCGGCACAGCGAAAATCGTAAAGCAGGACCGGCTTGCCGTGGGATGGGGCCTCGGAAACCCTGACGTTGCGCGGGATCATGGTGTCGTAGACCTTGGTCCCGAGATGGCCGCGCACGTCCGCCGCCACCTGGTCCGACAGGTTGTTGCGGCGATCATACATGGTCAGCACCACACCCTGGATCTCGAGCCTGGGATTGAAGGCCTTGCGCACCAGGTCGACGGTGCGAATGAGCTGGGCCAGGCCTTCCAGGGCAAAGAACTCGCATTGCAGCGGCACCACCACGGCATGCGCCGCTGTCAGGGCATTGATGGTCAGCAGCCCCAACGACGGTGGGCAATCGATAAGCACATAGTCGTAGTCGCTGACAGCCTCGGTGATGGCGTCGCGCAGGCGATAGCTGCGGCGCTCGACGCTGACCAGCTCGAGCTCGGCGCCCGAGAGATCGATCGTCGAAGGCACCACGTCCAGCCCCGGCACGTCGCTGGCCACCGTGGCCTGGCGCAACGTCGCCGAACCGGCCAGAATATCGTAACTGGCCAGGCGGCGGTTGGCCCGCTCGATGCCCAAGCCGGTACTGGCGTTGCCCTGCGGATCGAGGTCGAAGACCAGCACCCGGCAGCCGATGGCGGCCATGGCGGTGGCCAGGTTGATCGCCGTCGTGGTCTTGCCGACGCCCCCCTTCTGGTTGGCAACCGCCAAGATCCTGGTTTCCCGCGGCCGAGCTCCTGGCAGCGGCAGCAAATTATCTCCGACCATGGCACAACCCCCTTACGCGCACGATACTGGCCGCCGGATCCGTAACGCTCGGCAGCTTTTCGAAGTCGAGTTTCCGATATTTAGCGCAGCGGGTCAATTCATTATCTACATCTTGTCCCTTGGGAAACAGACCCACTGTATCCGGTGTGGCCCAAGGCGCGGCCAAAGCGATCAGCCGATCGAGCGGCGCCAAGGCCCGGGCGGTGATGAGGTCAAAGGGCCCAAGACCCCCGGGTACCGGCTCCTCGACGCGCTGAGGCAGAAGGTTGACGGCGGTGTTGCTGAGCCGTGCCGCCTCGCGCAGGAAGGCGCATTTGCGCTGGTCGCTTTCGACCAGGGTGACGCGGGCTCCCATGATGGCCAGCACCAGGCCCGGGAAGCCGGCGCCGCTGCCCAGGTCGAGCCAGTGCGCGCCGGCCGGGGCATGGCGGGCGAGCTGCGCCGAATCAAGAAAATGCCGGCGCCAGAGATCGTCGAGGGAGCGGCGGCTGACCAAATTTATGGTGCCCTGCCACCGCCGCAACAGCTCGGCGTAGGCTTCCAGGCGGTCCATTGTTTCACGTGAAACAGCCGCGGCGACGGCGAAATCCTGCGGGCTCAGAGACTCAGGCAACCCGCGTTTCCCGCTCTCCGCGCCGCCTGACGTGGCGCAGCAGCAGTACCAATGCGGCCGGCGTGACACCGGGCAGACGGGCCGCCGCACCCAGGGTGGCCGGCCGGCTGCAGCCCAGGATCTCGCGTAGCTCATTGGATAGTCCGGCCACCCCGCCATAGTCCAGGGTGGCCGGCAGCAGCAAGGCCTCGTCGCGGCGAAAGGCTTCGATGTCGGCCTGCTGGCGCTCGAGGTAGCCGGCGTAGTGGGCGTCGATCTCGAGCTGCTCGGCGACGGCCGGCGCCAGCCCGGCGAACTCGGGCCACAGCGAACCCAGCTCGGCGACGCCGACGCCAGGCAGCGCCAGCAGTTCGGCGGCCGTGCGTCGCCGGCCATCGAGGTTGACGGCGATGCCCTGACGACGCGCCTGGTTGGGCGTCAGCGAGCATCCGGCGGCGAGCTCGCGGGCCGCCGCCAGGGACTCCGCTTTGGCGGCGAAGGCCAGCCGCCGCCGGCTGCCGATGCAGCCTGCCGCCAAGCCCCGCGGGGTCAGCCGCTGGTCGGCGTTGTCGGCCCTCAGCGTCAACCGGTATTCGGCCCGCGAGGTAAACATGCGATAGGGCTCGCGGGTGCCACGGCCGATCAAATCGTCGATCATGACACCGATGTAGGCTTCCGCCCGGTCGAGCCTGAACGAGCCACCACCACCGGCCGCCAAGGCCGCGTTCACCCCGGCCACCAGGCCCTGCCCGGCGGCCTCCTCGTAACCGGTGGTGCCGTTGATCTGGCCGGCCAGAAAGAGCCCTGCAAGACGCTTGCTTTCCAGGGTCGGCCCGAGGCCGCGCGGATCGACGAAGTCGTACTCCACGGCGTACCCCGGGCGGCGGATCCGGGCCCTTTCGAGGCCCGGTATGGTGGCCAGAAATTCGGCTTGCACGGCGGCCGGCAGCGACGTCGAAATACCGTTGGGATAGACCGTGTCGTCGTCCAGGCCCTCGGGCTCGAGAAAGATCTGGTGGCTGGGGCGATCGGCAAAGCGCACCACCTTGTCCTCGATCGAAGGACAGTAGCGCGGACCACTGCCGCTGATACGGCCGCTGTAGATCGGCGAGCGCCGCAGGTTGGCCCTGATGATATCGTGGCTGGCGGCTGTGGTGGCGGTGATGTGGCAGGCCACCTGAGGATTGTCTATGCCATCGCTCAAAAAGGAAAACGGCAGCGGCGGCTGGTCGCCGATTTGCTCCTTAAGCGCCGTCCAGTCGATAGTCCCACCGTCGAGGCGCGGCGGCGTCCCTGTCTTCAATCGGCCCAGTCCGAAGCCCAAGCGGTCGAAGGTCTCGGCCAACGCCAAGGCCGGGGCTTCGCCGAGGCGGCCGGCCGGCTCGCTGTGTTCGCCGCAATGGATGACGCCGCGCAGGAAAGTCCCGGTAGTGATCACCACAGCGGCCGCCCGCAGGCGCCGCCCGGCGGCGATCACCCCGCCAATGCGGCCGCCCGCCTCGACGATCAGGTCCTCGACCGTCAGCGCCGCCAGCTCCAGGCCGGCGGTCTCGGCCAGCGCGTCTTGCATGGCCTGGCGGTAAAGCCGCCGGTCGACCTGGGCCCGCGGTCCCCGCACGGCCGGTCCCTTGCGCCGGTTGAGCAGCCGGAACTGGATGCCGGCGGCGTCGGCGACGCGCCCCATCAAACCATCGAGGGCGTCGACCTCACGCACCAGGTGTCCCTTGCCCAGACCGCCGATGGCGGGATTGCACGAGAGCTCGCCAATGGTCTCGAGGCGGTGGCTGAGCAACAGGGTTCGCGCCCCCACCCGGGCCGCCGCCGCCGCCGCCTCGCAGCCGGCGTGCCCGCCGCCGACGACGATGACGTCGTAGGGCTGGTCCTCGCTCGGTGGGGTGTGGCGCAACATGGCGGCCAATCTAGGTTTGCAATGGCCGGCTGTCAAAGACCGCTGGCGCCTTCCCAGGCTGTTGTTTCACGTGAAACATTGCCGCCAAGTCACCCACTCTTGTCGTTTCCATCCCTTATTTGCCTATACAGAACTCAGCGAACACTAAATCTAGTATGTCTTCCACGTCCACGCGGCCGGTAATGCGGCCCAGGGCGCGGCCCGCCAGACGCACATTTTCGGCCGCCAGCTCGACCTCGGTTTGCCCCAAAGCCCGGTCCAGCTCTTGGCCACAGACTTCGAGGCTCTGGCGATGGCGGGCCCGCGTCAGGCTGGCACCCGCTGACGCCAGCGCCGCCGGCCCAAGCCCCTGGGGCGCAAGCTCGGCCGCCAGGCGCGCCTCTAGCGCCGCCAAGGCCTCCTCCAAGCCCTGGCCGGTTTTGACCGAGACGGCGTAAACCGGCGCCCCACCCGGTGTCCGGCGCACCGTCACGGCCGCCAGATCGACTTTGTTGACCAAAACGAGCGATCGCTCGTCCAATAATTTCGCGGTCTCGGCGTCGACCTCGGGCCATTCCCCAGCTTCCACCACCACCAGGCGCAAATCCGCGCCCTCGGCGCGTTGGCGCGCGCGGCGCAAGCCCTCGGCCTCGACGCCATCGCCGACCGCCCGGCGCAGCCCGGCCGTATCCGCCACCGACAACGGCCAGCCGCCCAGATCGAGCTGCACCTCGATGATGTCGCGGGTGGTGCCGGGGCTGGCCGAAACGATGGCCGCATCGCGCCGCGCCAGCCAGTTGAGCAGGCTCGACTTGCCGGCGTTGGGCGGCCCGACGATGGCCAACGAAACGCCCTGCCGCAGCCGCTCGCCGCGCCGGTCGGCCAAATGCGCGGCAATTTCGCCGGCCACCTGGCCGAGCTCGCGGCGTGCCGCCTGAAGGTCCACTTCAAGCTCCTCGTCGACGAAATCAATGGCCGCTTCGAAATGCGCCAGCGCCCCGGTCAAAATCCCCCGCCAGCCCTCGTAAAGCCGGCCCAGGGCGCCGCCCAGTTGAATCTGGGCCTGGCGGCGCTGGGCCTCGGTCTCGGCCGCCACCAGGTCGGCGATGGCCTCGGCCTGGGTGAGGTCGAACTTGCCGTTCTCGAAGGCTCGGCGGCTGAACTCTCCCGGCCCGGCCGGCCTGAGGCCAGCTATTTCGGCCAGCGCCGCCAGCAGCGCCGCCACCACGGCCGGGCCGCCGTGGAGGTGGAATTCCGCCACGTCCTCGCCGGTGAAACTGTCGGGCCCGGGAAACCACAGCACCAGGGCGCGGTCGATCAGCTCGCCTTGGCCGAGCGCCGCCAGCCTGGCACGGCGGGGCTCCGGTACTTGGCCGGCCAGCCGGCGTATCACCTCCCCGGCCCGGGGCCCGGAAAGCCGCACGATGGCGATACCGGCCGGCCCGGCGCCGCTGGAAAGGGCATAAATGGTTTCCCCTTCGGACAGCCGATTTCCCTCTTTTCTAGCGCTGCGGAAATTCGCTCGCCGGGGTGCCCGGCCGGGATCTCGCTAGATGCGCAATCTGGCCACCGGCTCGCCGCCCTGCAGATGCCCGCTGATGATTTCCTCGATATCGCTTTTGTTCTGCAGCCGATACCAGACGCCCTCGGGATAGACCACCACGGCCGGCCCCTCTTCGCAACGGTTCAGACAGCCGGCGGCGTTGATGCGCACGCCCTCGAGCCCGAGCTCCTTGACCCTGTCCTTCAAGTAGTTGCGCAAACCGATGCCACCGCTGGCCTGGCAGCTGCCGCGTTCGTGCTCCGGCGGGCGCTGGTTGGTGCAGCAGAAAACATGGTAGCGCAAGCTTGGCCTCGGCTCGTTCATCTTTCCCTACTCCTTTTTGGCGCCACCGAACTGGCTCCAGAACATTTTCTGCATATTCTCCCAGCCCTCCGCCCCGGCCGGCATCCAGGCCTTCATCATGGCCTCGGGATCCATCGCCTCGAGCTGCTCGAAGAGGCGGCGGCGAAAGCCTTCCAGCACCTCGTCGTGCAGCGGCCCGACGTCGGGCAGGCCGAGAAAGGATCTTGCTTCCTCGGGTGTGCAGTCAATATCGATCGTTACCTTCATGTCGCTACCCCCGGCCACCCGGTCACCTGGCTGCCTGGCTGGCTGCCCTTGCGGTCTCAGGGTAGTCGAGGCCGGCGGCCGCCGCAATGCCGTCAACGGCTTCCGGAGGAGCGCCATGGCCAATACGCTGAGCTTCGAGACCAGCCCCTATCTGTTGCAGCACAAGGATAACCCGGTGCACTGGCAGCCCTGGAGCGAGGCCGCCTTTGCCGCCGCCCGCCGGGCCGACAAGCCGATCCTGCTGAGCATCGGTTATGCCGCCTGCCACTGGTGCCACGTGATGGCCCACGAAAGCTTCGAGGATGCGGCCACGGCCGAGCTGATGAACGCGCATTTCATCAACATCAAGGTCGATCGCGAGGAACGCCCCGACGTAGATCACATCTACCAATCCGCCCTGGCCCTGATGGGCGAGCACGGCGGCTGGCCGCTGACCATGTGCCTGACCCCCGAGGGCCGGCCCTTCTGGGGCGGTACCTACTTTCCCCCCGACAGCCGCTGGGGACGGCCCGCCTTCAGCCAGGTGCTGCAGGCACTCAGCCATTATTACCGCGAGCGTCCCGACGGCGTCAGCCAGAGCGCCGACCAACTGAGCCAAGCCCTGGCGCGAATCTCGCGGCCCACAAATCGCGATGGCGCCGCCGCCGGCTCCGGCCCCAGCCGCCTCGGCCCAACCCTTTACGACCAAGCGGCAACCCAGGCGCTGGGCCTTATCGACCCGACCTTCGGCGGCCTTGCCGGAGCCCCCAAGTTCCCCCAGACGTCGATGTTCGAATTTCTTTGGAAGGCCTACTTGCGTACCGGCGAGGCCCGCTACGGCCAGGTCGTGAGGCTGACCCTGGACCGCATCTGCCAGGGCGGCATCTACGATCACCTGGGTGGCGGCTTTGCCCGCTATGCCACCGACGAAGCCTGGCTGGTGCCGCACTTCGAAAAGATGCTCTACGACAACGCCCTGCTGATCGATTTGCTGACGAACGCCTGGCGCCACGGCCAAAACCCGCTCTACGCCCAGCGGGTGGCCGAAACCGTGGCCTGGTGTCAGCGTGAGATGCTGGCCGAGGGGGGCGCCTTCGCGGCCTCCCAGGACGCCGATTCCGAGGGCCAGGAAGGTCTTTTCTATGTCTGGTCGGAGAGCGAGATCGATCCCCTGCTGGGCGCCCAGGCCGAGCTTTTCAAAGCCGCCTACGACGTGACGCCGGGCGGCAATTGGGAAGGCCGTACCATCCTCAACCGCAGCGCCGCCCCCGAGCTCGGCGGCGAGGCCTTTGAGGCAGCCCTGGCGGCTGCCCGCCAGCGCCTCTGGGAAAGCCGCGAACAGCGCCCCAAACCGGGTTGGGACGACAAGGTTCTGGCCGACTGGAACGGCCTGATGATCGCCGCCCTGGCGGCCGCCGCGGCGACCTTCGAGCGGCCCGACTGGCTGGCCCTGGCGGCTCGGGCTTTCGCCTGCGTCAGCAGCTCCCTGGCCCGGGGCCAGCGCCTCGGCCACTGCCGCCGCGGCAGCCGCCTCGGTGAGGCCGGTTTTCTTGACGATTATGCCCAAATGGCCCGCGCCGCGCTGGCCCTTCACGAGGCCGGCGGCGAGCCCGGCCTGGTGGCCCAGGCCGAGGCCTGGGTGGCGGTCCTCGAGGCCCACTACTGGGACGCCGAGAACGGCGGTTATTTCTTCACCGCCGATGACGGCGAGGACCTTATCGCCCGGCCCCGCAACATCGCCGACAGCGCCACCCCATCGGGCAACGCCACCATGGTGGGGGTGCTGGCGCGGCTTTTCCATGTCACCGGCAAGACCGCCTACCGCCAGCGCGCCGAGGCCCTCATCGCCGCCTTCACGGCCGAGGTCGGGCGCAACTTCACGGCCCTGCCGACGCTGCTCAGCAACAGCGAATGCCTGGAGGCGGCAACCCAGGTGGTGATCGTCGGCGAGGCCGCGGCCGAGGACACCCGGGCGCTCTTGCGGGCGGTCTGGCAGGCACCGCTCGCGCACCGCGTGGTGCAGCGGCTGGATCCCGGCCAGGAATTGCCGGCCGGCCACCCGGCCGCCGCCAAGGTGCAACTGGCAGGCCACGCCACTGCTTATGTCTGCCGCGGGCGGCAATGTTCGCTGCCCCTCACGGAGGCCGGCGAGCTGGCGGCGGAGCTTGCGGCCTGAGTGCATTTCGCCCACCATGGGGTATGCTGCAGCTTTCGCTCCACAGCCCGGTCGGCGACCTCACCATCAGCGAAGAGGACGGCGCCATCGTGTCGCTTGACTTTGGCCGCGTGTCGGCCGCCGTGCCCGGCGCCGAGCTGCGCCAGACACCGTTGCTGGCCCGGGCACATGTGCTCTTGCAAAGCTATTTCGACGGCGAGGCCGTGGATTTCCGCGGCCTCGAGATGAAACCCCCCGGCACGCCCTTCCAGCAGCGCGTCTGGCAAGCTTTGCAGGCTATTCCTTATGGCTCAGTGCGCACCTATGGCGAGCTTGCGCACGAGCTCGGCAGCGCCCCGCGAGCGCTGGGCGGCGCCTGCGGCGCCAATCCCATCGCCATTTTGATCCCTTGCCACCGCGTGGTCTCAAGCCAGGGCCTCGGCGGTTTCTCGGCTGAGGGCGGGGTGGCGACAAAAGTCGCTCTCTTGCGCCTCGAAGGCGCCATGCTCTGAAATCCAACCCAGCCCAAAATCGAAACGGACAAAACCATGAGCAAAGCCATTCGCATCCACGAAACCGGCGGCCCGGAAAAGATGATCTGGGAGGACGTAGACGTCGGCCAGCCCGGCCCCGGCCAGGCCTTGTTGCGCCACAGCGCCGTCGGCCTCAACTACATCGACTGCTATCACCGCGCCGGGCTCTATCCCCTGGAGCTGCCGCACGGCATCGGCATGGAAGCCGCCGGCGTCGTCGAGGCCATCGGCGAGGGCGTCAGCGAGGTGGCGGTGGGCGATCGCGTCGCCTATGCCGCGCCGCCGCCGGGATCCTACGCCGAGAACCGCCTGTTGACGGCCGACCGGCTGCTGCGCCTGCCCGACGGCATCGAAGACAACACCGCCGCCGCCATGATGTTGCAGGGCATGACGACGGAATATCTCTTGCGCCGCACATTTGCGCTGCAGGCCGGCCAGACGATTTTGTTTCACGCCGCCGCCGGCGGCGTCGGCCTGATCGCCTGCCAGTGGGCCAAGCACCTGGGCGCCACCGTCATCGGCACCGTGGGCAACGAGGAAAAGGCCGAGCTCGCCCGGGCGCACGGCTGCGACCACCCTATTATCTACTCACGCGAGAACGTCGTCGAGCGCGTCAAGGAGATCACCGACGGCGCCGGGGTGCCGGTGGTCTACGATTCGGTGGGTGTCGACACCTTCGAGGCCTCGCTGGATTGCCTGCAGCCTTTAGGTACGATGGTACTATTCGGTGCCGCCTCGGGTCCGGTGCCGCCGTTCGAGCTCGGCACCCTGGCGGCCAAGGGCTCGCTCTTCATCACCCGCCCCACCTTGATGACCTACACCGCCAAACGCCAGGACCTGGTGGCCAGCGCCGCGGCACTCTTCGAGTTGGTGGGATCGGGCGCCGTCAAGATCGAGATCAACCAGACCTACCCACTTGCCGAAGCCACCCAGGCCCATATCGACCTGGAGGGACGCAAGACTACCGGCTCGACGATTATGTTACCATAGCGAAACGATTCTCTCGGTCGCCGGGCGTCCCGAATTGGGAGGCCCGGCGCAGCCGCCCCGACTCATGACTAGCGTCAGCAAAGAAACCGACCGATCGTATGGACCGCGGGTATCGCCGATTTATTTGTGACCGAGCGGTCAGGTAT
>MPMF02111153.1_pt1 | contig 18326 bp, 19 predicted proteins | sample 1617271 | NCBI WGS metagenome assembly MPMF02 (sample SAMN05944812, study PRJNA350692) | marine metagenome | biome: marine; feature: ODZ; material: water; isolation source: 120 m water sample prefiltered with 30 um filter, filtered on to 0.2 um... | place: Pacific Ocean | collected 2012-04-09... | reverse complement strand
GGCCATGGACAATGAATCGCAGCCGTTAAGACTAAGCAGTCGACCTCACCATCCTTGCCAAGACTGATAATCCGTTATCGCTCTGATAGGTATGAGCATGGATGAGCAGCTGGTTTTGCAGCCTTTTGAGCGAAAACCGTCTGTCTTGAATTTGGTGAGCCTCAGATCTTTTTTAAATTTTGGGATCAGATGGCATTTCCCTATTTGACTAGTCGAATGAGGGGATGGCCCTGGTTATGTGATCTGGATTGACTTGCTCGCAGCAGATCGCCGTTGGCAGATGCGTTTAAACCTTTTGTTGTCTGCCATAGCGTGCATTAAAAAAGGGGGGCTGAAGCCCCCCTTGGTAAATCTGGTATTGAGTTGATTACTTGATATGAAACTTCTTCTCTAGGGTTGCCGACAGGTTGATTTAATTAAATTCCAAGCTTCTCGATTATGGTCTTTCATTCCTCGAGATAATACATTTGCAATGTCTAGTTTTTGTTCACTAAGAAATTTCAGATCCGCATCCACCACAAAACCTATCCCCTGTAGATAAGTCTGTGCTGCAATTTGGACAGAATTTAGATTCTGAGGGTATCTTTGTGACAATATTGACTTTTTTCCTAGTTAAGATGTTTTTATACTGATCATTTTTTTCCCACTCTATCAACTCAGATACTCTTAATACTGTATACGGGTGCGTCTGCTGAAATGTGCTTATTAGTTTAAAGAGCTTATTGACATTCTTGTGGTCAAAATCTTTAAAGGATTTTGCCTGCTCAATAAAAGAATTTTGGAATGACACTATATCTGCATCATTAGGTAATAAGTCTGACAATTTCAGCAGAAATCTTGTATATACATTGATATCTTGAGAGACAAGTAGACCGGCTCTATCTGCTGTAAATTCTGACATTCTATACCAATAATGTAATGCATATTGAATAGGTAATACAGCTATATTGCCTATTCCTAATGTAAGGCTAGAGATTGCCTCTCCTAAGTTGTCAGCAAGATATTCTGCGATAGTTCTATATAAAACATGACCGCTCTTAATATGACCTAACTCATGACCTAATAGTGCTAGAAGCTCCAAATCATCCAACTCATCTAGTGCCCTTCTTGTTAGTACAATATGTGGCACTTTGGAGCCATTAGTCCATGCATTAATAGTATAAGATCCACCCGGATCCCAACCAGAAATATAAATAGGTGGTACCCACCCCATGTCTAATATTCTTGATGCCTCATTAAGTATTTTATGTATTCTAGGATAAGTGCCTTTTGTTAGAAGAATGTATGAACCGTTAAGCTCAATCTCAAGAAATTTCTCGGTAAATACCTCACTAATCTTTGTAAATAGTGCTTTCGCTCCTGGAATTGCTTCAAGCTTGTCTAATGCCTCTCTATCTAATGGATGTTCATATTCTCTTGGATCTAAGCCAACAAGTCTTTGATTTGTTTTACTATCCATTTGTAGTGAGTAGAAAAAATCTAGGCAAAATTAGAAGTGATGATTTCCAGGGCCAGGTCTTTATTGTTATTATAAGCTTCTCTGAGGTTATTATAATGTACAGATAAATATATACATATATCCCTTCAACTAGTGTAAATATGTTTAGCACTGTAAATGCTCCAGTGCAGATGGCACCCACTGAGAACCCGTTGTCACTCTGCTAACTCTGAACATGCGGCCGAGAAGTCTTAGTGGCTTTTTGAGTGAAAAACTTCTGTCCTTGAATTTGGTGAGCTTCATATCTTTCTCAAGCATTAGGACCTTCCCCTGGTTATGCAGTCTGGATTGAGTTACTCGCGGCAGATTGGGTTTGGCCGATGCGTTTAAACTCTTTTTTGTGTTTTATGGTGTGCATCAAAAAATGGTGGTTGAAGCGCCCTCCCTTGGTGAATTTGACTTTGTATTGATACTTGACATATGACTTCTCCTCTAGGGTTGCGGATCAGTTCATTTAATCTCATGCCAAGCTTCTCTACTTATGCCTTTCATTTTTAGAGATAAGGTTTTTTATAGCTGGTTGTTGTTGACTAAGAGATTTCAGATCCACATCCACCGCAAAATTTATCCCCTTTTGATAAGGTTGTACTGCAATTTGGGCAAAATTTAGATTCCGAGGATATTTTGGTGACAATATTCATATTCTCTCTGGCCAAGATACTTTTGTATTGATGACTTTCCCCCCACTTGATTAATTCAGAAGCTCTTATGACTGGATACGGTTCTACTTCGTTAGCTGTACTTAGTAGCTTTATGAATTTATTAACATTCTTATAGTCAAAATCTTTAAATGATTGTGCCTGCTCAATAAAACTATTTTGAAATAATGACACATTAGAGTCCTTAGGTAAGCCGCACTGTCTCAGTTGAAGTCTTATAAAAGCATTAATATCTTGAGAGACAAGTAGACCGGCTCTATCTGCTGTAAATTCTGACATTCTAGACCAATAGAGCAATGCATATTCAATAGTTTTTGCTGGAATACTACCTAAGCCTAATGTCAGGCTAGAAATAACCTCCACTAAGCTGCCAGCAAGATATTGTGCGATAGTTCTATATAAAAGATGACCGCTCTTAATACGACCTAATTCACGACCAATTAGTACTAGAAGTTCTAAATCATCCAACTCAACGACTGCCCTTCTTGATAATGCAATATGTGGCTCATAACTCCCTTGTGTCGATGCCATAATGTCTCCTCCAAATTCACCATTCAAATATATATTTGGTACAGCGCCTAAATCTAATATTCTTGAAGCCTCATTGAGTATTTTAATTATTCTTGGAGAATTATCTTTTGTTAGAATAATATTTGTACCTACATTTCTAATGTACATTAATTTCTCAAGCCACTCTTCGTTAATCTTTATAAATAGTGCTTTCGCTCCTGGAATTGCTTCAAGCTTGTCTAATGCCTCTCTATCTAACGTATGTTCATATTCTCTTGGATCTAATCCAACAAGTCTTTGTTTTTCTTTGATGTCCATTTGTAGTGACTAGTGCAAATGTAGAAAAAATTAAAAGCAGTAACTTCTAGAACATCTCTTTTTTATTGTCGATATAGGTTTCCTTGAATTTGTCATAGGGCATAGATAAATATATAATTCCTTCAATGAAGCCGATGAGTCCAGAAACGGTAAATCCTCCAAACCAACAGGAGAATAGAAATACTCCTAGGTATATTAGACCTGCTCGAGTGTACCCTAAGACAAATTTATGTATACCAAAGCAGCCAAGAAATATCCCACAGAGCCCTGCGGTTAATCTTTTAGACTTTATTGCTCTAATTTCAGGTGTATCCCTTGTTGCGCTGTATGGAGATGCATCTAATCTATCCCTGCCTTGAATAGCTGCTGATTTATTGACATCAGTATTTCCTGACGTGGTTCTTCTTGATGACACATGGCCGCAATTTGTGCAAAATTTACTAGATGCTTTATTCGCGGTGCCGCACTCGGAACAAATTAATTCCTCAGAGTCATCCAATCCTGCAGTGATTTCCTCGCCACATCCAGTACAGAATCTTGCATTGAGTGGGTTTTCGATTCCACAGCTTGCGCATTTCATGGTTTTTAACTTGCTAAAAAAGATAAATATATTAGTAATACTACCATTTTATTTCATGTAATAAGTGTTGTCAAGTCGTGCTTTCCTTTTGCTCCATGCCGCCTGGTAATTTTGCTTTTTGTTGGAATAAGTGGATTAAGACTGACCAGCTATCTCTAGTCAGCCTAGTCGTCACTGTATGGATATTTTATACACGATTATTATGATTTGGTAAGCCCAGTGATACTAGTGACTACTTGATGTATTCCTTTAAGACTCCATTGCGATTGGGGTGACGTAATTTTCGCAGGGCCTTGGCTTCGATTTGACGAATGCGCTCTCGCGTTACCTCAAAGATCTGACCGATCTCCTCGAGAGTCTTCATGCGGCCGTCGTCTAGGCCGTAACGCAGACGCAGTACATCTCGTTCTCTGGGGCTGAGGGTTGCAAGAACGCCTTCTAGATCTTCTCGCAAGAGAGTTTTGGATACATCTTGCTCTGGGTTTTCAGTGTCAGATTCGATGAAATCACCAAGCCTGGAGTCTTCCTCCTTGCCAATTGGGGTTTCGAGGGAGATGGGCAGTTGAGCACTCTTGGCAATGAAGCGAAGCTTCTCGATTGTCATCTCCATGCTTTCTGCTATTTCTTCTTCTGTAGGTTTGCGGCCAAATTCTTGGCTTAGTACTTTGGTTGTTTTCTTGATTCGAGAGATGGTCTCATATAGGTGAACAGGAAGACGGATTGTGCGGCTTTGATCCGCAATTGCTCTGGTGATGGCCTGACGGATCCACCAGGTGGCATAGGTTGAGAATTTGTAGCCCTTTTCGTGGTCGAATTTCTCGGCAGCACGAATCAAGCCCAAGCTGCCTTCTTGGATTAGATCCTGGAACGAGAGTCCTCGATTCATGTATTTCTTGGCAATCGAAACCACAAGCCGTAGGTTTGATTGCACCATCTTTTCCTTGGCCCGGCGTCCGAGCATCAGGCGGCGGCGGAACTTGACATTGGTCATTTCAACAAGGACAGCCCATTCCTTATTGCTGGGATAGTGACCGTGATCACTCTCGAATTGCTCTGCAAGTTCCTCTAGGTGGAGGAGGTCGGCAATTTTGCGGGCTAGTTCAATTTCTTCGTCTGGGCGAAGTAGGCGGATACGGCCGATTTCCTGCAGGTATACCCGGATGGAATCTTCGGTGTAGACGCCTTTAGGACCGATTTTGATGTTTGCCAGAGCTTTAGCTCTAGCTTCTGCATCACTGGTTGCTGTAGCGGCAGTTTGATTGCTTTCAGCGTTTGCCTTGGGCATGTTTTCGGCGGCGGCAGCAAGAAGTCCGTCGGCCGTTGCATCAAGGTTTTTGGCAGCAGTAGGGACTGCTTTCGCTGTTGTCTTTTTGGGATTGGTAGTTGTACTAGCAGCATTGACGGGCTTGCTGGCGGTCTTCGCCTTGCTAGGGGTTGCCTTGGCTTTCTTGGCTTTGGGTTTTCCCTTTGCTACGGCCACTTTTGGCGTGGCGGTCTTAGCAGAGGCTTTTGGCTTGGCCTTTGCAGCTGCTGCTGGGGTGGCGGCAGTACTCATGGCAGGGGACGCGTACGAAAGTTGGAGGGAGGAAGCGAAAACCAGGCTTTTGCAATACAACGCAAAAACACGACCGCTAAAGCAACGGATCAAAGCACCTCATCTGAACCTCATGATCTAGGCGATCATCGAAGCCAGAAGCATTCGCATGATCTTTTGATCAAGGTTGGGAATTGGAGTGCTCTGGTTGGAGCGAAAGGGAAGGGAATGGTTTTGTTGACCAAAGCAGGGATGTCAGGGGCTTTCTCAGACCGGTCGACCTTTTATAGGGGGGTTCCCATAGAGGATCGAACTTCGTGTCTTCCCACTGGACGGAACTCTGCTTGGTTCCGACGACAGCCTTTGGACTGTCCAACGTATTTATTCTAAAAAAAACTTGTGATGCCTGCAAGTCCTGATTCTGATCCTGATCCGGCAACCTCTTTTTCAGACATTTCAGCGCAGGTAGATGTCTGGCTGGAGGCTGGTCGAGATGGGAGGTGCTTCACCTATGTCGATAGCAGGCAGTTAGGTGTGCATCTAGGTGATCTTGTGGTCGTTCGCTTGCGGGGGAGAAGGATGCAAGGGCTTGTTATGGATAGGCGAATCCCATCTCCTGTTGATGGAGGAGATGTCGTCTTTGGGACGCTAAAGCCACAGCGTCGATTGCAGGCCGTAGAGGCTCTAGTGCAGCCTGCGGCTGTTGATCCGCTCTGGTTCGAGTGGGTTAAAGCGATGGCGGTTCATTGCCATATGAGTCCTTTTCGCATGCTTAAGGCTGCTTTGCCTCCTGGTTGGCTTGGTCAGCGAAAGTCCAAACAGTCGGAGCCACGTCAGCTCTGGTGGATTCAATTAGAAGCTTCTGCTACAACACCAAGCGATCTTCCTCATCGTCAGGCCGATTTGCAGGTAGCCCTAGCTGCAGTTGGCGGCGGGGCTTGGCAGAGGGATTTGCAAGCTGATGGCTTTGGAGCTGGTCTTGTTAATGGCTTGATCAAGCGAGGTTTGATTCGCCGTGAAAAGCGTCTGCCTTTAGATGCTGCAATCAAGCTTCGCTCTTTAGAGACTTGTTATCAGGATTTGGAGGTGCCCCAGTCGCTGACGGTTGAGCAGAAGCAGGTTATGCAGGTTTTCTGTTCCCAGCCCCCTGGGACTGGGATGCTGCTTTGGGGGGTTACAGGTTCTGGCAAGACGGAGGTCTACCTGCAGCTTGTGGCCAGAGAAATAGAAGCTGGCCGTCATTGTTTAATTCTTACGCCGGAAATTGGCTTAATTCCTCAGCTGGTTGATCGCTTCCGTCGTCGTTTTGGTATCCAGGTTCTTGAATATCACAGCGGCTGTTCTGATCGTGAACGGGTTAGCACTTGGCGGCAGGGGCTTACTGCTGCAGAGCCATTGGTAGTCGTTGGGACTCGTTCGGCAGTATTCCTGCCGCTATCGCCACTGGGCCTGATCGTGCTGGATGAAGAGCACGACAGTTCTTATAAGCAGGAGTCCCCCATGCCTTGCTACCACGCTCGTGATATGGCCATGGAACGGGCTAAACGTACTGGTGCCAGGGTGGTGCTGGGTAGTGCTACGCCATCACTAGTCACATGGAAGAACCTTGCTCCAAAAGGCTCACTTGCCCTTGCTCGACTAACCCGTCGCATTTCTAATCAGCCCTTGCCCCCGGTGCACGTGGTTGATATGCGACAGGAACTAGCTGATGGTCACCGCCGTTTGATCAGCCGCCCGTTAATGGATCGCCTTTCGGCATTGCCTGAGGCAGGCGAACAGGCTGTGGTGTTGGTGCCCAGGCGCGGATATAGCAGTTTCTTGAGTTGCCGTAGCTGCGGTGAGGTTGTGCAATGCCCTAACTGCGATGTGGCGCTTACGGTGCATCGTGGCCGTCAGGGGCAGCAATGGTTGCGCTGCCATTGGTGTGACCATCGCGCTGAGATTGAGTCCTGTTGTAATCAGTGTGGATCGAAAGCTTTCAAGCCCTTCGGTGCTGGAACTCAACGCGTCATGGAGCATCTAGTCGAAGAGCTTCAGGGGCTCAGGCTGTTGCGTTTCGATCGCGATTCCACCGGTGGTCGCGACGGACATCGCCGTCTGCTGGAGCAGTTCGCTGCCGGTGAGGCGGATGTGCTTGTAGGTACGCAAATGTTGGCTAAGGGTATGGATTTGCCGCGGGTCACTCTGGCTGCTGTGTTGGCTGCAGATGGGTTGCTTCATCGCCCTGATCTACAAGCTGGTGAACAGAGCCTGCAGCTGTTGATGCAACTTGCTGGCCGTGCAGGACGTGGTGAGAGGCCTGGTCAGGTATTAGTTCAGACCTATGACCCTGATCATCCTGTAATTCTTCATTTGGTGGATGGACGCTATGAGGAGTTTTTGCAAAAGGAGGCTTGTCTACGCCAGGAGGCTGGATTGGTGCCTTACTGCCGGGCCTGTTTACTGCGCATGGCAGGCGAATCAGCTGCAGTAACTGCGACAGCTGCTGCGGTGTTAGCGGAACAGGTCAAGCCCCTTTGTGATGCCCAGGGTTGGTGCCTTATAGGCCCCGCACCAGCTCCGATTGCACGGGTTGCTGGTCGCAGTCGTTGGCAGTTGCTGCTACATGGCCCTGAAGCAAGTCCTTTGCCGCTTCCTTCAGGGTCGACCCTTTGGGATGGTCTGCCACGCGGCGTGTCTTTAGCGGTGGATCCAGATCCAATTCAACTTTGAAGAGTCCAACTTTGATTTGGCTACAGCGTTAGCTATGAAATCCCAGCCAATTCGTTTGTGCTTGCTCTTGAGACATAGACCGAGCTGGCTTGATGCTTTTGATGAGCAGTCGACGATGAACTATTGGAGCAGTTCATTGCTTGCTAGTAATTACAGCTAGTTGCTGGCTGTGACGTTGAATTGTTCAGCCCAGATTGATTCGCTCTGGCCCTGGGGAGCTCATTGTGTTGGTGATGCGCATATAGCCACTGAGCAGAATTGTTAGCCAGCTAAGGACTACTAACACCAAAATTGAGAAGCCGAGATTGGGGGCTCTTGTGGGGCCGGTTGGCGGTGGTGGTGGTGGTTGCACGAGGGACCGCTTGCGAGCTGATGACGGACGCGCCGCTGTTGTCGTGGCTGACATTGCCAAATTCGGCAGGTGTATTGACCAATTAGCTGGCCTTTGCAGGCTCGGTGCTTCCAGCACGATGAGTAGCTGCTTAGCGTTTTGGCGAAGCTCAGGGTCTTTGCAGCGAGTGAGAATTCGGCAGGTTGCTAGTGCTTTTTGTTCGTTACCTTGCCCCATCCATGCTGTGACCATCAGCATTCTGATTTTGGCGCCCTCTGCTTGGGGTAAAGGGTGGTTTTTGGCCAGAGGCTCTAGTAGAGAAAGGCATTGGCCATAGTCTCCGCGAGAGATGGCGGCTTCAGCTGCTGCCAGATTTACGGCCATCGATCAGCCGCTGCCAACCACCATGGTGCCGATGCCGGTGTCGGTGAATACTTCGAGCAGCAAGGCATGGGGCACCCGTCCATCGATGATATGGGCTGCAGCTACACCTTGCGCTAGAGCTCTTATGCAGCAATCGGTTTTTGGGGTCATACCACCATTTACCACCCCTTCAGAAATGAGCTGGCGTGCTTCCGAGAGTTTTAATTGCTGAATCAGTGAGGCGGGATCATCTTTATCTCTAAGAATCCCAGGCGTATCTGTAAGCAGGATTAGTTTTTCTGCTTCTAGGGCCGCGGCAATTTCACCTGCAACCGTGTCTGCATTGATGTTGTGGGAGCGTCCTTCGATAGTGGCGGCCACGCTAGAGATCACTGGCACATAACCCTTCGCAAGCAGTGGTTCCAGTACATCTGGGTTGACCCGGGCTACATCTCCAACTAGGCCATGGCTGCCATCGCCCCATGGTCGAGCTTCCACAAGGCTTCCGTCACTGCCGCTAAGGCCCACAGCTTTGGCACCCAGTTGGTTGAGACCATTAACGATTTGCTTATTAACGCGTCCTACTAAAACCATTTCCACTACATCCATAGTGTCCGCATCAGTGACACGAAGCCCTTCGCGAAATTCAGCTGGAATCTTTAGCCGTTTGAGCCATTGGTTGATTTCCGGGCCGCCGCCGTGAACGACAACGGGCTGTACGCCAACGCTGGCGAGCAATGCAAGGTCTCGAAAAACTGCTTCCTGCAGGTTGGAGTGTGCCATAGCGGCACCGCCGTATTTGATAACAATGCGCCGTCCGCTAAAACGCTGGATGTATGGAAGGGCTTCGCTAAGTACTGAAACCCTTCGGGAGTCGTCCTCTGCATGCATCCGTTGGCAGTTTGTTGATGGGGGCTTGACCAACTTTGCAGCAGATTCAGCTGACTCCATGCTGACCTGCTGGTTGAGGATCCTTATCAACTGGTAGCAGGATCAGATCCAGCTCTCCAGCTTGTGGAGATTTCAGCTCGGCATGTAGGCCTTTGGCAAAGAATCGACCTAAACGTTCTTGGCATTCCTGCCAGCGATCGAGGGGTACAGCACCTAATTCGAATCTCAAACGCATGCCATATCCAGCTGCAGTTTCGAGTTCTTCGATTTCTAGAAGCTGGGGGGGATTGTCCTTATCCCAGAGCTTGAGGGCTTCCAATGAAGTCTCAAGATGGGCTTTCTGTCCATAACGCCAGCGGGTTACATCCCATACGAGCTTCCCTAGTTCCGGAGCTCCTTGCTGCCTGGCCTGGCGTAATAGTCCAGCCGGTGTGACCCGTTTGGCTGGTTCAAGCTCGGAGGATTTCAGGGCCAGTCCTCCTAGCAGGATTGGTATGCCGTAGAAGATGGTTGGCAGGCTGAGGTTGGCATTACCGTTTGTGTAAGCCACGGCACCGATTACAGCAAGTGCTCCACCGGCCATGGTGATCAGGCTGGCTGGAGAGAACAGATCCTTCATGGGTGCCATTGTGGCGTTTTGGGCTGCAGGATGGGGGTAAGGAATCTTTGCTATGGCTACAACTAATCCTCCAGATAGCGACTTGCCTGAGTTGATTTCTCAGCTAGATGCTGATCGGGCCTGGTTGCTGGAGCAAATTGATCGTGGTCGCTGGGCTGAGTTACGCCTTGATCTCGCGGCTCTCGAGAGGGAGTTGGGTCAGCTATTGACTCGGGCGGCGGAAAGCCTTGAGAAAAAAAATAACCTCAGCAAATGAGTTCAGAAGGGGATGTCATCGGTATCTGGTACTAACGGGGCACTATTCCAGCTGGCGGCTTGTGGTTCTGCAGCTGTTTGTGGTTTGGCTTGGGGCGTGCCGCTCATAGGCTGCGAGGCTTGGCTAGGTGCACTGCTGGCAGGTTGATCAGGGGATTTTGCAGCTGGCTTGGTTTGGCTAGAGAGGGGGTGAAGTCGCGAGAGAGTGAACTCTGCATGCTTTTCCTTTGTGCCATCTTTGCGAGGAACCGTGTTCATTCGTAGTCGACCTTCTACTACCAGCTTTTGACCGACTTGAACTCGGTTCTGTAGATCCTGGGCCAGGTTGCCCCAGCCCACTACTTTGAGTTGGCCAGGGGCGTCGTCGACACGAAGCGCATCGAAACGCACCTCCATCTCTGCGATCGGTGTTTGATTGTCTTGGGTATAACGAATCGTGGGGGCTTGGATCACTTCCACTTCAAGTACGCAGTGGTTCATGTCCTTTCCTTGGTGAGAGTGCCATTTTGATGCACGGTCGCAGGAATGACCAGCGGCATGTCTGGTTGCTGTCCGGGACTGGTGAGGGGCCAGTTTTGGTGGCCGCTTTGGTTGCTCAGGGATGGCGCGTCAGTGTGAGTGTTGTCTCAACTGGCGCAGTGGCGGCCTATAGCGACTTGCCTTTGGAAAATCTCTGGACAGGACCATTGGCTGGTGTTCAAGGGATTCGTTGGGTAATTGATCAGGCCAATCTTGTTAATCAGGGTTTTGACTGGGTGGTGGATGCGACCCATCCCTTTGCAGTTCAGATAAGCGTTGATCTGCGCAGAGCCTGTGAACAGTCCGTGCAGCCCCTACTTCGATTTGAGCGTCCCATGGAGCCTTGTGCTGAGGCTTCCTTGATCGCTACCTCTGCTGATTTGGCAAGGCAGAAGTTACAAGGGAGTCGATTGTTGATGGCTCTTGGGGCAAGGCACCTTGGTCAGGCTGTAGCCGCTGCTCGTGAGGCTGGAGCACAAGTGTTTGCTCGTGTTTTGCCCTCTCCAGAAAGTCTCCGATATGCCCTGGCGAGTGGGTTGCCAGAACATCATTTCGCTGTGGTGCGGCCGCTGCAGGGGCAATATCATGGAGAGCTGGAGTCAGCTTTGTGTAGACACTGGTCGATTACAGCGGTGGTCTGTAGACAGTCGGGTGGGGTTACAGAGCAGCTTTGGCAAAGCATTTGCCGGCAACAAGGATTGGGCCTTTGGCTGATCGCTAGACCGAAACCCTGCATTGAAGTAGAAGCCGTTAATAGCGTGGGGAGCCTGCTGAATCGGATCTCTATTGCCTCAGCAGGCTTCGCTTAGCTGATGTACTGCAAAGAGGTCTAAATGGTTACTCGAGAATCCTCATCGTCATTGGTGCTGGTCTTGACTACAGAGGCAGATGCAAGCCTGGCGGAGGGATTGGCTAAGGAACTTTTGGCTCGCAGCTTGGTTGCTTGCGTGAGCATGCAGCAGATTCACTCTCACTATTTTTGGCAGGGGAAGCATGAGAGTGCTCAGGAAGTGCAATTACTGATCAAGACCACCCAAGATCAGCTTGAGGCACTACAAGAGGCAATCTCCGAGCTGCATAGCTACGAGACCCCTGAGTGGCTTCATTGGCCTGTTTCTGCAAGTGATTCCTACGGTGCTTGGGCAGCAGCAGCAGTGTCAATTGCTTAGGGAGAAAAGGCGACTTTGTTATTTATTTGAGATGTGTTGCTATCAGTTGCTGAAGAGAGACCTGGGAGCGTGGACCAAGTTGGGTAACCACCTGGCCGGCACATATAGATCCAATATTTCCACAGCTTTCCAGAGTGGCTCCCTGGGTATAACCCTGCAGAAAGCCGCCTGCGTAGAGATCTCCGGCGCCGGTTGTGTCCACTACTTTTCCAAGGTTGTAGGCAGGAATGTCCCAGCGTTGATCACCGGCTAACACCACCGATCCATGCTCGCTGCGGGTGAGAGCAGCTACTTGGCAACGACCTTTTACTTGTTCTAGTGCCGCCTCGAAGCTGACACTTTGGTAAAGGGAGGTGATTTCGCTGTCGTTGGCAAACAGCACATCAACGTGGTTATTCACTAGCTCGAGGAAGCTATCGCGATGACGATCAACACAGAAGCCATCAGAAAGTGAAAGGGCAACTTGGCCACCTGAATCACGACAGACTTCCGCGGCAGCGATGAAGGCCTTTTTAGCGGCTGGACTATCCCATAGATATCCCTCGAGGTAGAGAACCTTGGCTTGGCGAACCATTGAAAGGTCCAGATCTTCAGGGTCCAGTTGCACCGAGGCTCCTAGGTAGGTGCACATGGTGCGTTGCGCATCAGGGGTTACCAGGATCAGACAGCGCGCCGTTGAAGGACCACTGCTTGCTGGTGGTGTTTCGAATCGAGCCCCAACAGAACGGATGTCATGGCTGAAAATGTTGCCTAGTTGGTCATCTTTTACGCGGCCGATAAAGCCTGCCTTGCCGCCTAATTGGGCGATGCCAACCAAAGTGTTAGCGGCGGATCCTCCTGAAGTTTCCAGGCCTGGGCCACTGATTGCATAAAGAGCTTCTGCCTGGGCTTCATCCACCAAAGCCATATTGCCTTTATTCAGGTCGTGCTCTTTAAGGAAGGCATCGTCTGTTTGCACCAGCACGTCCACGATGGCATTGCCAATTCCAACTACATCAAGAGGACGATCATTGAATCTGGCCATAGCAATCGAGGAGTGCAGTGAAAACCTAAGAAGTATCGATCCTCGTCTGCTATTTCCTATGAAGAGATTGCTTAAGCGCTTAGCAGAGCTCGCTTGGGGCCGTGAATTGGATCTTCTACAACGATTGTTTGGTCACGGTTAGCTCCTAGGGAGACGATGGCAATCGGTACTTCCATCAGGTCGGCTAGGAAACGGAGGTAATCCATAGCGGTGGTAGGTAGGTCTTCAAGACGACGGCAGTCAGCAGTGGAGCATTGCCACCCGGGCAAGGATTGGAAGATTGGCTTACAGCGGGCGAAGTCCTCGGCGTTACTGGGGAAGTGATCAATCTGTTCACCATTGAGTTCGTAAGCCACGCACACTTGAATTTCATCAAGCTCATCAAGCACATCAAGCTTGGTGATGGCCAGGCAATCGAGGCCATTGACTGCCACTGCATAACGACCGATTACCCCGTCGAACCAGCCGCATCGCCTGCGACGTCCAGTGGTGGTGCCGAATTCACCGCCACGGTCACAGAGCTGTTCATTAATGCTTCCTTCTAGCTCTGTTGGGAAAGGGCCTTCTCCTACTCGGGTGGTGTAGGCCTTGGCTACACCAATTACTCGGTCGATCAGCGTGGGGCCTACTCCTGCGCCAATACAGGCACCACCAGAGATCGGGTTAGAGGAGGTGACGTAGGGATAGGTGCCGTGGTCGAGGTCTAGAAGAGTCCCTTGGGCGCCTTCAAAAAGAATGTTTTTGCGGTTGCGGGCAGCCTGGTGAATTGTTTGGGTGCAGTCAACAACGTGTGGTGCCAACCTCTTGCCATAGCTGAGGTATTCCTCGATTACTTGTTCCGAGTCGAGCGGGGCAACTCCATAGATTTGTTGGAGAAGACGATTTTTTTCTTCCAAAGGGCCACTTAGTCGCTCTCGCAGTCGCTGAGCATTCATCAGATCGAGTACGCGAATGCCGTTGCGTTGAGCCTTGTCGGCATAAGTGGGCCCGATGCCCCGCCCTGTGGTGCCGATACGGCGATCACCTCGTTCTTGTTCCATCGCCTCATCCAAGAGGCGGTGATAGGGCATCGTTACGTGGGCTGTGGATGCCAGTTGAAGGCCTGAGATATCAATTTTATTTTCAAGCAGCATGTCTAGCTCCTTGAGCATCACTTTCGGATCGACAACGGTGCCAGAGCCGATCAAGCAGATCGTCTCTGGGTAAAGGATGCCTGATGGGATGAGGTGCAGTTTGAGCACCTTGTCATCCACAACGATCGTATGACCTGCATTAACTCCACCTTGATAGCGGACTACTACATCGGCGGAACGGCTTAGCAGGTCAGTGATCTTGCCCTTGCCTTCGTCACCCCACTGCGCACCTATGACGACAACATTTGCCAATGACACTGCAGCCCGAAGCCGCTGATCTGCACAAACAACTATTTTTGCAGATCTACGTGCCCTAAGTCAAAGTAGGTTTTTCAAATAGTTTATTTAGCTACCTCTTAATGCACTTTGTTCGGCTTTGGCTAGTTCTTTATTGATACGGCTTTGAAGCTCTTCTGGTAGGGGACGATTGGCGAAGTTGTTGTAATGACCAGCTAGAGAATTGAGGGCTGTCTGCATTGTGGTAAAAGACGGCAGGTTATTTACCTTGGGGCGAGGCCGATATCGGGCTATGTAGTCGTAGATGAGAGTGCGGGCTTCATCTGCAGCGGCGGTATGGCCTTCGTCTTCTGTGGGTATAGCGATTGTTTCCTGCAGGCTGTGCGCCACGTTTACGGTGTCCTTCACGTAGTCACCAGATAGCCGAACTTCGGCGGCATCTACACCTGCAAAGGCTGTGAGCATTAAACAAAGGCCAAGGCATAGTGCCAATGCTGCCCGCATCAATTGCTTGGTGATGTGATGCAAGGCAGAAGTCATCTGGTTCATTTCAGTTCAATTGATTTTAGAGGCTTGCTCAGTTGATAGGTGCGCTCAGAGAGAGGTTCGCTCAGATTCTCTTGTGGTTGTTAACGCCAATCTCTTTTATTAGTTCTTCTAGCGCCTGCGTGGCGGGCAGTTTTCGAATTTCGCGAGTGGACCTTTGAACCAGTTCTACCTCTGCTTTGATGGCGTCTCTTCCGACCACGATCCGCCAAGGGATACCAATGAGGTCGGCATCCTTGAATTTCACGCCGGCGCGTTCATTTCTGTCATCAAGCAGCGTGTCGATGCCGGCAGCTTGCAGTTCGCTATAAAGCTGTTCTGCCAGCTTTTGCTGAGTCTCGTCTTGGAGGTTTGCCGCTACCACTATCACTTCGAATGGGGCGATCGCTAAAGGCCAGCTTATGCCAGCTTCGTCATGATGTTGTTCAACGGCGGCTTGGGCAAGTCTGGAAATACCAATGCCGTAACACCCCATCGAGAAGGCTTCTTGCGTGCCTTTCTCATTGGTGAAATGAGCGTCTAGAGCTTTTGAGTATTTGCGGCCCAACTGGAAAATGTGTCCCACCTCAATGCCTCGGCGCTCCTCCAAAATTTGACTTGAGTCATGAATGCAGCAATCCCCAGCTTGCGCTTTGCGTAGATCGACGCTTTTCGGAATCCCTCCAAGTTTTGACCAGCTAGTGCCAAAACGATGATGATCGATCTGATTGGCACCGCATACAAAACTCTCTAGTGCTGTGGCGCTCGGGTCAGCCAGGCGTAGGAAATGTGTGTTCCAGCTTCTTGCACCGCTTAAGAGAGCATCATCTAGGTCAGGCCCCAGGGAACCAAAGGGCCAGGCTTCTAGCCCCTGATTAGCAATCTGTTCAGCATTGATGGGAGCTACCCCGAGTACTAACTTGTTGAGCTCTTTACTTAGGGCGTTCGTTAACTTCACTTCGTTTAGCTCTTGATCTCCTCGGAGGCTCACTAGCACTGGTTGAAGTTCACTATCTTCGATGCGAGCGAGCATCACCAGTACTTTTATTACTTGAGATGGATGAATACTTTGGCTTGAACAAAGTGTCTCAATAGTCTTCTGATCAGGTGTTTTGAGCACCACTGCCTCTGAAGGAGTCAGTGGTGTTGCCTTGGCAGGGTGGGAGACCGCCTTCTCCTGGTTGGCGGCATAGATCCCATCAGCACTGGTGAGGATTAGGTCCTCACCAGCATTCGCTGTGACCATAAATTCTTGAGATGCGGCTCCGCCGATTGCTCCGCTATCGGCATCTACTGCGACTGTTTCGAGTCCGCAGCGGGAGAAGATTCGTCTATAGGCCTCATCCATGGCCTTGTAGGTAATAGTGAGGTCCGCTTCGTTGGCATGGAAGGAATAAGCGTCCTTCATGATGAATTCGCGGCTGCGCATCAGACCGAAACGGGGACGGATTTCATCGCGGAATTTGCTTTGGATTTGATAAAGGGTTACCGGCAGTTGTCGGTATGAGCGAAGCAGTTCTCCGGCCAGGCTTGTGATCACTTCTTCATGAGTAGGTCCGAGGCCGAGTTCACGTCCTTGTCGATCTTCAAGGTGGAACATGATGCCTTCTCCGGCCGTGTACCCCTGCCATCGACCACTACGCTGCCAGAGCTCGGCAGGATGCAGTTGGGGCAAAAGGGTCTCTAGAGCGCCGATGGCACTCATTTCCTCTTGCACAATTGATTTGATTTTGCTCAGCACCCGCCACATCAGGGGTAGGTAGGCATAAATGCCTGCAGTAACACGACGGATGTATCCCCCTCTTAGTAGTAATTGATGGGAGGCGATTTCCGCGTCTGCAGGGACGTCGCGTAGCGTCACCAGCATCAGGCGGGAGACGCGCATTAGTCGGACCTCAGTGGTGTGTGGAAGCTACCACCGACAACAAAAACAGATCGATTGCGTAACTTGTCTCGGAGTGTTGAATCGACCTCCACGAGATGAGTCTCACCTGCTATGGTCGCGCAGATTAAGTACTGGGTAGACCTCATGTTTTCTGGGTCGGTCAATTCTGATTCTCCACAACCCAGTCTTCCTTCTGAGCTCGCCAAAGATATAAATGCTGTGATAGCTCAATCAGAGACACTTGTTTGCATAGATGACGTTCAGAAGTCTTTAAATCGTTCAAGGGCTTCGGTTTATCGCTACACCAATACAGACCCTCGCAACCTCAATCCTTCTTTTAACCCACGCAAGCTCAACCCTGAATATCGAAGTGATCAGAAGGATCCTCTTTCATTTCATCCAAATGAAGTTGCCCGGTTCGCAAAAGATGTATTAAGGATCAAAGAGGTCACAGTTGAGGTTCTCAATTCCCCCTCAACTGCAACGCAACAGGTTCTTGCCTCCATCTTGGATGAACTTCGAGCTATCAGATCACACCTAGAGGGTGTAGGGGGTACGCCTTCTGAACTTGACTCTCATCGCGCTCATCAGGATCGTCCTGCGGCATAAAGCCTTTATCGGTGAGAGAATATTTGCTAGCGGTTCTTGGCCATGGTTTTTCCAGCTAGCCCTTGAACTTGCCCCGGTCTAGGTGGGTGATGGCATTCCCTAAATCGGTTTGTTCCTAATCACCCATGCATGGATCCTGAACCAGCCTCAGTTTCAAGCCCTTCTGCTCAGGGGGAGGGATCGTCTAAATCCCTACATGAGTCTGGTCTCACTGGATCAGAGCCTGAAGAGCCCTTCAGTTTGAGCGTACCTTCGATTGCGTTGCTGGGTTTGACTATTGCCATCGCAACAGTTGGAGTTCCCCTAGCGGCAGTGTTGACAGACAGACCTGCGAGCAGGGAAAGCATGGCCCCCACAGCTTTGGAAAAAAAAGATGGATCTAAGTTCTCTTCCCCCATCTCCCTCACCAGGGGTGGTCAACTTGGTGGTGGAGATCCCGGCCGGAAGTCGGAATAAGTACGAATATTTCGATGAAGCTGGTGTGATGGCTCTCGATAGGGTGCTTCATTCTTCTGTTCGCTACCCGTTCGATTACGGCTTCATCCCCAATACCCTCGCAGAGGATGGGGCACCTCTTGATGCAATGGTGATTATGGAGGAGCCTACTTTTGCTGGTTGTCTTATTAGAGCCCGACCGATTGGGGTTCTGGATATGCATGATTCCGGTGCTTATGACGGCAAATTGCTTTGTGTTCCATTAGCTGATCCTCGTCAGCGGTTGATTAGCAGTATTCGGCAGATCTCTACAAGTCAGCTTGAGGATGTGGCCGAATTCTTTCGTACTTACAAGAACCTTGAGGGGCGTGTTATAGAGCTTGGTGGCTGGAGAGATTCTGATGCTGTGCAGTCTTTGCTAGATGATTGCATCACAGCAGCAAAAATCAAGGTGGCAAAATGAGTTGGAATCTAGATTATTTTAATGAGCTAATTTGCTTTTGCTTGCCAGTTAAATCAT